>Ga0209475_10001493_pt1 | contig 29321 bp, 28 predicted proteins | sample tdDd471_FD_187128 | JGI IMG/M metagenome (GOLD analysis project Ga0209475, IMG submission 187128) | Marine sediment microbial communities from the Atlantic coast under amendment with organic carbon and nitrate - tdDd47.1 (SPAdes)... | ecosystem: Environmental > Aquatic > Marine > Coastal >... | reverse complement strand
AGGATTCCTGAGGTTCCGGCAGCAAAGGGCGGAAGTTCCATCCGAAAAGCACCGCTTTTCGGATGTGGTTCAGGATTCCTGAGGTTCCGGCAGCAAAGGGCGGAAGTTCCATCGGAAAAGCACCGCTTTTCGGATGTGGTTCAGATTGCAGGTATCTTCGGCATCAAAGGGCGGATGTGGTCGAGACAAATGCGATTTTTGGTGTCGACGGCGCTCGCTTCGAATCGAAATCAGAAAAGGCCCGCTTTCAGCGCGGGCCTTTTTCCTTCAACTCATTTTACGTAATGTTCTATAAAATGTTTTGCGAGAAAAAAGATGTTAGTGTTCTCCAAATAACATTTAACGGGGAGTCCTAACGTGAAACGAGTGATTATTGCGGCACTGCTGTGTGTCGCAGTTGGCAGTGCAAATGCTGCGGTAATTCAGTACAGCTTTACCGGTAGCGTGACTAATGACCATAACAGTCAGATAAATCTAGGCGAAACATTTACCTTGTCTTTTTTGATCGACAGCGATGCGCCGGGCTTCGCGATTAATGACTACGTCCAATACGACATTATCAGTGGAACTATCGAGTTTTCCGGGGGATACAGCGGTTCGTTCGGTGGGGCAGAATTCAAGGTGACTAACGATCGGGCTTCCGGCTCTCAGGCGGGGTACGACATTCTCAGTCTTTTCGTTTATACCTTCTATGACGTGAGTGGGATGCCCGCAAACTTTGGTAGTGATTTCAACAACATGGATTTCAGGATTTGGGATTCATCCGGCACGGCATTATCAGACGGTTCTATTCCAACCTCTTTAAACTTGGGTGACTGGGACGGTTCTGAAGGTGGCATCCTATGGGACTCGCCTACCTTGCGCCATAATGATTTGGACGGTGTAGTGGCCTATGTCGGAGCACCGGTGCCGGTGCCCGCAGCAGTCTGGCTATTCGGTTCCGCTTTGTTTGGATTGGGGTGGACAAGGCGTCGTTTAGGTAACTAGTTTCGTTCACAACTCTTTTAAAAGGCCCGCTCTGGAAGCGGGCCTTTTACTTTTTGTGCAGCGTGGAGCGGGGCGGGTGTGTTTCCGCAGCGCATCAGGAGGACTTCTTTGACCAAGTGACCCCTTGGACCGATATGAATTTACCGGAGCTGCGTGCTTGTCAGTCTGTCACTGTCCGTATGGCTAAGCGGAGGAAATATACCTGTCACGCGTTAGGGCTACAGGCACTTAAAACTCCAGTCGCTGGCCTTTCTCAGGAATAGTAGCCTCAATCTGCTTGCCGGCAAGCTTGTGCTTCAGCGCATGCATCGAGTCTTCCTCGCCGTGGACCAGTGCAAACGCGGTGCCCGGCTTGAAGTGGCCTGCCCATTCGAGCAAACCTGACTGTCCGGCGTGAGCTGAGAACCCGCCCAGCGTTTCTACATCTGCCCGTACTTCAAATTCATCGCCGAACATCCGCACAGGACTCTCGCCGTTCACAATACGCCGTCCTAAAGTGCCGTGAGCCTGAAAGCCGCAAAAAATGACGGTGTTGCGGTCTTTCCAGATGCCGTGCCGGAAGTGATGTTTGATGCGCCCGCCGGTGCACATGCCGCTGCCGGCAATCACTATTACGCCCTTGTCGATTTTATTGATCGCCATCGACTCGTCGCTGGACTGCGAGTATTTCAGCGTTGGAAGAAAGCTTTCCAGCGAGCTGCGGCCTGCATCATCCAGTTCCTTGATGTCCTCTTTATCAAGCTGCCGTAACCAGCGGTCGTACAGGTCGGTCACAGCAATCGCCATAGGGCTGTCCAGATAGACCTCCCATGGGTCGAGGCGGCCGTCATGATACAGGCAGCCCAGGTGATAAATGATTTCCTGAGCACGACCGACAGCGAACGAAGGAATCATGACGTTGCCGTTACGGTTCCATGTGTCGTGCAGAATGTCTTCCAGCTGCTGAATAGTGTCGCCGTAGTCGCGGTGATTGCGGTTGCCGTAGGTGCTTTCCATTAACACCAGATCAGCATATTTCAATACCGCCGGATCATTCATCAGCACGGTGTTGCGCTTACCCAGATCACCTGAAAATACGAGTACTTTGTCGCGATTGCCTTCGCGCACTGTCAGTTCCACGATGGAGGAGCCCAGAATATGGCCGGCATCGTGAAAGCGCACGCTGGCGTGGCCGTGTAAGCGCTTTAGCTGGCGGTAAGGGCTGCCTTCCAGCAGTGACAAGGTGGCCGCCACGTCAGCTTTGGTCCAGGCGGGCTCGTAAGGTTCTTCGCCGCGCTGCTCACGTTTACGGTTGGTGCGTTCCAGATCCCGCTCGTACAGACCGACCGCATCATAGAGCATGACCGGTAGCAGGTCGGCCGTCGCGTTGGTGCAATAGATAGGGCCTTCAAAACCGCTGGCTACCAGCTTAGGTAGTAGTCCGGAGTGGTCTAGATGCGCGTGAGACAGAATGACGGCGTCGATGGATGCAGGATCGAACCGGAATGATTCTTTGCGAATACGTTCTACGGCATTGCCACCCTGATGCATACCGCAATCGAGCAGGACGTGACCTAAGCCTTCGGCCTCTACCAGATGGCAGGAGCCGGTGACCTCCCGTGCAGCACCATAGAAACTGACGGAGGCCATAACAGTGTTTTCTCTCTCTGCTTAATCTTCGAGCAGCATGGACATGCGCACGAGTTCAGCCAGTGAGCGGGCTTCCATCTTCTCCATAACGCGGGCGCGATGGATTTCCACAGTGCGCTGACTAACGCCCAGATCAATGGCGATCACCTTATTGGCAGCACCTTTTACCACGAACTCCATAACCTCTTTCTCGCGCGGAGTCAGACCGCTGTAGCGGTTGCGGGCTTCACGTTCCTTTGATGCTTCTTCCTCATCGGCTTCATGTGCTTCAAGCGCCTGATAGATGCGGTCGAGCAGTTCCTGATCGCGGAAGGGCTTTTGAATGAAATCGAAGGCGCCGCTTTGCATGGCTTCGACCGCCATCGGCACATCGCCATGGCCGGTGATAAAGATGATGGGCAGCTTGCACGCCAGTTCCTGCAACTTCTTTTGCACCTCAATACCGCTGGTGCCGGGCATACGAATATCCAGCAGGATGCAGCCGTTCATCTCCTCGTCGTAGTTCTGCAGGAACTCTTCGCCGGAGGTAAAAGTTTGAGACGCGAGATCTACGGTCTTGAGCAGGAAGCACAAGGAATCGCGAACCGCATCGTCATCATCAACAATGAATACTGTGCCTTTCATATCGACCTAGCCAGTTGCCTTTGTGGGTAGTTTAAGTACGAAGGATACCCCACGATCGGGGTTTCGTCTGAATTCGAGTGAACCGCTGTGCGCCTCGGCAATGGTGCGGCAAATAGCCAGTCCCATGCCCATGCCGGTGTTCTTGGTGGTAAAAAACGGATTGAACAGTTTTTCCGCTGTTTCGGCGCTGATGCCTTCACCCTGATCTTTTACAACGATACTGAGTTCACCGGGTGCACTATACAGGGCAGACACCGTGATTCTGCGAAACTCGGGTTCGACCCCCTGCATCGCATCCACACCATTGCGCAGCAGGTTCAGCAACACCTGCTGAATTTGCAGGCTGTCGACTTCAATGCCGGCCAGGTTGTCGGCGATATCGACTTCCAGTGCGATGTTGTTTGCGTGAGCATCGAGTTCAGCCAGTGGCAGCACTTCGCGCATGATGTCTGGCACCGTAGTCATTTCGCGCCGGGTCTCGGTAGACCGGGTGAAATCACGAGTACGGCGAATCACTTCGCTGGCGCGGTGTGCCTGATTGTTGATCTGTTCCAGAGCCTCTTTGATGGTGTCGAGATCTGTGTTTTCGTTTTTTAACAGGCGCAGGCTGGCAGCGGAATAGTTAGCGATTGCGCTGAGTGGTTGGTTGAGTTCATGCGCCATGGCCGCTGCCATTTCACCCATCGTACTAAGACGACTGGTGTTGAGCATTTCCTGACGTTGCCGGAAAGATTGCGCCTGTGCCTCGCGAAGTTCGGTGAGATCACGTACCAGACCAATGAAATGCAGGCTGCCGTCGGCACCTCTGACTTCACCTACCGCGATGTCAGCGGGAAACTCCGATTTATCGCTGCGCCTGCCTATGACCTCCCGGCCAACACCGATAACCTTCTTTTTCCCGGTTTTGCGGTAGCGGGAGATGTATTTGTCGTGATGTGCCCGGTCATGATCGGCCATCAGAACACTAATATTTTGTCCCTGAATTTCATCCGCCGCATAGCCGAACATGTCTTCGGCGGCTTTATTGAAGCGTTCAATATTGCCGCTGCCATCAATCACGATAAAAGCATCCACCATTGCGTTCATCAGCGAGTCGAGCTGGCTGAATCGAACGTTTGGATCTTCTGTTGGGATGCTGGAGGCGGACATAGAATTTTTATGTTTGGTGAGCCGTCAGTGTAGGGGGCAGAATGCGGCAGCGCAAGGTTCTGCGGGCTTTTGGATCGGTGCTAAAAGGCTGAATCTAAAAACAAAAAAGCGGGCACAAGGCCCGCTTTTCCGATTGGTTTTGTAAACCTTGATTCGGCTGTCTTACATCCAGTACACGAAGATGTAGAGACCGAGCCAGACAACGTCTACGAAGTGCCAGTACCAGGCAGTTGCTTCGAAGGCGAAGTGATTTTCAGGTGTGAAGTGACCTTTCAGGCAGCGGAACCAGATGACCAGCAGCATGATGGCACCGATGGTGACGTGCATGCCGTGGAAACCGGTGAGCATGAAGAACGTCGAGCCGTAAATGCCGCTGTTCATGGTCAGGTTCAGGTGGTTATAGGCTTCCCAGTACTCATAAGCCTGCAGGCCGACGAACAGGAAACCCAGTGCCCATGTGAGGGCCAGGAAGGTGTTCAGGACAGCACGGTTGCCTTCTTTCAGAGCGTGATGGGCAATGGTAATTGTCACGCCTGAGGTCAGCAGGATGATGGTGTTGATGGTCGGTAGCGGCCATGCACCCATCGGTTCGAATTCACCGCCTACAGCGCCGGGGCCATTGGTCGGCCATTCAGCAGACCAGCCGTCCCACAGCAGGGTGTTGGTAAAGAAGTTGTTGCTGTCACCACCGAGCCACGGCAGGGCGATGGTGCGGGCATAGAACAAGGCACCGAAGAAGCAGGCGAAGAACATGATCTCCGAGAAGATGAACCACATCATGCCCATGCGGAAAGACGTGTCTACTTCCTTGTTGTAATAGCCGCCTTCGCTTTCGCGAACTACGGTACCGAACCAGCCGAACATCATGTAAATGACGATAGCTACGCCGGTCAGCATAATGAACTTACCGATGTCGCCGCCGTTCAGCCAGGTAGCCGCACCGGCCAGTGTGGTGAACAGACCGATTGAACCGACCATAGGCCAATGGCTGCCATGGGGTACGTAGTAGCTGTCTTGTGCTGCGTTTGCCATGAGTTTTATTCCCTGTGTACTACTTAATGTTGCCTTACTTTGAAGCTACTTCTGTCTGAGCATACAAAGTGTAAGAAAGAGTGATGGTGTCGATATGTTCAGGAAGGTCTTTGTCGACCACAAAACGTATCGGCATGTGTTTAATTTCGTTTGCCTCGAAATCCTGTTTGCTGAAGCAGAAGCATTCAATCTTCTTGAAGTACTTGGCGGCTTCAACCGGACGGATATCCGGAGTGGCGGTTGCTGTCAGTGCCTGAGCTTTCAGGTTTTTGGCGTAGTACGTTGTTTCGTACAGCGTGCCGGTATCAACCTGTTTCTTGAACTCGTCCGGGCGGAATTCCCACGGCGCTGAGTTGTTGCGGTTAGCGACCATCTCGACAGTGATTGTGCGGGGCATTGCATCTGATTCGCTCAGGTCCGCTTCCGCGGTCTGCTCGATGGTGGTGCGAATACCGGTTACGGCACAAAAAACGTCGTACAGCGGCACCAACAAGAAACCAAAGCCGAACATTGCGACGGCAATAATTACCAGTCGCAATGCCAGCGGTTTGTGTGTTGGTTTTGCTTCAGTCATCTGATTGTCAGTTGGTGCTTAACCCGCAGCAGAACGGAACGACTGGGCGATAAAGATTGCCGCATAAAAGCCAACCACCATCAATGCCAGGAGGATGGCTGTGCGGCGAATCTTGCGCTTCTGTTCCGGGTCCTGCTCAGTCACTTTCTGCATCCTTACTTGATTTCAGGGGCAGTTTCGAAACTGTGGTACGGAGCTGGTGAAGGCAGGGTCCATTCCAGACCTTCTGCACCGTCCCAAACCTGATCAGTTGCCGGCTTGCCTTTGCGTACGCAGTCGACGATGACCCAGACGAACATCAGCTGGCTGAAACCGAACAGGAACGCGCCGATAGACGAGATCATGTTGAAGTCAGCAAACTGAATAGCGTAGTCGGGGATACGACGCGGCATACCGGCCAGACCGAGGAAGTGCTGAGGGAAGAACAGGACGTTGACGCCGATAGTCGACAGCCAGAAGTGCCACTTGCCCAGCTTCTCGTTGTACATCTTGCCGGTCCACTTCGGCAGCCAGTAGTAGGTGGCAGCCATCAGAGAGAACACAGCGCCCGGTACCAGCACGTAGTGGAAGTGAGCCACTACGAAGTAGGTGTCGTGATACTGGAAGTCAGCCGGAGTGATTGCCAGCATCAGGCCGGAGAAACCACCGATAGTGAAGAGAATTACGAACGCCACTGCGAACAGCATCGGCGTTTCAAAAGTCATCTCACCGCGCCACATGGTGGCAGTCCAGTTAAAGACTTTCACCGCCGTCGGGATAGCGATCAGCATCGTGGCGAACATGAAGAAGATCTGACCCGCGATCGGCATACCGGTGGTGAACATGTGGTGAGCCCATACGATGAACGACAGGAAGGCGATGGTAGCGGTTGCATAAACCATGGCTTCGTAGCCGAACAGCGGCTTGCGGGAGAAGGTCGGGATGATCTGCGAAACGACACCGAAGGCCGGCAGAATCATGATGTATACCTCGGGGTGACCGAAGAACCAGAAGATGTGCTGGAACAGAACCGGGTCACCGCCACCAGCGCCGAGGAAGAAGCTGGTGCCGAAGTACTTGTCGGTGAGCAGCATGGTTACCGCGCCTGCCAGTACCGGCATTACGGCGATCAGCAGGTAGGCAGTAATCAACCAGGTCCATACGAACAGCGGCATTTTCAGCAGGGTCATACCCGGTGCACGCATGTTCAGGATGGTCACAATTACGTTGATGGAACCCATGATCGATGACACACCCATGAGGTGAATCGCGAAGACCATGAACGGGAATGCATCACCCGTTTGCAGAACCAGCGGCGGATACAGCGTCCAGCCCGAAGCAGGACCACCGCCCGGCATCAGCAGGGTAGCAATCAGCATCGCGAAGGCGAACGGCAGAATCCAGAAAGACCAGTTGTTCATGCGCGGCAGCGCCATGTCCGGAGCACCGATCATCATCGGCAGCAGCCAGTTGGCGAGACCTACGAACGCCGGCATAACCGCGCCGAATACCATCAGCAGCGCATGGACCGTAGTCATCTGGTTGAAGAAATGCGGATCAACAAACTGCAAGCCCGGCTGGAACAGCTCGGCACGGATAACCAGTGCCATAGCGCCGCCGAGGAAGAACATGATCAGCGAGAAAATCAGGTACAGGGTACCGATGTCTTTGTGGTTGGTGGTGAACAGCCAACGCTTAATGCCCTTTTCAGGACCGTGATCGTCGTGATGATCGTCGTGTGAATGTACTGCTTCGCTCATTGCTTCTCTTCCCAATGGTTACAGTGCAGCGACAGTGTTGTCGGCTGAAACTTCTTTACTTGCTACTTCGGCGACTTCACCGCCTTGCTCAGCAACCCATGCGTCGTAGTCTTCCTGCTCCATCACTTCAACCACGATCGGCATAAAGCCGTGGCCGCGACCGCAGAGCTCAGCACACTGACCGCGGAATACGCCGGTGCTGGTTGCTTCAAACCACATTTCGTTGATGAAGCCCGGAATGGCATCTTTCTTGATGTACAGCTCAGGCACCCACCAGGCGTGGATGACGTCGTCAGCTGTCAGCAGGATGCGGACTTTCTTGTTCACAGGAACAACCATGCGTTTGTCGGTGTCACGCAGGTAGTGTTCATGCTCCATTACGTCTGCGCTCTTACCCAGACGACCGATAGCGGCAGACTTCTCGTCCATGTTGGCGAAGAAGTGGACACCGTTGTCGAGGTATTCGTATTCCCACTTCCACTGGTAACCGGTGACCTTGATGGTCATGTCCGGGTTACTGGAGTTTTCGATCTCGAGGATGGCTTTAGCAGAAGGCACAGCCATGTAGATGAGGATCAGAACCGGGATAACGGTCCAGATGATTTCTGCAGTGGTGTTGTGCGAGAAATCAGCTGCTTTAGCGCCTTTGGAACGGCGGAATTTGAAGATTGCGTAAAAAATTACGCCGAACACCAGCACACCGACTATCGTACAAATCAGCATGATCTCGCGGTGGAGATCACGGATCATGTCGGAGAGTGTGGTCACACCCTGCGGCATATCCAATTCCCAGGCCGCAAGAGCCGGATTCAGTGCCATTACGCCCATAACTGCGACAAATGCGCAGAGGGGTTTCCAAAGACCTTTGAACATGCGTTCTAACCTCTTTACTTGGTTTTTCGCGAAAAACTATTTTTATCAGATACTTGGCGTATGACAGGCTGGCCCGATCAAAGATGACAGGCGCTCCCCCAGCCCGACGCGCTCGGAATCAGTGAGACATGATGCCACCTCGCACCTTTTCATACCAGTAAAAAGCACCAGTTTATTGGGCTTCAGCCGGTCTTCGGCAGGCTCAATTTCGACCCGTGACCAGTGCTTCGACAGCTCGATTCGCTCCTCCGGTTTGCCCCGTCCGCGCTCCACGATGATGCTGTCATCTGTGATGGTTATAAGCTCCAGATATTTCGAACGTTTTTGCACAAATCTGAAGCCCCAGGCGAGGGCAGCCAACTCGGCGACGGCGAACGGCAGGGGATACCAGAGGCCCATCAGCAGACAAATCAGCGTCAGCAACACGGTCGGCAGCGCGATCAGACCGAAAACGACCGGCAACACACTGTCGGATAAGGATTTATTCGGGCTGATGCGGATCTGGTGGTACATGGGTTTGCGCGCCTGTAAGGCTTCATTCAGCAGGGAATTAATCGTAGCTAACGGGGTCTCTATGAACAAGCAGAATGATTCTTAAAACTTATACAAAACAGACGTTTATGTCGCTGTCACTGCTTTCGCCGCATTGCATTTCTCAATCCGGCGGCATAGGAGTAGGATGGAGGCATAAACATAACAAAGGGGAAAGCACTATGAGTCACTCACTGACAGGACGTTCTTTCACCGCGACGCTGAAGACCACGGTCAGAACCCTTCCGACCCTGGCGTTCGCATTTGTCGCAATTGTGGCCGCAGGATTGCTGGCCGGTTGCGAGCCTAAGGAGCAGGTGATCACCGCTCCGGCACCGGACCGGGTCCGTTATGCCGATAACCAGAATTCGCACGACTTCGGTAAGCACGTGGTGCATGCCAATGCGTTAACCACCAACCAGCTTACTCCTGAAGTTGCTGCTGCCTACAAAATTGTCCGCAGCGACAAGAGCGCAATGCTTAACGTGGTTGTAGTTGAGAAAGACGGCACCGCCGAGGGTAAACCTGTCAGTGCGACGGTGAACGTTTCAGCCGCAAATCTGACCGGTCAGTTGAAGGCCGTCGAGATGCGTGAGATTCGCGATGGCGACAACATCTACTTTATCGGCGAAACGTCAATCGCTAATCAGGAGACGCTGATATTTGAAGTGGACGTTATGCCGGAGGGGCACGATGAGCCGCTGCTGTTTACCTACAGTCAGAAGTTCTACGTCGACTGAAACCCAAACCTGAAAGTTTCAACTCAATCGCCCGGCTAAACAGCCGGGTGATTTTTTTGCGGTCACTCTTCTGTGGCGGCAGTAAGAAACGAGGCTGGTTGCTCTTCCAATTGCCGGAGGGTCTCGGCAATAAGTGCAGTTACCGCCCGGCTGGTGACAGTGGCGCCGGTCAGGCTGTCGAATTCGCCCCCGTCCTGAGTCACTTTCCAGTTTTCCCTGTCAGGTTCGCGCAGGCTGCGGCCGTTAAACTGCGTCAGCCAGTCACTTTTGCCGGCTTCAATCAGATCGCCGAGTCCGGGTGTTTCCGTATGGCTGACGACACTCGTTCCGAGAATACTGCCGTCGGGTGTAACACTGATCAGTAACCGGATAGGGCCCACGTAACCTGCAGCGGTTTCCGTTTCGATGATCACCGCCACCGGGGTTTGTGCCTGCCTCGCAACAAATATGGCAGTGGCGGGTTCACTGTCTGCAGTTGTTCCTGCAGTCAGCGGTGTGAGCATCGGTTCATTGTCGAACGTGACCTGACTCAGCAGAGCGCGTAGCTGGCGCGCCTGATGCTCGCGTTCATTCTGTGCGATTCGTTCTGCCAGCTGCTGGTCGAGACTGCTGATCAGCAGCGCCGCAAGCAGCGCAAAAGCTGTCAGTACAGTCGTTGTTTTAAGGCCGGATTTGTTCATCGTGATAGTGTCATCGCCGTGCTTTTATCATCTGTGTCCGTAAATTCTTACAGCTGTGTAACGGTCGATCAGTGGTACGCACAGGTTCATCAACAGTACCGCGAAGGCGAAGCCATCCGGATAAGCGCCCCAGGTGCGGATAATCCATGTCAGTAAACCGATACCGATGCCGTAAATGATCTGACCCTTAGGAGTTGCAGCGGATGAAACAGGATCTGTTGCGATAAAGAAAACGCCGAGCATTGTGCCGCCGCTCATCAATTGCAGCCACGGCGAGGGGTTGACCGCGCTGTCGCCAGTCATGGCGAACAGTGCCGGCAGAGCAAGGCCGGCAACAACACCTAACGGGATGCGCCAGCTGATGACTTTGCGCACCAGCAGCCAGATGCCACCACACAGAGCTGCAAGATTGACCCAGACCCAGCCGCGCGGACCGAAACCGTCAAACAGTTCGCCGGCTTTCAGCTCCGGCATCGTCAGCATGTTGCCGAGACCGCTCTTAATCGCGTCGAGCGGAGTGGCGCGGCTGACCGCATCGACAGGCATTTCTCCGGTGGCAAAAATCCGCAGTGTTTCTGTGAAGCTCAGACCGCCGTCATCGAGACCGTTGAGCGCCGGGGGCGGCCAGTAGCCCAGCCATGCGGGAAAAGATACGAGCAATACAGCAAAGCCCACCATCGCCGGATTAAACAGGTTGTAGCCAAGACCGCCGTATACGTGTTTGGCCAGCACGATGGCGAACAGGCTGCCGATGACCGGTATCCAAAACGGTACGGTCGGAGGTAAACACAGAGCCAGCAGCAAGCCGGTGACTAAAGCGCTGCAGTCTTTAATGCGGGGTTCCACGTCCTGGCCGCGGAGGCGCAGTACGAGCGCTTCAAAGGCGACGCAACTGCCGGCAGCGACGATAACGTTCAGCAGCACTCCGCTACCGAACAACCAGGTGAGTGCCAGCGTGACCGGCACCAGTGCCAGCAGTACATCACGCATCATGCCGCTGACAGTGCGCTTGCTGTGGGCGTATGGCGCTGCCGTTTTAGGCTTTCTGAACTCTGTCACACCCCGTCATCCTTTGCGTTTTTGCCAATGCGACGGAGCAAGTCATCCAAAGCCTGCTTGCTGCCGGACGCATCGAGATCGCTGGTTTGCGACTGCAATTGTTCCTGCTGCTCGCGTTCCCTCTCGGCAACGCGCACGGCATGAGCAGCGTATCGCTGTTCGGAGCGACCCGCCCGCATGCTGAGCAATTGCTGTTCCCGGACCATCTGCTTGGCTTGGATGAAGTTCGCAGTCAGCGTGATAGAGCTCGGACATACATAATCGCAGCAACCGCATTCAATGCAGTCGCTGACGCCGGTTTGTTCAAGTCCGGGAAGGTCGCTGCGGCGTTTCAGGTCGAGCAGTTGCATAGGGTTCAAACGAGCAGGGCACACCGGCAGACAGTCGCCGCAGCGAATGCAGGGCAGTTCTTCGGTGGCGTGATGCAGTTCGGTGGCATGTCCGGCGATGACGCAGTTCATGGCGGGGGTCACGGGCACCTGGTCGTGCGGCAGTGGCACGCCCATCATCGGGCCGCCCATCAATAACCGGTCGGGGGCATGACCACCACGGTCGTCCAGGTAACCCCCGCACAAAGCGATCAGCTCTGTGACCGGAGTACCGATACGTACCTCGAAGTTGAGACTCTCACGCAAGCCGCCGCCGCTGACAGTGACGATGCGGCTGATTAACGGCAGACCTTCATGAAACAGTTGATGGACCGCGTACGCAGTGCCGACGTTCTGGCAGATAATGCCGAGGTCGGCTGGCAGACCACCCGAAGGTACTTCCTGCCCCGTGATGTGCTCGATCAGTTGGCGTTCACCACCGGCGGGATAAACATCCGGTGCACGTCTGACCGAGAGCGACGGGTTGTCGGCATCACTGATGGCGCTGAACAGGGCGGCGTGCGCATCTTTCATCTCAGCCTTGCAGGCAAAGATCACGGCTTCGGCACCGCAGGCCCGCTGCAGTATTTCTGCGCCGTTAACTATTTCTGTGGCGTGCTGCTGCATCAACTGGTTGTCGCAGTTAATGTACGGTTCGCATTCAGCGCCGTTGATCAGCAGTGTTTGTACTGCGCCCGCATGCAACTTGGTTGCGGTTGGAAACAGGGCGCCACCTAAGCCGACTATTCCGGCGGCGGCAATCTTGCTGCGTATTTGTTCAGCAGACAGTGTGCCGGCTTCCGGCATGGGAACGCAGCCGGGATGCAACCGGTCTAGTCCGTCGGTAGCGATTGTGATGCATAGTGTGCGACCCGCAGCCGTGTCCTGTTCGTCGATTGCTGTAACGGTGCCTGACGATGATGCATGCACTGGTATTTCATCTGCCAGTTCATCTTTTACTTCAACTTTCAGGCCGGCGATGTGCTGGCCCTTTAGTACAGCGTCTCCCGTCTGCACGACCGGCGTTGAAGTGCTGCCGTTGTTTTGTAGCAGGCTGATGTGCAGCGCTGCCGGCACAGGGGCAACAACGGCGTCGGCCAGCGCGGCGAGTTGCTTCCGCGGCGCTGCACTGATGCCCCAGCGAACCTTGATGTCTGCACTGTTGCCCGAAATACTCATCGTTAACCTGTTTCAGCCTGCTGCACGGCGAGTGGTGCGACCTGCCGCGGCAAGCCCGGCCCGATGCTGATGCAGTCTACCGGGCAGACTGCAACACATAGCTCACAGCCCGTGCACTCGTCCGCAACTACGGTATGAGTAAATTTGTTGGCGCCGATGATGGCGTCTACCGGACAGGCCGGAATGCACAGGGCGCAACCGATACATATCTCCTCATCAATCCGCGCTTCGAGCCAGGGACTGACGGGGGAGAGTTGCCCTGCCGGTTTGCCAAGTGCCTGCTGCAAGGCCCGCTGGGTAGACTCGCCGCCGGGAGGGCATTGATCGATGTCTGCTGTGCCTTCGATCAGTGCTTTAGCGTAGGGGCGGCAACCGGGATAGCCACATTGGGCGCATTGAGTTTGCGGCAGTAGTTGATTAATTTGCTCGACGGCCGTGTCTTCGTCGGGTTCAAAGCGGCTGCGGCTGAATACCAGCAGTGCGCCGACCGCCGCTGCCAGTAAACCCAAAGATAAAATTGCCGCAAACATGTTCTCAACCTGCCCCTAAAGTCTGTCTTTCAGATCAGTTCTCAGATCAGTTCTCAGATCAGTCCTGCAAAACCCATAAACGCCAGTGCCATAAACCCGGCTGTGACGAGTGCAATGGCACTGCCGCGGAAAGCCTGCGGTACGTTGGCTGTTTCCAGTCGATCGCGCAGACCGGCGAACAACACGATAACCAGAGAAAAGCCGAGGCCGCCGCCAAACCCGTACAGCAACGCTTCGATGAAACTGTGTGGTGTCCGGGTGACCAGAAGAGCAACCCCCAGCACGGCGCAGTTGGTGGTGATCAGCGGCAGATAAATGCCGAGTGTCTGATACAGCATCGGGTGAGCACTGCGAATATAGATTTCAGTGAACTGCACAGTTGCGGCAATCACGACGATGAAAACAATCAGTCGCAGGTAAATAAGATCCAGAGGCAACAGCACCCAGTGATACAGCAGCCACGCAAAGCCGGATGCCAGAGTCAGCACGAAGGTGGTCGCCATAGACATGCCGAAGGCAATTTCGACACTGGTGGAAGACCCCATGAAGGGGCATAGCCCGAGAAAGCGGGTCAGTACCAGATTGTTAACCAGTACAGTGCCGATAATGATCAGTAGCAGATCCGTCACAGACGGTATCCTCCTTACCGGCAGCAGGTGGTGTTAACGAACCTGCATGCCTGCCTTGGCGCCGTTGTCGGGGCTGACGAGGTAGATGTCTTCGCCGCCCGGTCCCGCAGCAATCAGCATACCTTCCGATACGCCGAATTTCATTTTTCGCGGTTTTAAATTAGCGACCAGCACAGCCTGTTTACCGATCAGTTGCTGAGGGTCGTAAGCGGACTTGATGCCCGCGAAAACTGTGCGTTCATCATTATCGCCGAGGCTGACGGTGACCTTAAGCAGGCTGTCGGCGCCCTCGACATGTTCGGCGTTGATGATGTCGACCACGCGCAGGTCCACCTTCAGGAAATCATCAATAGTGATTTCGCTGCCGTTATCTTTCCCGGAGTCGTCTTTCTTTCCGGCAGCGGGCTTTTGAGCTGCTGCTTGTTCTTTGGAGGCTTCAACCATTTTGTTTACTGCCTTGTTGTCGATGCGCGTCAGCAGCGCTTCGTACTTGTTAATTTGAGTGCTAAGCAGCGGTGTGTTCAGGTCTGCCCAGGTAAACGGTTCAACACCGAGGAAGGTTTCCACTTTTTCAGCAATAACCGGCAGTACCGGTTTCAGATAGATGATCAACAAACGGAACAGGTTGATGCCCTGGGTGCACACAGCCTGCACCTGTTCTGCTTTACCGTCTTCTTTCGCGAGCACCCACGGTTTCTGTTCGTCGATATATTGATTGGCCCGGTCGGCGAGACGCATGATCTCGCGCATGGCTTTCGAGTACTGACGTGAGTCGTAGTATTCCGCAATGGTGTCTGCCGCAGCCGTAAATTCGTCATACAGCGCCTGGTCATCGAGACTGTCAGCCAGTTTGCCGTCATGACCCTTGGCAATGAAGCCTGCGCAACGGCTGGCGATATTGACCAGCTTGTTGACCAGATCGGTGTTGCTGCGGGCGACAAAGTCTTCGAGGTTCAGGTCGATGTCATCAACCGTGCGTCCCAGTTTCGTCGCATAGTAATAGCGCAGCGTTTCGGGGTTCAGGTGATCGAGGAAGGTGCGGGCAGAAATGAACGTGCCGCGCGACTTCGACATCTTCTGACCGTTAACAGTCAGGAAGCCATGTACGTTAATGCGGCTGGGCAGGCGATAGTCGGCGCCGTCCAGTACCGCCGGCCAGAACAGGGCGTGGAAGTAGACAATATCCTTGCCGATGAAGTGCACTAGCTCTGCGTCGCTGTCTGCTTTGAAGTAGTCGTCGAAGTTCAGGTCGTCGCGACGTTCGCACAGATTCCTGAAGCTGGCGAGATAGCCGACCGGTGCATCCAGCCAGACATAAAAATACTTGTTGTCGGTACCGGGAATGCGGAAGCCGAAGTAGGGCTCATCACGGGAGATGTCCCAGTTGCGTAAGCCCTTGTCCTCGAGCGAATGGTCAAACCACTCGTCGAGTTTCTTCACCATGTCGGCATTGACGGTGCCGCCGTTAATGAAGTTGTGCAGCAGGTCAGCCTGTTTGCCGAGGTTGAAGAAGTAGTGTTCCGACTCCTTGCGCACGGGAGTGGTGCCCGAGATGGCCGACTTCGGATCAATAAGATCGGTCGGGTCGTAGGTGGCACCGCATACTTCGCAGTTGTCGCCGTACTGATCTTCGGCGCCGCACTTGGGGCAGGTGCCTTTGACGAAACGGTCGGGCAGGAACATCCCGGCCTCTTCGTCATAGGCCTGCTCGACGTTCTTCGTTGAGATCAGGTCACGCGCCTGCAGTTTGCCGTAGATGTCTTCTACAAGTTCACGGTTCTCGTCGGAATGCGTGCTGTAGTAGTTGTCGAACTCAATGTGGAAGCCCGCAAAGTCCTGCTGGTGTTCCTGACGATAACGTTCAACCAGGGCTTCCGGGTCGATACCTTCCGCTCTGGCGCGCAGCATGATGGGCGTGCCATGTGCGTCGCTGGCACAGACATAGGTGCAGGTATTGCCGGCCATCTTCTGGAAGCGCACCCAGATATCCGCCTGGATGTATTCAACCAGATGGCCGATATGGATGGAGCCGTTGGCGTACGGCAGCGCACCAGTGACGAGTATTTTGCGGGCTTGGTCTGACATGGGGCGTATTCTAGCCCCGCCGCAGCGGAAATGCTCGACTATTGAGGGGTTTCAGGCAGTGTTAAGCCCGGTCGGGATGGTTTCTCAGGCAGAGGATCAGGCGCGCAGCTTAACCGCTTCGAACTTGCTCTTGTCGTTAGCAAACTCGTAGGCCGACTGGCCGCTGATGATGGCTTTGTCCATCAGGTCTTTCAGCGTGCCGTCCATGGTGCACATCCCCGCGCGGCGACCGGATTGCATGGCGGTCTCCAACTGATCGAGCTTGCCCTGACGAATCAGGTTGCCGGTTGCCGGGTTGTTCACCAGAATCTCCAGCGCCGCGGTGAGGCCGCCCCGATCCTTTCTGGGTATCAGCTGTTGCGAGATTACGCCGCGGAGCGATGTAGACAGCATGGTACGCACATGATTCTGTTTGTCTGACGGGAATACGTTGACGATACGGTCAACAGTCTGGGCGGCACCGTTAGTGTGCAGTGTGCCCATCACGAGAATACCCATCTCGGCTGCGGTGACAGCAATGCTGATGGTCTCAAGGTCACGCATCTCACCAACCAGAATAACGTCGGGATCTTCACGCAGAGCCGAGTGCAGCGCGTCTTTAAACGAATTGGTGTGTTGGTTGATTTCACGCTGACTGATCAGGCATTTCTTGCGCTGATGGACAAACTCAATCGGGTCTTCAATGGTGATAATGTGACCGTGCAAGCGGTCGTTAATCGCATCGATCATTGCCGCGAGCGTGGTTGACTTGCCTGAGCCGGTTTTGCCGGTGACCAGAATCAGGCCTTGTGGTTCACGGCACAGACGTGTGACTGCCGGCGGCATATTCAGTTCGACCAGTGTTTTCGCGGTACTCGGAATGGCCCTCAGCACGGCACCCATGCCGCCGATATGACGCATCACGTTGACGCGGAAGCGGGCAAGACCTTCGATGTTGTAGGCAAAGTCAGCGGCATCGACTTCATCAAATTCCTTGCGCGCCTTGTCGTCCATAATCTCCAGGAAAATCTCCTGAGCCCGCTCGGCTTCAAGCACCTCGTTTTCGATAGGCGTGATCTCACCGTACACACGGATACGCGGTGGCTGACCTGCAATCAAGTGAAGGTCGGAACCGTCGTTTGCGATCAGGTGACGCAGGTATTGGTCGATCTGGTTGCTCATCGTGTCAGCCTCAGCTTCCTTTGGCGCTCAAAATGGTGGTGTCGGTGACAAAGCGCTGGAACATGTCTTTATCACTGGCGAACTTGAATGCATCGTCCGGATCGACTTCCTGTGAGTTGATCGCATCCATCAGTGCCTGATCCATTAGTTGCATGCCATGAGTCTGGCCGGTCTGCAGTTGCGACGGGATCTGATGGCTCTGGTCCGTCATGATCAGGTTGGCAATGGCGCGTGTGTTAATCATGATCTCAAGCACCGCGCGACGACCGCGACCGTCCGGCGTTTTAATGAGGTTCTGGGTAACTACTGCATTCAGGCTCTGAGACAGGAAGCTCTTGGTCTGCTCTTTCTGGTCGCCCGGCAGCGCATCGATAATACGGTCGATGGTTTTCACAGCGCCGATGGTATGCAGTGTGCCGAGTACCAGATGACCGGTTTCAGCAGCAGTCATCGCCATGGAGATGGTTTCAGCATCACGCATCTCGCCGACCAGAATTACATCCGGATCTTCACGCAGTGCCGAGCGGATGCCGTCGGCAAAGCTGGTGAGATGCGTACCGAGTTCGCGCTGGATGATCTGACTTTGATCGGCAACGTGAACGAATTCGATCGGGTCTTCCAGCGTAATGATGTTTAGCTTCCGGTTGCGGTTGAGATGATTGATCATCGCCGCCAGCGTTGTGGACTTGCCGGTACCGGTTGAGCCTGTCACCAGCACCATGCCCTGATGGTTGTCGCACATCTTGGTGATGGCGGGTGGCAGATTCAGGCTTTCCAGCGTTGGAATCTCCGTCGGAATAAAACGGAAGGTGGCGCCCACGCCGGTGGCCTTGCGGTACAAGTTGACACGGAAGCGTCCGCTTTCATCTGAGATATAAGAGAAGTCGAGGTCGTTGCCGCGATTGAAATGCTCTTTCTGTTTGCTGCTTAAGATCTCGTCGATGTAGCCCTCAAGCTCAGCAGCGGTCAGATCGCGGAACTTGATGGGCTTAAGGTCGCCGTGCATGCGCAGCATCGGAGGTACGCCGACGGCGAGATGAATATCCGAGCAGCCCTGCGCCAGACCTAATTTAAGAAATGCATCAATGCGTGCCATAGCTGGTTTCCCGTAGCTGCCCGGACCCGGCTGGATTAGCCGATCTCGTTCAGCGCTTCTTTAAGCTCGTCCATTGAACCGTAACGGTCTTTAATTTCAATCGCCATAGCTTTCTTCACAACGGCGGCCAGTTCCGGCGGAATATTGGGGTTCACTTCTTCGCAAGGCGCGCAGTTGCCCTGTACATGCTGGTACATGACGGCCATATGGTCGCCTTTGCTGTAGGGCGGTTGACCGGTCAGCATTTCGTAAATGATGACGCCGACACTGTAGATATCGGCATGGTGGTCGACTTTCTTACCCAGGATCTGTTCCGGCGCCATGTATTTCGGTGAACCGATCACATAGCCGGTTTTAGTGAGCTGAGTATCACTGCTGCTGGGGCCGGCGGCGGCGGCGACACCGAAGTCCACGATTTTCAGCAGGCCGTCATCATCAATCAGCAGGTTGGCGGGTTTCAGATCGCGATGCACAACGCCTGCGACATGCGCTTCCGACATACCTGTCGCAATGTCTTTAGCCCAGCCGATGGCTTTGCGCATTGGCATCGGGTTGCTCTTCTGGATTTCCTGGCTGAGCGTGTGTGACGGGAAGTACTCCATTGAAATGGCGTAGTTGCCGCTGAGCTTCAGGAAGTCATAGATACGGATGACGTTGTTATGCGTGATCTTGCGGGAGAAGCGCAGTTCGTGAACGAAGCGGTTCATCATCTCGTCGTCGGTGCTGATGGCCGGGTTCAGGAACTTCAGGATCAGCTGTTCGTTGACCACGGTGTCTTCCACCAGCAGTACGGTACCGAATGCGCCTTTACCCACTTTCTGAATAAAGCGGTAACGGCCTTCGATCATGTCGTCCGGCTCGAGTTCGTCGATGTTCAGACGTGAACCACCGGTGCCGGCGGTTTCGAGCGTGGCAGTGGGGGTTTCCGTAAGCAGGGTGTGGCCGGTATCGGTGAGGCGCTGGTTGGTTGAGCTGGCACCGATGATGCTGTCGGCCAGGCGGTGTTCGATGCGCGACAGCGCTTCCTTGGCTGCCTCTTTGACCGATTCGTCCTGACCTTTGGCGGCAGAGGCGATGCGTTGCTTAACATCTTCCGCAGTGTCAGGACCGGCAACAAATGACAGTGCACGGATGGCTTCGATACGTACTTCATTGTTCTCGTGCTTGGTCATCGGCATGACTTTGTGAACGATGCGCTCGTCACCGAGTTTGCCCAGCGCGCGCAGGGCTGCGGGCAATGATTTTTCATCGCTTTCCAGCATATCCATTAATGCCGGCAACGCGTCGGTACTGCCAATATCAGCCAGTGCATCGGCGGCGCGTTCGCGTACCCACCAGTCTTTGTCCTTGGTGGCGGCAATCAGGTGCTTGACTGCGCGTTCATCACGCGTCTGATTGAGAATCTCAATCGCTGAACGACGGATGTTTTCATCATCGTCGCGGATCAGATGCAAGGCCGCGTTGGTAACCTTGGGGCCACCGATCGACGCGAGTGCATCGCAGGCACGTGAGCGCACCCACCAGTCTTTATCACCGATGGCGTTCAGCAGGTATTTGATACTGTCGGCATCCGCCAGTTCGTTAAGTACTTCAACAGCGGAGCGACGGGTGTATTCGGACTCGTCTTTAAGGGCGTCGACCAGATACTTAACCGTTTCCGGGTCTTTCAGTTTGATCAGCAGTTCTACAGCTTTGGTCTGTACCCCGAAGTCAGGGTCGGTCAGCATGGCGCAGACCACTTCAACATCGCGGATGCGGTCGAACTGCAACAGGCCTTCGGCTGCAGCCGCGCGTACCTGACGATCCTGATCTTTTAGCAGCTTCTCAAGAATCTTCGCTGTTTCAGGACGCTTAAACTTCGAGACTGCATGGACCAGGTAAATTTTTGTCTTGCCCTGGGCGCCATCGATACGCGCGACCAGTTCCGGTAGCAGCTCGACGCTGACCAGTTCTTTAACAAGTTTGAATACAGCGGCCTGTTCCTGACCTTCCAATTCATAGGCGCGGGCGATCATCGCGCGCACATTCATGCGGTCGCCCTGTTCGCGGACGATATCCGACAGGATGGCGGCAGGAATGTCATCGTCACCGAACAGCGAGACGAGCCTGTCGGTGCTGTAGTTGGTGGAGTTGGAAAGTGCCCAGGCCGAGCCTGAGACAGTGCGGCGGTCGCCGTCACGCAGGCCTTCGGCATACAGATTAAAACTACGTTCCGAGACGAGATCGGCGAGAACGTTTACCAGACCGACGGTTTGTTTCTTGTCGGCATTGGGGAGTTGTTTGAGGATGATTGGCACAGCGCCATGACCCAGACCCTTCAGGTTGTCGAGCGCCTTCTTGGCCGCTGCAGTCTGGCAGTCTCGCTCCTCGAACAACCGGGAGAGGTTCTTTTCAGCTTTTAATGTACTGAACAGCTTCATTTACAGGTCAACTACGCCAATCCGCCGGGTGTTGCGCATACCGCTGTGGTGGTGAGGTCTGCCCATGACGAAAATCATCAAACGGCAAGATCATTTACAGCAGTATTCCGCGCCCGGAATGTCTATCAAAGCTCCTTCCGCAAACGGCGGACGAGCCGGTTCCCATCATTGCTGTACAATGTCGCGCCACACCGTTCCGCATTCTGTTAAGCCCGTCACGAATTATGCCTGTAACCACTGAAAAAGACATAGAAAAGGCCCTTGAAACCGTTGAACTGCCTTATTTGGGGATAAATCCTGTCGCTGCCGGCTGGCTGCAGGAAGTTGTCATCAATGACGATTCAGTCAAGGTCGTCTTACAGGCCGGTTTTCCGTTGGCGTCCTGTCGTGACGAGATAAGCGGTTTGCTACAGCAGGCAGTGAAGGCCGCAACGACTGCTGACGTCAGTATCGAACTGAATTCGAAGATCACCGGCCGCGAAGTGCAGGGCAGTTTGTCGCCGCTGGAAGGCGTGAAGAACATCATTGTCGTCGCTTCCGGTAAAGGTGGTGTCGGCAAGTCCACAGTCTCCGTGAATCTGGCGCTGGCACTGTCAGAGGCAGGGGCGAAAGTCGGGGTTTTGGATGCGGATATTTACGGTCCCAGTCAGGCCCGCATGCTCGATTCGCAGGGCGAGCAGCCGGTTAGTAAAGACGGTAAGCGCTTTGAGCCGATTGAACGCCATGGTTTGTGGATGTTGTCGGCCGGCAACCTGTTCGACGTCGAAGAACCTGCTGTCTGGCGCGGGCCGATGGCCACCCGGGCGCTCACTCAACTGGCGCTGGACACCAACTGGCCTGACCTCGATTACCTGATCATCGATATGCCGCCGGGTACCGGTGACATTCAGCTCACTTTGAGCCAGAAGATTCCTGTGGCCGGCGCTGTCATTGTGACGACACCGCAGGACATCGCGTTGCTTGATGCCCGCAAGGGCTACAAGATGTTCGAAAAGGTCAACGTCGCGGTTCTGGGCGTGGTCGAGAACATGAGTGTGTTCGTCTGCCCTCATTGCGGCGAGTCTACTCACCTGTTTGGTGAAAACGGTGGCGCGGGTATGGCTGCGGATTATGATCTGCCGTTGCTCGGGCAGGTGCCACTCAGTGTTGATGTGCGGGCGCAGACCGATGCAGGGAAGCCCAGCGTCATTGCCGATCCGGATGGTCCGGCGGCTGCGGAATTCCGCAAAATTGCATTAAATACCGCGGCGCTCTTGTCGCTGCGTAAAAAAGACTATAAAAAGTCGTTCCCGAAGATCGTCGTCGAGTGACGGCGGGACTCATTTGTACCTAAGGAGCAGGAATGTCCATTAAAGCGGATCACTGGATTCGGCGTATGTCCGAAGAACACGGCATGATCGAGCCGTTTGAGCCCGGTCAGGTCCGGCGCAACGACTCAGGACCGATCGTGTCTTACGGCACATCCAGCTACGGTTACGATGTGCGCTGTGCCGCCGACTTTAAAGTGTTCACCAACATTCATTCTGCCGTTGTTGACCCGAAAGACTTTTCCGACAAAAGTTTTGTGAACATCGAAAGCGATGTTTGCGTGATCCCGCCGAACTCCTTCGCATTGGCACGCACCGTGGAGTACTTCCGTATTCCGCGCAATGTGCTGACGGTTTGCCTGGGCAAATCAACCTATGCCCGTTGCGGCATCATCGTGAACGTCACGCCGCTGGAGCCTGAGTGGGAAGGGCACGTCACGCTCGAGTTCTCAAACACCACCAACCTGCCTGCGAAGATTTACGCGAACGAGGGTGTGGCGCAGATGTTGTTCTTTGAATCTGATGAGCCCTGCGAAACGTCTTATGCAGATCGCGGCGGCAAGTACCAGGGTCAGACCGGCGTTACGCTGCCCAAGACCTGATAGATCACCGGTTGCCTAAGCCAGGCATCTGGTAGCCGCTCAACAACAGCGTGCCCCGTGACTTGCCGTCCTTCAGCTGAATGACCTTGACGGGCTGATAGTCCAGCGCTGGTGCGTACCAGATATACGCCGAGCGGCTGGAACCTTTTCTTTGGCGCAGGTATTTGATCGTTTCGAATGAGCCGGCCTTGGTTTCGATGGTTTCTTCGCCTTCGCGGTAAAACTGATAGGTCTTCACCTGATTGCGATGAACCATGTCGTATTCGACCGGTTCGCGACCGTTTTGTAAGTCGATACTCACCTGTAAATCGGCACTGGAGCGATCCAGCACACCGTCCTCGATCAGCACGTCTACCCGTTCTTCCTGATGATTGCTGAACGCAATACCCAGGTTCCAGTCGAAGCGGGCATAGCTGTCTTCTTCCGGGTCGCCGGAGCCGGAGTCGACCCGGTATTCATCAACGTAAATCTGCTGACCACGCATTTCGAAACGGCTGGTTTCGGTGGCCGCATTCGGACGAATCAGCTTCGCCATACCCTTGGCCTGCGTGACGCTTGAGTATTCGTACTGGTAGTTTTCCGGGTTACCGCTGCGGGTCAGTTCAATGATGGACTCGCCCGACAGGCCAAATGCTTTCAGTTCAAACTCGAGCCGGAACGGCGCCAGCACCAGGTCGGCCTCGTTAACTACAGGTTCATTGACGGAGGATTCAGTCAGCGCAGTATCGACGGCGGTTGATCCCTGAGTTTCGGTTTCTGTTGATTCGCCGCCGGCAAACACGGGGCCGGTGCTTGCCAGTAGCAGCAGTGAAGACTTAAGCAGCAGGGCTCGCATTGCTTTCATCAATAACATCCGGTTGCACCATCGGCTCATCGTTACACAGTACAACGCCATCGCGCATCTGCAGTTGACCGCTGGCCACCCGGGCGATAGCCAGCGGATAGATCTGGTATTCACCCTGTTGCACGCGGGCAGCAAGAGTTTCCGCTGTGTCATCCGGCGTGATGGCCACTCTGTACTGTAGGACAGCCGGACCGGCATCCAGTTCCGGAATGACAAAGTGCACGGTGGTGCCATGATGGGATTCACCGGCATCCAGCGCGCGCTGATAGGTGTTCAGCCCGGGATAGTCAGGTAGCAGCGAAGGGTGAATGTTAAGCATGCGGCCGGTGTAGGCGTTCACCAACGCATCGTCGAGGATGCGCATGAAGCCGGCGAGCACGATCAATTCCGGATCGATTTGCTGAATGGTTTCCAGCAGTGCCTGATCGAAATCGGCACGGTTCTCATAGGACTTGTAGTCGACGGTTACGCCGGCGATGCCAGCGTCCTGCGCGCGCTGCAAACCGTAAGCGCCCGGGTTGTCGCTGACAACAGCGACAATGTCTATTTCCGGAACAGCAGCGTCGATAATGGCCTGCAGATTGGTGCCGCTACCCGACACCATGATTACGGTCCGGACAGCTTGTTCGGTCATGAGCTCAGTTTAACTTCACCGCCGCCGTCGGTGATGGAGCCGAGCAGACAGACATCTTCACCGTTATCGCGCAGAACCTGCATGGCTTCTTCGGCCTGGTCTGCGGCGACGACCAGCACCATGCCGATGCCGAGATTGAAGGTACGCTGCATTTCGCTTTCGGGCACCGCGCCTTGTTCCTGCAACCAGTTGAAGATAGCAGGGCGTTCCCAACTGCTGGTATCGACCAGTGCGTCGGTGTTCGCCGGCAGTACTCGTTCAAGATTCTCAGCCAGACCGCCGCCGGTGATGTGCGCCAGACCCTTCACAGGAATCTGTTCAATCAGCGCCAGTACTGATTTGACGTAGATGCGCGTCGGCTCCAGCAAAAAGCGACCGATGGTGGTGTCTTCATACGGCGTGTCGGCTTCAACGTCGCTGGTTTCCAGAACCTTGCGGATTAACGAGTAGCCATTGGAGTGAGGGCCTGAAGACTTAAGACCGATCAGCGCATCGCCTTTGCTGATGGTGCTGCCATCAATAATCGCGGCTTTCTCAACCACGCCGATGCAGAAACCGGCCAGATCGTAGTCGCCTTCCGGATACATGCCGGGCAGTTCGGCGGTTTCGCCACCGAGTAGTGCAGCGCCAGCCAACTTGCAGCCTTCAGCAATGCCTTCGACTACGCTTGCAGCAACATCGTTGTCGAGTTTGCCGCAGCCGTAGTAGTCGAGGAAGAAAATGGGTTCGGCACCCTGTGCCAGTACGTCGTTTGCGCACATTGCGACGAGGTCGATGCCGACCGTGTCATGGAGGCCAAGATCAATGGCGAGACGCAGTTTGGTGCCCACACCGTCGGCACCGGCCACCAACACCGGCTGGCGGTAGCGGTTGGTATCCAGTTCAAACAGCCCGCCGAAGCCGCCGATTCCGCCAAGTACGCCGGGTCTGCGGGTCGACTTCACAGCCGGTTTGATCCGGTTGACCAGTTCGTTGCCCGCGTCGATATCAACGCCGGCGTCACGGTAAGTAACGGGTTTTTTGTCGCTCATTCTTTTCTCTAATCGGTGCGGATTGGCTCTGCAGCGGCGCAGGGCGGGGCTATAATACCGCGAGTGAGTAAAAGAATGACCAATTATTTGAGTTCGGCTGCGGTATCTGCAGTCGCCTTGGATACAACGTGCCGGGACTGAATCTGTTGAGACTGAATCTGAATCCGTGGTCTGCGCATAGAAGCGCGCAGCCGTTTGCCCCGCTATTGCTGGCGCTCGCCGCCGCACTGTCGATATTGCTGATATCTGCGCCGGCCCATGCTGTACGGGTGGCGGATCTGTATTCAGCCGAGGTCGAGCTGGCGGAAAACTCCTCTGCCGGGCGCAACGAGGCATTCCGGGCAGCGCTGGCCGCCGTGCTCGTTAAGGTGACCGGCCAGGAAGCGGCTGCCGAACTGCGGGCTGAACTTTTTCCCGACCCTTCAAGAGTATTGCAGCAGTACCGCCGTGTTGGCAGTGACCGGATTCGTGTGGCGTTTAATGCTTATGCTGTTCGCCAGCGACTGGATGAAGCCGGTCTCCCGGTATGGAATGCAGAACGGCCTTCGGTCATCGTTTGGTTGGCAGTCGACGAGGGCGTCGGCAACCGCACGATACTCGGCACCAATACTGTTGCCCCCGGCACTGATGCCGAACAGGCCGGCCGCTTCGATCTCTGGCGCGATGAGTTGCGCGAAGTTGCCAACAGTCGCGGTCTGCCATTGATGCTGCCATTAGCCGATGCGCAGGATCTGTCCGCCGTATCGTTCGCAGACTTGTGGGGCGGTTTTGGCGATGTGGTGGTGGCTGCGTCAGCACGCTACAGCGCAGATGTGGTTCTGATCGGCAGGGCCCGCACGGCGGGTGCAGAAGGTTTGCGGGTACGCTGGACTTTGATTGCCGACGGGCGTCAGCAGGAGTGGGACGGCGATATCGCAGCCGGGCCGCGTGTTGCGGCCGATAAGCTGGGCGCTGCGCTGGCAACCTACGCTGCGGCAGCGGGGACAATTTCCGTAACCGTCGGTAATCTCGGCTCGTTTGATGAGTACGCCGCGGTGCTTAAGCATTTGCGCGGTCTCTCAATCGTGGAGAGTGCGGGGATTGCGCGGGTTAACGGCGACCGGGTTGAGTTTGCCGTGGTCGCGCGCGTTGATCAGGATCGTCTCGACCGGGAAATCCGCCGCGCCGGCAAGTTGCGCACATGGTCGGGTGGTGCCGGCAGTTCATCCGGTGGCGGTGGATTGAATGAATTCCGTCTTGGTGAAGGCTTGCGCTACGTTCCGGTACAGTAGCCCTTATGACTATGTCGCCCAAATCGCTATTTGGCTCGGTTTTCACGAGATCGCAGATTCCGAACTGGATCAGCATCGGGCGCATCATTCTTATCGGACCTATTCTTTATTATCTGAGTACCCGTCATTTTGATATCGCACTTGCGCTAATTGCGATCGCCGGTATTTCGGATGCCGTAGACGGCTTTCTCGCCAAGCACTATCACTGGGAAAGTCGTCTGGGTGGTTTTCTGGATCCGCTGGCCGACAAGTTTTTGCTGGTTGCAGTGTTTATTGTGCTGACCGGTCTTGGTCTGGTGCCGGTGTGGCTAACCGCTGTGGTTATCGGTCGCGATCTTGCGATTGTCGTTGGCGGCTTCACCTATCAGTGGTTGATCGGCGAGGTCTATGCCAAGCCAACCTGGATCAGCAAAGCGAATACGTTTTTTCAGCTGGTTTACACCATCAGTGTGGTGGCTGTGGAGGCGACCGGCTGGAACGGCAATTTGTGGCTGATGATTTGCGGTACGGCTGTGTTTGTTTCAAGCATGGTTAGTGGTCTGGATTACATCTGGACCTGGGGTAATCTGGCCATCCAAAACCGTGGTAACCGCGCAGCGCTGACCCCGACTGACGGCAAGAATTAAGCAGGTAGTTATATGCGTCAGTTGCCTCTTGATGTCCGGCTTGCCGACTATGCGCGTTTCGATACTTTCTACGAAGGCCGTAATGCAGAGGCTGTGCATGAACTGCAGGCTGTGCTGGACCGTCCGCCACAGAGAGTCGTGTGGCTTTGGGGCAGTCAGGAATCCGGCAAATCCCACTTGCTGCAAGCGTTGCTTGCTGAAGCTGATCAGCGCGGCTTGCGTTCGGCCTGGTTGCCGCTGGCCGAGTTCAAAGAGTCGGGTATGGATCCGGAGATGCTGGAAGGTATGGGGGCGTTCGAGCTGGTCTGTATTGATGATGTTGACCGGATTGCCGGTGACGATGCCTGGGAACGGGCTGTATTCCGCCTGTTTGAGGAACTCTCTAACCAGAATGCCCGTTTGGTTGTCTCGGCGTCGGTTGCGCCCAAGTCAGCAGCATTTAACTTGCCGGATCTCCAGTCACGCATGAACTGGGGCGGTGTCTTGCGTCTGCAATCGTTGAGCGATGAAGACAGTATCGGGGCACTGAAGAAACGTGCCAGTCACCGTGGACTGGAGTTGCCGGACGATACGGCCGCGTATTTGCTGTCGCGGGTGAACCGCAGCCCCCGAACCCTGTTTAGTTTGCTGGATCGTCTGGATCAGGAGGCGCTGGTTGCGCAGAGGCGTTTAACTATTCCGTTCGTCCGGCAGGTTATCGAGACGGGTTAAGCACAGAGATAAGGTACAGAGATAAGGTACAGAGAAAAGGTGCAGAGATAAGGAAAAAAAGGCCGCCCTCAGGGCGGCCTTTTTTGCTTAAAAGCAACTGAGCGGTTTAGAAATTTTGTTTTAGAAGTTCCGCTTTAGAAGTTCCGCTTTAGAAGTTCCACTGGCCAGCGAACTGAATCACACCAATATTGGTTTTGAATGTTTCTTCAGGCAGAGAGTCTTCGCGAACGCGGAAAGTGTAACCATCGGCTGACAGCTGCATGGTAAACGCAGGAGTCGGGGTCCAGCGCACACCAACACCAAGGCTGTAGGCGGTGTCGCGACCGTTGGCAGATTCTTCGCCGGTCACTTTGTAACGACCGCTGCCGAGACCGGCCTGCGCCATCAGTTCCCAGTTGCTTTCACCCAGAGGCAGCAGACCAACGAGGTGACCGCTGATGATTGAGTAACTGATGTCGGAAGTCGGGCCTTCACCCGGTTCCTGAACTTTGTATTTACCCAGGTTGAGCAGGCGACCTTCCAAAGCGAAGTAACGGTTGAATTTGTAACCACCGTAGATGCCGAATGAACCCGAGTCTTTGTCTTTGTAGTAGCCTTCGAAGCCGCCTTTGTCATAGCCGGCATAGCCGATGGAAGCACCGACATAGCCACCTTTTTCTTTAATGTCTGCGTTGGCAACGCCGGTCAGGGCAACCATCAACGCTGTGAATACTGCTAAGAGTCTCATGAGGCAAAGCTCCAGATAGTGTTATAGACGTGGTTTGGCGTCCCGGTCTTAAGGTTTCTCCCCCGAAATTCCTAAGAATGCCGTCACCGGATAGCCCAAAAGCTAACAGATTGACGGGCTTAAGGGAATGTCGGGCAGGGTGTGCAAACGCAGGTTTCTGCACTGCACCGGACAGCGGACAGGCGATATGCAAGCCTTTGGATGGACCGGATACAAAAAAGCCCGCACTGAATCAGTGCGGGCTTTCCAGTCCGGTTTGTATCCGAACTTACAGGTATAGGCAGAGCTTAGAAGTTGAACTGACCTGACAGAGCCAGAGCGGTGATGCTGCTTTCAAGTGTTACTCCGTCTTCCTTAGCATCTTTCGGGCTGTAGTAGTCAGCCGCCAGTTGCAGGGTAAAGGCAGGAGCCGGAGTCCAGCGCACGCCAACACCGATGGTGCCAAGAGGCTCTTTCTCTTTCTCTTTTTCGCCCTCGAACTTA
>Ga0209475_10001492_pt1 | contig 29331 bp, 36 predicted proteins | sample tdDd471_FD_187128 | JGI IMG/M metagenome (GOLD analysis project Ga0209475, IMG submission 187128) | Marine sediment microbial communities from the Atlantic coast under amendment with organic carbon and nitrate - tdDd47.1 (SPAdes)... | ecosystem: Environmental > Aquatic > Marine > Coastal >... | reverse complement strand
CTTTCTAATTCCTAAACCTCTAAACTTTTAATACGATGAGTACAGATTTAACACCAGTTCAGGAAACAGCTAATTTTATATTATCATTTCTGGGAGGATACGGAAATTTAGTATTCTTGACAGGAGCTAATAATTTCTCTGTTGAAGAGACTCCAAAACACGCTCTTAACTTTACTCTTCCACCGTTTGATGGTGATAGTTTATATGAGCATAGGTATGTTCAAATATCCCTAAACTCAATGGATACTTACGACCTGGTTATAAAAGGATGGAATAAAGAGCAAACAAATATAGAAGTGGTTCACAGGTCTGAAGGACTTTATAATGATATGCTAAAGAAATGCTTCGAAGAAGCTACCGGTTTATACCTTACTTTATTTCCAAAGAAAAAAAAAGCCCCCTAGCGGGGGCTCTCTTCTTTTACAAATATGAAAATTTTAGGACTTACGAATGGGGAAATTTATGCCTGGCTCCCCCATCACTTTTTGGTTTTCCCTCACTCCACAGAAGCCAGAAACAACAGGCTTAACCATAGATGCAAAGAATAGCGTTTTCATTTTTTGGTTTTTTATTACACTATAAATATACCTATAACGCTGCTATTATAGCCCTGTACTACAGTTTATTACATGTCTTCCTAACATCCTTCCATTTCTTCCCTTATGCCTATTGTGCTATTTGTTTTTTCATAAAAAAAGAGGATGTATTACTACACCCTCTCTCTTTTGTTTGTTTGTTTGTTTACTTTTCAATAACGTGCCCTTTTAGCGTTAATACTTCAGGTTTCGAATTCTTATTGAAGTTGATGTGTACCACTTTGTTGAAGTATCCTATTCTTTTGGTATCGTAGATTACTTTAATCGAATCGGATTCGCCTTTATTTAGTCGTTTAGGCTTCCACTCTGGCACAGTGCATCCGCAGAACGCAGTACTGCCAGTAATAGATACAACATCATTACCTACGTTGGTAAATTTAAAGTACACCGCACCATCGGAACCTTTTTTAATTTTACCGTAATCATGCTCTCTTTTATTGAATGATATTTCATAGGGTGTTCCTATGTTCTTTACTTTAGGTGGTACATTTGTCGGTGCTGGTGCAATGGTTTCTGTTGTTGTTACTGGAGTCTTTACTTCAGGTACTTCTACCTGTTGTTCTAGCTTAGTAGCTGCCTTTACCGTTTTAAAATGGTATCCAGCTCCTAATATCAACAAAACCACTCCAACGCTTAATCCTTTTAAAAATTTACTATCCATTTTTCTAACTTTTTGGTTTATGATAATGGGGTTATGCCTGACCCCTATTTTCTTTTGAATCCTTTTTACTTCTATTTTGAATTTTTGTTTCTATTATTCTGGATTTTCAGGTTTTGTGCATTATACATTTTGGTAATTACGTGTTTATTGTATTGTATAATTACCTAATTATATAATTATAGAATCACCTAATTATATAATTAGGTAATTCTATAATTGCACTATTTTAGAATGATAATCCTCGCTCCAGTATTTCTTTAATATTCTTTTTCTTTTTGAACTCTTCGATGATGTAATGAAGAATTTCGGTGTTCGATTTGAATTCTTCAAATTCAGGTGCATTAGAGAGCATGAATAATAAATTGTTGTGTCCAGTAGTCAACCTATATTGATGCTTGAATTCTAAGGCATTTTCCTTTTTCTTGGGGCCTCTTTTTACTTTCTTAACCGGTTGTTGAGGCTCTTCCTTTTTTTCGGATGTTGGAGCTTTAATTACAGCAGGTTCTTCGTTTTTATCGACAGCCTCTTCTTTTTCCTCAACCACCACTTCAGGTTTTTTTTCAACTACCACTTCAGACTTTTCCTCTTTTACTTCAGATTTTACCTCTGTAGTGCTTTCGGTTTTACCGGCAGTAGCTTGTGTTTCTGGTGTAGCAGCTGGTTTTTCCTCTTTTTGTTTAGTTGCTGTTGAGGGTTTATTAGCCATTACTATTTTCTCACCGGCTTCAGCTGCACCAGCTATTGCTGCAATGTCGGCTTCTATATCAATAGCTGCCATTGCATCATTAAAATCACTGCTACCGGCTCTTGCTTTTGACCTTGGGTTTTTTGTCGTATTTCTATTTCTAGAACCACCAGTGTTTTTTTTATCACCTGTTTGCTTTGCCATAACTCACTACTTTTTTAATTCCAGTTCCTTCATGATTTCCTTCAATAGGTCTTTAAACCTTTCCTGCATTTTTTTATTGGTTTTAGTTCGGGCTTTTACCTGTAGCAATGATTCGTAGGTATTTCCATTGTCTTTATAAAATACACTACGAGGGAGACCATACTCTTCATCGATGATGTTTATATCCTGATCACCTTCATATTTGCCGTAGAATCCATCAATAACATCCTTGTATTTATTTGTCTCTTCGAGCTTGTTGAACAATACAGTAATGTTAAAGGGGGAATTGTATTCGTTTTCTTTAACGAATTTGATGTTTTTAAGGGTTTTTACAATGAACTTGTTTGTTGATGTCACATCGAAGTTGCCTGATTCTACAGGAACAAATGCGTGACTAATAACACTCAGAATTGTTCCGATACCTTTTTCTGATGCTGAACCTGGCATATCAACAAATATAAGGTCGTATTTGCCTGTTCCTTTAAGTTCAATGATGGTTCTTATAACCTGTTCCTTCTCATTAACGTCTGCGTAAATAAGAGGGTAGGGGAACGCTAAACTGTAGTCTTCAGCGATTTTCTCCCTTATGATTGGTGTAAATGTGGCGATGGTTTTTTGAAGTTCTTCGTCTGAATATCCTTCGCCATTTTTGGTTTTCTTAAGATGCTCTTCGGCTTTCGCAGCGGAGAGTTTTCTGGTTAATCGAAACTCATCCATTTTGCGTTGGTCTTGAAGTGATGTTTGAGCATCACAGTCAACAATTGCCACCTTTAGATTATACGGAGCTTTAGCCAGTGCAGTTGCAACAAGCATTGTTAAAGTTGATTTACCAACGCCACCTTTTTGGTTGACGAATCCTACGATTTTTGCATTTCTCATTTGTGTAATATTTAAGAATGAATTTATGACAAAGATAATATGTTTTTATAATTCTACAATTATTTCATTCTATAATTCTATCATTATATCATTCTGTAATTATATGATGATAGAATTATGTATTTACAGCATTATATAAACATGTAATTATATGATGATAGAATTACATGTTTGTAACATTGTATCATTATTACATGATATGATTATATAAATATAACATGATGTTATTGTATGATGATAAAATGATAAGATTAAATAATTACGTAATTTTATAATTATATAATTACGTAATTGTGGAAATAATAAAACATAGTATGATATGTTTATGTAATTATATGTTTATGGAAATATTGCATGATAGCATGAAGTGTTTATACAATTACATGTTTATATGCTTATAGAATTGTATTATGGTATGTTTCTGGTATTATGTGTTTATATGTTTTTGTAATTCTGTAATTATGGTATGCTTTAAACATGTGTTTATGTGTTTGTATCATTAGCTCATTATACTATTATACAATAATGTGTTTTTATTATTCTGTGTTGATATAATTACGTAATTCCAGAATGTTTTCATGATAGGTTTGTGTTATTACATATTTCTCTAAATACCTAATGATGTGTTTATTTAATTCCATTATCATTTTATTATGGAATTAAATAATGGTGGAATTATCTGTTTATAGGTTTATCTCATCGTTTAATTCCAGGTGGTTGTGTTATTATAATTCTATCTGCTTTGAATTTGTGCTTTTTAATGTGTAATTATATAATTACGTAATTATATAATTACATAATTATCCCAAACGTATGTGAGCTTGTTTTAATCTATATTTCTGAGGTCTTTCTAGGGCATAAGGGAAAAGAAATATACCTACTTTTTAATTGTGTTATTGTGTTATAAAACATTTGTTTATGTGGCGTATATTGCTATCTTTATAATGTAATTATAAACGAAACGTAAAACACAGAGTTATGAAATTATTTAGATTCGCATTTTGGTTAATAAGGTTGATTGTAGTTATTGGATTCTTCCTTTGGTTAATGATTTTATTCTTCACCTCATGTAGTACTTAGTTACTCTCTTTTTAAGCCTCTATTAAGGGGCTTTTTTTATGCCTTCTCATTACATTATAGTGAGGAGGTTTTTTTGTATTCATACTTAAACAACCCATAGTAGCAGAATTTTATTATCTTTGATATGAACTAAAGAAGCAAGGTATGGAAATGTACTCCCAAATTTTCAATTTTTGAGCATTTCCCCTTGCCCCATCCAGGGGGGGAATTACCGGCCCTTCGGTTGGATAATTTTAAACCTTTTTTATATATGAAGAACAAAAAATATACAAATAGACGAGCAGATGTTAAGCTCCAAATATGGGTAACTGAAGATGAAAAAGCTATAATTGATAGAAACGCTGAAGCTGCTGGATTGGATCGTACAAAATACTTAAAGAACCTTCTTCTTAAGAAAACTATCAAACCTCTCGTTCCAACAATTGAATTAAATACTTACTATCAAGTTGGAAAAATTGGTAATAATATCAATCAAATTGCGAGAGTAATTAATAATGCCCAAGCAAATATCTTTCATAAAGAGACTAAGGATTCTTTAATTCATGAATTCGATGAATTAAAGGCTATTATGAGAGAACATTTGGATGCATTAAAAAAACATATTAAATGATTGGAAATATAACTAAGGGGGAGGGATTTAAGGACCTTTTGAAATATGGGTTACAAGAAAAAAAAGGATACCCAATTGATTCAAACATTAGTACTACAGATGAAAGAGATTACAAACAATATCTCAATACTATTAATGCTCATAATTCAAGAAGGAGTGATGTAAATAAGCCTGTCTTTCATTTATCTATCTCTTTGGATAAAAATGATAAAGTAGATGATGAACTATTTGTAAAAATAGGGCAAGAGTATCTTTCCAGGCTAGGCTTTAATATTGGGGATGAAAAAGAGGGAATTAATCCTTATTTAATGGTGAGACATACTGATACTGAACATCCGCATATACATATAATAGCATCCAGAATTAAATCCGATAAAACATTAGTCAATGATTCGAATGACTTTAGGAAAGCGCAAGAAATATCGCGTGATTTGGAACTGAAATATGGTTTTAGGGTGGTTCCTTCAGAGAGTTTAAAAGAAGAAAAACAGGCAGAAAAAAACGAGAAAGAAAAGACAAAAAGATTAAGGAGTAAGGATCTAAAATATACATCCCCTAGAAAGTATTTGGTTAATAATATCAATACAGCAATGAAGCCTCTTGGGAGTAAAAAAACAACATTTAAAAGCTTTGTAGTTGCATTAAATAATAAAGGAATTGAAATTAATATTAATGCCTCAAATGATTTATCAAAGGTTAATGGAGTTTCTTATTCCTTTAATAGAGATGGAAAGGAAATAATCTATAAAGGAAGTGCTTTAGGTAAAAAATACGGGTGGAATTCGTTGATTCAAAATGTTGAATTTGATTTTAAAAAAGACAAAGAATTACTCAAAAAGATAGTTCAAAATTCACGTTTTAACAAAGTATCTAGCCTGTCTGAAAAAGATAAAGAGAGAATAGTAAGCAACTTTAATGCACGACTAACAGAATATTCTAATCTGAAAAATGTTAATATTTTCAATAAAGAATATCGTTTCTCAAAGCTTTCGTTTAATGATAAACAGCTTACATATTTGAGTAATTTGAATGATGAATGGAATCAAAAAAACTATAAAAATGACCCATTAAAATACTTTGAAAATGCATTCAGAAAACAAAGATATAGTGAACATTCTGAAGGGGTGAAAGTTTACTTTGGTCTTTCTTCAGAACAACAAAAAACACATCAAAAAGTATCTAATGATCTTAAATTATCATTAGCAAATCAGTTAAAAGCATACATGGAAAAAGAAGGTTTTTCGTTTTCTCATGACCTTCAAATGAAGACTCAATCATTAAGATTATCCGGTAAAGACCATGAAGAATTAGTGCAACATATAGGTGAGTGGGGAAAGAGAAAATTCAAACTTAATCCTATGGATTACTTCTATGAAAAATATAGTGTTCACAAAGAATATTTTGACAATAGCCTGGTAAATAATCTTGGAAAACTGGATGGTAAATACGGTCTAAAAACAAGCTCTTCAATTGATGCTATTAAGAAAATAGCAGAAGAAACAAATCATGATTACCGAGTTCCAGCAGCCATTTTAAAGTATGAACAAGCTGTAAAAAATGGACAGACTCCGAATATTGTTGAGTTTGTTAGAGATAGTGTACAGAAAGATGCTGCTAAAGCACCTATTTCTAGACAACATCAAGAAGCAATATACACTACTAGTAATAATATGCTCGAAGACTTCTTTAAGGACTTTGCTAAAGGCATGAAATCAGATGTTGGAGGTGATCAATATAGAGAGGAGCAAAAGAGAAAACCAAAAAGAAGACGAAGAAGAATTCAATAGATATTTAATAACCCAGGAAAAAGTCAATCTAATTAGATTGACTTTTTTGTATATACATTTGTATATTATTTAATTTAGACTATGTTTGTATATACATTCGTATATCTTATTGATTTAATAATGGGAAATAAAATTAAAATTAGCAAGTGGGGAAATTCTTTAGCTCTTAGAATTCCAAAGTCGATATCTGATGAACTTAACTTAGAGGATGGGATGGAATTGCAAGTGTATTCTGAGCAGGGGAAAATAATTATAGAACCGGATTCCTGGAGTAATTTCATTAAAGTGCTAACGGATTTTAAATATTCAATTGAAGAAATTGACTCTGTAAAGGAAAATCATTTTAGTAGTTCTCCAGATAAATCACCAGAAGAACTTGAAAGAAGTTGGAATCAGTTTGTTAATAAACTGAGAGAATTTCAGAAGGATTTTTTACCTATTAAACAACCTTTTAATCCAAACCAAAGTTGGGTCAAGTTTATTCAAGAGCTTACTACTTTTAAAAACGAATTCGGACATTGTATTGTGCCAAAGGATTATGAGGATCAGTGGTTAGTAAGTAAGGTTAATAATATAATAATTAATTATAGAAAGGGAAAGCTTTCGAGACAACAAATTAAACAACTTGAAGAAATGGGGTTCGTGTGGAAAGTTAAATAGTCTCACCAAATGCACCGGAATCCAAGACTTAAATAAGGTTCATTAATGACATGGAACAGAACATAATTACTAAACCAAAAGGTTTACAGGCATGAATAAAAAAGACTTTACCCAATTACCCTATAACGAGCTAAAAAAGCTTTGTACATCCATCTATACCCAACACGGTTATACAGTGGATACCACCATAGAGCAGGGAAAAGAATATATCTTTTTAAGCAAGGATAATAAGCTGCTTTTTATTATTCTTCTGCTTACCACACCAAGGCTTTCATCAATACCTGAAGTGGTACAGGAATTGAATCAGCTTCGAAAATTGGGCGAAGCATACAATTGCTTTAACTATCGTATTATTTCACCTTATGGGTTCCAAAAGAAAACTTTTGAACTGGAGCAATACAATGTCATTCTTTCGGATTGGAAATACCTGGTAGATATCCAGACTAATCAACTGGATTTTGACCTTTTCCCTCATAACGATATCGCCTACCGGAAAATTAAAGAAGGATTTGAAAACTCTAATCGGGTAGCCGTTATTAAACCAACCGGAACAGGTAAGTCGGTTCTTATCTCACGATTCCTGTATGATTACAAGAAGGAGAAAGCTTTGGTGCTTACACCTTCTAATTTTATCATCGACCAGGTGAACAAACACATCGATTGGAAAAACGATTATGAGTACATCACCTACGCAAAAACCATGTTCCTTTCCCTGAAGGATGTCAAAAATCTTCAACCATCGGTGATCATCCTTGATGAGTTCCATCGCTGCGGAGCCGATGAGTGGGGAAAAGGTGTCGAGATGATTTTGAATGAGTTTCCGGATGCAAAGATTTTGGGAACCACCGCAACTCCAATTCGTCACCTGGACAATGCCCGGAATATGGCAGAAGAATTGTTTGATAATAATGTAGCAGTGAACTTATCTCTTAATGGGGCCATTGTGCAGCGCATCCTTCCAACTCCCAAATACGTATCAGCTCTTTATACGCTTGACGAAGAAGTGGAGAGCATGACCAACCGAATTAAGCAATCCAATGCAGAGGATAAGGAAGGACTATTAAATCGACTGTTGCAATCGAAGCTCGATTGGGAAAACGCAAAGGGCATTCCTAAAATCATCGAAAAGCATGTGCCGAAAGATGCTTATAAAATCATCGTGTTCACAAAAGATGTAGAACACCTTCAGGAGATGGAGCAGAACGTGACTGAGTGGTTTCATAAGGCAGGATTCAAAAACATTAAATCCTACACCGTTCATTCCGGTCAGAATGGAAACAACCAAATCTTCAAAGAATTTGAAATCGCTGAAGAAGGCTATTTACATCTCCTTTTTGCTGTTGATATGCTCAATGAAGGGATTCATGTCAAAGGGGTCGATGGAGAGGTTATGTTACGCCCTACGGAGTCTAATATCATCTTTTATCAGCAGCTTGGACGTTGCTTAACTGTCAGCTTCGAAAAACAACCGTTTATCCTTGATTTGGTCAATAACTTCAAGAATGTTCGGACCAAAGAGTTTGTCAATGATTACAACAAGGCGAAAGAAAAAGCTGCCAGTAACAAACATGGTATTGAAGATTATGCTGTTTCGTTCTCAATCACAGATGAAACCAAAGATATTACAGAACTCTTTGATTCGCTTGGAAACTCTTTTGATTCTTGGAATGTGTTTATTGAGAAATTAACCGAATTCAAAAAAGAATTCGGTCACTGTAATGTGCCAAAGAATTATGAAGACAAATGGTTGGGAGATAAAGTGTCAAATATGAGAGTTCTTTATAAAAACAATCGATTTCCAGAGGAACGAATTCAACAACTAGAAGAACTCGGTTTTGTGTGGAATATGCTCGACCATAGTTGGAATCAATTCATCGAGAAACTAACCGAATTCAAAAAGGAATTTGGGCATTGTAATGTGCCGAGAGAACATGACTATAAGTGGTTAGCAGGGAAAATACATACTGTTAGGAGTTATTATAAAAAGGGAAAACTGTCTGATAAACAAATTCAACAACTGGAAGAACTCGGTTTCGTGTGGGATATTATTGAAGAAAGTTGGAATCAACTTTTCACACAACTTATAAAATTTAAAAAGGAATTCAAACACGTTAATGTGCCTTCTTCGCATGATAATCAGTGGTTGGTAACGAGAATTAGTAGTGTGAGAGCTTCTTATAGGGATAATAAACTTTCAGATGAACAAATTCAACAACTAGAAGAACTTGGATTTGTGTGGAATCCAATGGAAATTAAAAAAGAGGAAAGTTGGAATAAATTCATCCAAAAACTAACCGAATTCAAAAAGGAATTTGGACATTGCAATGTGCCGAGAGATTATGAAAATTATTGGCTTTTTCATCGTGTCACTGATGCTCGAACATATTTTAGAATTCAAAAACTAACTGATAAACAAATTCAACAACTAGAAAAACTTGGATTCGTGTGGGAACTAAAAAAACTAAAAACACAAGAAAGTTGGAATCAGTTCATCGAAAAACTAATCGAATTCAAAAAGGAATTCGGGCATTGCAATGTGCCATCTAATTATAAGGAACAGTGGTTAGCTAGTAAGATTAATAATATAAGAGCTAATTATAGAAAGGGAAAGCTGTCTGATAAACAAATTCAACAACTAGAAGAACTCGGATTCGTGTGGGAACTAAAAAAACTAAAAACACAAGAAAGTTGGAATCAGTTCATCGAGAAACTAACCGAATTCAAAAAGGAATTTGGGCATTGTAATGTGTCTTATAAACACCTTAATAAATCATTTTTTAGGAAAGTGTCTAAACTGAGGGAACGATATAAAAAAGGAAAGCTTTCTGAAGAAAGAATCCAACAACTCGAAGAACTTGGATTTGTATGGAGTGCTAGATAGTCTCTTAAAACGCAAATCAGTTAAGACCGAGAATAGATCCAGTAAATTAAAACCTATAGTATGAGTGTAAGGGTGCATGAAAATATATTGATTTATGCTTTTCGTTATGCATTAGGGCGTGAAACTTCCTCTGTTGCTGCGTTGGTAGAAGAACTAATTGAAAATTGGAATAAGCTCAGTTTTCAAACTAAAACAGTTATCAAAAAGGAAATCAAAGAGGCAATAGATAATAATAAAGCAGGAGCCCGAATGGACATCGAAGAATGGAAAAAGATTCTTCTTTTAAAAATCGAGAATTAGTTAACCTGGCCCGGAGTCAGTAAATAGGAACCAAACTAAATGAAAACCGAAAGAATAATACTTCCGTTATTAACCTATCCCTAAAGTGGTGCAGGAGCTTAATCAGCTTCGGAAATTGGGTTTTAATGGAGTCTAGTTTCATGAGTAACTGCATATTTGTAAAGATTTACAGCTTTAATAGGGCATAAGGGAAGGAACATATATAGTCATAATAGGGGGATGAAAATTCCCCTTTGTTTTTTTTGCGTTGCTGTATTTTGCTATCTTTATAATGTAATTAAAAACGAAACAAAACATCATTTTAATAGAGTTGCTATGATTCATCAATCCCATTCTATTGTAATTCCAGAAGATAAGCGAGTTAACACAAATAAATTAATACTTCTTTCAATTCGAAAAAATGAAACAGAAAACCTATCTCAGGAGGTTATTTTTAATGGCTATACTGGTAAAGGTGGTTTACATGGTTTAAATCGTGATAATTATTCAAATTATTATGAGTTTAGCGAGGATAAGAAGTTATTTGAAGAAGGTCAATTTTTCACCTCACATGAAGTTTGCGAATCACTAATAAAGCTTATTAAACCAAGTGCTAATGATGTAATTGGGGATTTAACTTGTGGAATTGGAAATTTTTTCAATTATCTACCTGAACAATCAAATATTTATGGAGTGGAAAAGGACCAGGATTCTTTTGATGTGGCACGTTTCCTTTATCCTGATGCAAACCTTTATAATGAAGATATCCAGAAATGGGAATCGAACCAGAAATTTGATATTGTTTTTGGAAACCCTCCTTTTAACCTTTCTTGGAATCACAAAGGCGATAGGGTAAAATCTCAAATGTTTTATTGTCTGAAATCACATGAATTATTATTGCCTGGTGGATTATTGGTGATGGTGGTTCCTATGAGTTTTTTAAATGACGAATTCGATAATAAAAGTGATATAGAATTAATCAATGATAAATTTTCATTTGTATTTCAATCAAAGCTGCCAGAGGATTCATTTGCTTATTTAGGTACTAAGGTTAATACAAAAGTTATTGTACTTCAGAAAAAGTCAGAACACCTACAAAACTCAACTTTTGAAGCTGATAATTTTGTTTCTTTTTGTCCGGATTCTCTCCACAATAAATATATTAGTCCAATAAGAGAGGAAAAGAAAAGAGCTAAGTCAAAACTCCTTTCTGAAATATCGTTTTTAAGAGAATTGGATTCTCAAATCTATTTCAAAATTGAAAAATACCTTTATGAAATAAACTCACATAAGGACCTTCAAAAACATACTTCGAAGGCTTTAAACCTTCTATCAACCTTGCAAAATCAGGCGTGCCCGGAAGAGATGGATTTATCTGAGTGGAATAGAGTGAAGTTAACTCCTCAGAAGGTTGCTGCCCAACTTAAGAAATGGGTGAGCAGGAAGAAAACAAATAAGAATCTGAGAATTGTTAAAAGAAACTCAGACTTGGTAATTAAAGGAGTTGGGAAAAGAAACTTAAACATAGAAAAGCGTGTTTATCCAATATCTTCATTGGTAATAGGAGCAGGGGAAAATATTCCTCATGAAGTGCAAAGGGCTGCGCTTAATACTTTAAACTATTCGAAGGTAATTAAGGCAAAGAAAAATAATTGGCAACTACACCAATCATTAAGAGATATTCAGCCGAAGGAAGATGTTAAATCATACCTGGATAACTTTACCTTTGTTAATCCTAAAGATAAGAATGAATATCCTCTAATGCCTCTTCAAAAAACTGACCTTGGAAAATTTATTTCTCGCTATTATTCATATATGAATTGGCAACAGGGTTCGGGTAAAACAGTTGGTGCTTATGCATGGGGTAAATACTTAATGGAGCAAAATATTGTAAATAACATTTGGGTGGTGAGCAATGCTTTATCAATTAAAAAAACATGGAAGGACTTTTTTAATTGTAACGATGCTAATTATATCCAAATAAAATGCATTGATGATGTTAACAATATTAAGCCTGGTCAAATCGTTATTTTAAACTTTGAATTACTTATTAAACTACAGCGATTTGTTAAAAAACAGCTAAAAATAAACGGTTATAAAATAGCGTTGATAGTGGATGAAGCAGATGAATTGTGTAATTATAATTCAAAGCGTTATAGAGCAGTTAAAAATTGCTTTATAAAAGCTAAACGTAAAATTATAGCTTCAGGTACTCCAACAAGAAACAATGCTGTAGAATTATATCCTCAATTTGAATTACTATATAATAACTCTTATAATTTTATTTGTGAGTGTCCAACTATCTTTAAAGAGGTAGAAGTAAAGGCAAAAGAGGTTTTATATAAGGAATTTGCAGGAGTTCAGATTAAAGAGGAAGACAATGATTATTACCTATCTCCTTTTGTTGGGTCGAGAAAGGGATTAAGACTATTTAAAAACTGTTTTAACCCATCTAAAACAAGTGTTTTTGGAATTAAAAAACACAATCAGGATATATATAATCTTGACATTTTGAAGGCCCTAATTGAAAGAACGGTAATTACCAGAAAATTCAAAGATTTTGCAGGAGATAAATATGATATTCATAACATCCAGGTTGTTCAAAACAATGAGGAAAGGGCGGTCTATTCTCGTATTTTCGAAGAGACTCACCAAGTATTGAGAGAATATTTTGCTAATTCAGGAAATTCAAAAAAAGAAGCCGGGTTAAAGTATGTCAGAATGATTCGTCTATTGCTAAAAGCTACCAGTGTTCCTCATTTTTTCAAGGAATATCTAAATAAGGCAGTTTCACCCTGTAAACAATCTAAAATATTAGAGATGGTGAAAGGTTGGAATAATGAGCAAGTTGCGATTGGATGTACAACCAAAGAGGCTGTATATGATTATAAAAATAGGATTCAAAAAGCCTTCCCGGAGCGAAAGGTATATGTAGCAACCGGAGATATTAATATAGATGCACGTTCGAGGGTTGTAGAGGAATTTAAAATGTCAACTAATGGTATTTTAATATGTACCCAGCAATCATTAAAAAACAGCGTTAATATACCTACGTGTGGAAAGATAATTATTGAATCTCTTCAGTGGAACATCCCCAAGGTTGAACAGTGGTTTTTTCGATTTATTCGTTTGGACTCAGATATGAGAAAGGATGTTTACTTTATAACATATGCTGGAACAATAGAACAAAACATGCTAGGTTTACTCTTCTCAAAAGAGGCTATCAATGAGTTTGTGAAAAACCTGAATTATAGAGATAATGTAGAGGTAATGAAAGACTATGGAGTGAGTGATGTTATCTTTAAAGAACTAATTACAAAAGAACATGATGGGGAAAATATCACGTTCAATTGGGGAAAGGAAAAAATTGCTTAAAGAAAGAAATAAGATGATTGATAATATACTACCAAACTTCTTTTTTATTGGCGATACAGAATATCAACTAGAAGTTGATATTCTGATTGATCGCCTCTCTCCACAATTTAGAGAGTGGGTCCTAAAATACAGAAAGCTTGGGGATGATGGGGAGGTAATCAATGAGGAACAACCTCTTTATCATGTAAAAAATAGAAATATATTCATTGCTGTACAGGAATTATCAAAGATTCTACACAGTGATGGAATAATAAGGGAAAGTAAGGAAACTTTGAAAACACGTAACTTTTCGTTTAATTTGAACTGATTAGAACATTTCATTAGAGCATAACTCTAAAATGTGATGTTTCTTTTTAATTACACTAGGCCCCAAAGGGGGCCTTTCTTTTTGTATTGTATATGAAATCCTAAGATTTTATCAACCGTCCAGCTCACGGATCGCAACCGGCCACCTGGTGAACACATTCAATTTCCCAACTTATTTGCGCATCGAGAAGATTCGCAGCTCCCTTCAGATGCTCTTAAATCCCAAGTTTTACTATTAACCCCCAGGTGAACCATTCAGGCATAAGGGAAAGAACACATTAAATACTCTTAACAGCTTATTTACTACTATAATAATCCTCCATGCAACACTATATCACTATCTTTATAATGTAATTAAAAAGAAGATTAAACACAGTGGATTATGACTAATGCAAAAACAATTCGAGTAGAACTTAAGAAAATTCAAACATTTGAAGGACATGATGGATTAGGTTTTAATGCGGATATTTGGATTAATGGTACTAAATGTATGCATGTGAAAGATTTGGCTTTTGGAGGGTGTTATGAATATCATAACTACACATATAAAGCAAAGAATGCCAAAAAAATTGAAAGCTTGATTGAAGAGCTTAATAAATTCATTTCTGAACTACCACAAGAAGAAGTCAATTTTGGTAATGGAAAAAAATTAATCGATGTTGACTTGGATTATTTCATTAATGATCTTCTAGTTGAAAAATTAAAAGAAAAAGACGAAAAGAAGAAGGTGAAATTAATGGAAAAAGCAATTTTAATAGGTGTTAAAGATGCTGATTCTTATTCCTATTTTAACTTTAAAAAACCGCTGGTAACTGTTCCAAAAATTCAATTACAGCAGACAGTAAATAATATTAAAAAGGAGCATTGTAAAGGGGGAAAAATAATCCTAAACACTAACTTGGAAAAGCTTGGAATAATCATTTAATCAGGAGAGGAGGAATTTTATAAAAAATTTGGGCCCCTATCGGGGCCTTTCTTCTTTCATTTAATATCAAATCCTAAGATTTTATCAACCGGCCAGCTCACGGAGCGCAATCGGCTACCTGGTGAACACATCGAATTTCCCAACTTATTTGCGCATCGATGCTGTCCGGATGCCTCCGCAGATGCTTATAAATCCCAAGTTATATTCTAACGCCCAGGTGGTCCATTTAGGCATAAGGGAAAGGATACATTTACTATAACAAACAAGCTGTTTAACTCTGTTTTAATTCACTAAACAACACTATATCACTATCTTTATAATGTAATTAAAAAGAAACAAAAACACATTTAATCATTGAGTTATGGCAGAACAATTAACACTTGATTCATTGATGGAGAAAGTGGAAAAGGTGAAATGTAAAGACACAATTCCATTATCTGTTAAATCATACATTTGGAGCAGGGAAAAAGTGTATAAGGCTTATTTAAAAGGTCTTTATGATTTAGCTGCCCATATGTCAAAATTTAAAAAAGAGATAATTACCGACTATGGCAATAATATTAATGTTAATACCTACATCCAGCACTTAAAAGAGAGGAAAGGAGATGCTACAAAAACATTTATTAATGAGGTGGAAAGGTATATTCTGAACAACTTCAATTTTAGTGTTGTATCGAGTGAAGGATTTACAACTAGATTTTCCTTTTTGGATGAGATTATTCAATCTGGGGAGTATCATAATTCTATCCAGTGATAAAACACATCCAGTATTAAAAATTCCAGGCATCAAAAACGTTAGAGATATTCGTAATTTTTTAAGAAATGCTGTTGAGGAAGAACGCAGACGAAAAGGGGTTAGAGAATTTGATTAAAACTATTGATTGATAATTGGCCCCTCCGGGGCCTTTCTTTTTTCATTTAATATGAAATCCTAAGATTTTAATTGCCGGCCAGCTCACGGATCGCAACCAACTACCTGGTGAACACATTCAATTTCCCAACTTATTTGCGCATCGATGCAATCCGGAATAACCGGCAGCTGCTTATAAATCCCAAGTTTTATAATAACGCCCAGATGGTCCATTCAGGCATAAGGGAAGGGATACATTTACTACTCTTAACAGCTTGTTTACTACTATTATAATTCATTTAGCAGTGGGTTATAACTATCTTTATAATGTAATTAAAAAGAACAAAATCACTGAGTTATGAATCAATTATCGCTTTTCGAGCAAGCAACTCAACCTCTCAATGTTATTGCAAAAGCTTTTGTACCGGATTGTTTTACAAAACAGCTGAAAATTAATTCCCATAATGGTAGGAGAAGGATTCGACTATCTTCTAATATCCTAGAAATGATGGGGTGGGGGCACAATACCAGAACTTCAATGAACAGTTTGGGTATAGATAAAGGAATCGAAATTTTGAAAGATGATTCTGGTACCACAAAAATTTATCAACGTTCATATAAAAGGAGGGTTAATAATCCTTTTGAAACTCAAATTGACATTCAGAATCAGAACCTTATTGATAACTCAATTTATAATTATACAGAGGAGTTACATTTTGACATCCAAAGAAATAGAATTTTAGTTACTCCTCTTCCCAATAGAACCTTTAACATTCGTAGAAACATTCGCAATGCTAAAGAACTTGAAGCATTTGTTGCTATGTCTTCAGGGGTGGACTTACATAGTCTCGCAAAAACTGGTTTTTCTATTTCTGGTTTACTGGAATACAGACCAAACGAAAAAAGAGATAAGGTTGATTATACTGAAACCGGAGCTTTATGTGCTATGGGGCAATCACATATTTCTAATGTCTTTAATGAGGATATTTCTAAAATTCGTTGGGATATGGTGAAAAGAAAACTGGAGGGAAATCAACCAGTATCGTTTGCTCATATATCTCTTCAATGTGATGATTTTTCAAATGTTAAGGCTAAGAGTTTGAAGGAACGCTCTGTTAAGGACCTTGATACAACTATTGATTTAGTTTATGATGGACTTAGAATGATAGAAGAAATTAATCCGGGGGTGGTGCTTGTGGAGAATGTAGAAGGATTCGGAAATTCAATGGCCGGGCAATTGATGGCTGTTAAGCTAAGAAAGTGGGGATACCATGTTACAGAAGGAATGTTGACAGGGAAAGATTATGGAGGTTTAACTAAAAGAAAACGATACTATCTTGTAGCTTCAGTATTTCCGGGATTCACATTCCCTGAACAATCACATTCAATACAAACGGCATGGGATATGGTTCAAGAAGAACTTCCTAACCTTCGAGATGTTACCGCAAATAAAAGCGTACAGGATGGTATTAAAACCAAGAGAATTCGTTTGATTAAAGAAGGCGATGCCTATTCTCCTACGTTGTTAAAAAGTCAAAATAGAATGGCTAAAGATTCACTTTATATCGAATATAATAATCGAATACTTTTTCCAAATGAATCTTTACTAAGAAAACTTAGTGGTATCCCTTCAGATTTTAATCTAAATCTTGTTGGGGAAACAATTGGTTCAGAAATTATCGGGCAAGGAATTGACTATCCCATGCATGATAGAATCATAGAATCAATTTACTCTCACATCCAGAGTAATCAATTAAATTCCCATATTATTAAAATAGATCAATAAAAACAGGTACGCAGGGCATTTTAAATGCCCTGTTTGTATTTTTTCATATAAACACCTAATAATACTCTATATAACATATATTTTGTTGTTATTTGTTTTGTTTTTTTATCCCTCATATTCAGCTACATGCTTTTTTTTTTGATATTTTTTCAAAAAAAAGGTGTTACGTTTTAAGATTTCTGCAATTAACTAGTGAATACATAGTGTTGAATAGTGTGAAGGGTCAGTAGAGCAAAACTCTTCTTTTACAGGGAAAGATTCGGTGGTGTTTGGACGGTCGAACCGGTTTTCTCAACCAAAACAACACAATGGGGAAAACCAAGATAAAAGAAGAGGGGAAACAGGCATAATCCCCTCCTTTTTTTTATTACTAATCAGCTGAATTATCAATTGCAATGAAAATGGTATTCAAGGCACTCTTTAGCTTTGGTTTTTATTGCTATCTTTACAATGTATATGATAGTTGGCAAAAGTGATGATAGCGCAGTCTTTTATTATTTTAGGAGTATAGAGTTGAATAGAGGTTAATAAGGCGATAATGGACTCTTTAAAAAAACGATTATTAAATAGATTAAAGGAAGAAAAAGCTTTTTGGTCATATGACCAGGTAGATGAGATTAGTAATGATAATCTTATTGAGAATGTATTGCTTTATTTAGACCTAGATGATATTGAATACTTATTTCTTCTTTACCATAAAAACCAAATAAGGAAGGTGTGGAAAGGAAGATTATTAAAACAAGAACCATATTACCATGATCTGAATGTATTCATAGCTTCTTATTATTTTAATATTAAGAATCCGGAAAAATACATTAAAAGAGAGTACCCTAAACTTTTGAACTTTTAACTATATGAAAGGATTAAGCGCACACACGGAAGCAATATTTGAAAAGGTATCAAAAATGGATTCAATCAAAGATTATTGCTTGATTGGAGGAACAGCACTCTCTTTACAGATTGACAAAAGACTTAGTGAGGATCTGGATTTTTGCAAATGGTCTACAGCTCCAGGAAAGGATAAACCTACAGTCAATTGGAAGAATATTGAAGATGAGTTAAACGAGAAGGTTGGAAAGGTAGAAAAGGTTGATGTACTTGGGGAGAATCAAACGAATTTTATAGTGGAAGGAGTAAATCTTTCCTTTTATGCTAACCAGCATATGAAATCGCCAATTAAATCGACTAAAACCATACTCAATAATATTATAGTTCCGGACCTGGAAACAATTGGAGCCATGAAATTAGAGGTGATGGCAAGAAGAAGTAAATTCAGGGATTATTATGACATTTATTCAATACTAAAGGAAGGTGAAAAATTAACAACCTTAATTGATAGGGCAGTATCATATTCCGGAGGAAGATTTAAATCAAAGAATATTGCCAGTTACGTATCAAATCCTAGTAATTTTGGGAATGATCCAGAATTTAAGCTCCTAGAACCTAAATACAAAATTGATGCTGAAAACATTGCGAATCATGTTAGAGAAAAGCTAAAAGAAGAAAACCCCTTCCAATTGTCTAAAGCTATCTACAATAATGATAAAAAACGTGTTAAAGATATTTTAAGTAGAGGGGTAGGAATTATTGGACAAAAACACATTGATTTAATTTCTGACATGAAAAAAGATGGAATGGAGCTGGATTCAGCTATTGAGCAAAATATAAAACAGACCTTCAAGGAAGAAAAAAAAAATAGCAAAGGATTTAAAATCAAGTAACCCTTTTCCCTCATGCCCGGTTGGATATGGAAAAGCTAACAAAGTTTGATATACAGTGGAATGAAAAGTATTCTCTTCTTAAAGACTTTAAGGAAGAGAATGGGCATTGTAATGTACCACAAAATTATAATATAAATCCTTCATTAGGAAGGTGGGTTATTAGGCAACGTGTTCGTAAGGACAAATTATCTCCAGATAAAATCAAAAAATTGAATGATCTATGTTTCGTGTGGGATATTTTTGAATATACTTGGCAGCAGCACTTCTCAAAGTTACTTTCTTATAAAAAAGCCAATGGACATTGCAGTGTTTCTAAAGGGGATTTAAAAAACCTTTCTCTTGCAAATTGGATTATTAAACAACGTCAACACAGAAAAAACGGAAAACTTACTCTTGAAAAAATTCAACTTTTGGATAAATTGGAGTTTGTGTGGGTAGAGTATTCGAGAACACCTTGGACAGATAACCTAAACAAATTAAAAGAATTCAAAAAGAAGTTCGGACATTGCAATGTGCCTCGAAAATGGTCTGAAGATGCTGCATTGTCAAATTGGGTTGCAATTCAACGAAAAAACAAAGAAAAGTTAAACGAAAATCAGAGAAATTCATTGAATAGTATTGGATTTCAATGGAGAGTTAAAAAGAGAATGCAAGCATCTCTCAATGAGGCATAAGGGGAATAATATACGTTGATAAATTAAGTGATTTATTTGCTTTGAAATATTTGTTTATTAGCCGTAAATAGCTATCTTTATAATGTATTAATAATTAAATAAGAAGACAATGTTAAAAGCAGTTATCGCAGGAGCCATCGGTGAAGATGCAGTAATGAGAGAAGCAGGAAATAAAAAAGTAATAAATTTCACTGTAGCTCATAATGAGAGTTATAAAAAACCTGATGGAGAAAAAGTTGAAAAAACAGTTTGGGTCAGATGTAACTTGTGGAGTAGTAGTGAAAAATTACGTGATGCTTTGAAAAAAGGTAAAAAAGTTGCTGTTGAAGGAATGCCTATGGCTACGGCTTATACAAACAAAGAGGGAGAGGCGAAGGCTAATCTCGAATTGAATGTTCGTGATGTGGATTTTATTTGATATGTATATTGGGAATCAATTAGCACAGAGGGGTTAGAATTATTTCTACCTCTCTGCTCTTAATGAAGAATAACTTGGAAATGGATACTTATAAATTCATGAAACTTATTTACGGAGTGAATGGTGTAAATAGAATAGACCGTAAAATACGTTCACAAAACATCTTTATTCGCCTTGTTGGGAGTGTTCAATTTAGTATCGCAACTACCATAGCAAAAAGAGTGAAGGGAGCTAATTTAGATAGTGATGAGGGTCGGGATAGAGCATGGTTTTACTCTGTTGGGCAACTCTAATATTTTAAATCATCTGATTATGAAAAGAAATTATCGCTTTTATGGGAAAGAAGCGCAAGAACCAACCATTTGGTCTTTTGAGTTTGAAGGTGATTTTTATGAACAAGTGGATAAAGAACTTAAGGAAATCTATGGGGAGGACCTTACTTTTGTCAAAGAAATAAATCATAGTGATCGAATAATTCGCCTCCATTCTGGTTATGACAGCGGAAAGGGAACTTTGTATGTTCCTCCTAAAAAAAGAAAAAAACAAAGAGAAAGATTACCGAAGAGATTGCAGTTTATTATAGATAATCAAAGCTCTAATGTACTTAAACTGGAGAATGAGTATCAAGGAGAAAACCTCATGCTGATTTTCCATCGAAATTCCATTGAAATTTTTAAGAATGGAACGTTTAAAAATGGCTATGTTTCTGGAATCAGATTTCTTATAATTAATCGCAGGATTGAATCAATTTTGAAATGCCTTAAAAATATTGGATTTTATCCATATCAGTTTGAATATCTTAAATAAAGAAAATAACTCTGGTGTATTTGTTTTTTTATTTTGGGCCCCTATCGGGGCCTTTCTTCTTTCATTTTAATATACATTTTTAAAATTTCAAAAACTGATCAATAGACACTATAAAAAATAAGATCCTCTATTATAATATTCTTGAAAGATGTTTTTATTGATTATGTCTAAATATGTAGTTCTATTTCACTATCTTTATAATGTAATTAAAAAGATACATTTATGAAATCATTTAAAATCTCTTTACCTGATGAAAAATGCAAGTTCTTAATTGAATTAATGGCTAATCTTGGTTTTTATTGTATAGAACTATCGCCTATTCCAGAACCACCAAGCAGACAACAAATAGAGAAAAAACAACAAGAAGCAGGGAAACAACGCCAAAAAAGTTTAATGGATGTGATTGAAAGAATTAATAAAAGAAGAAATAAATGAAAGAAAAAAAACTAACTCAAAATCCACCTCCTGCTCCAAAAGCAAGGAAAATAAAAGGTACTTCCTTTTTGCCCTTAGAGTGGAGTACGGCCTTAATTATTTTCATTTTCTTAGTGGTGTTATGCATTCATTATATTTTTCAAGGTAAAGTTACCTTAGAACCAGGTGAGGCAGAGGTTAAAATAGGTTTAAAGGATACCACTTACTATTGGGGAAAAGAGAGTGTTGGAAAATTAATTTACAATTTTAAAACCCAAGGTGATGAATTTGTTGAAATTAATTATGATGATTCGTTGATAGTTCTCAGAAATATTGAATTTGTTTCTATTGACTATACGAAAGAAAATAAGTCAACAATCGTTCATATACATTAAACAATAAATTGTCACTATGCTAGTATAACAATATAGAACACTACAACGGTAGAGTTTTTTGTGAGGTAAAATATTTTTAAATAAGTCGTTTTCTTAAATTTTCCATAAGTACTTCACAAAACAAAAAAGCAATCAATTAACTTTGATTGCTTTTTTTATTTTGAATAATATGCAGCCAGATAAAAATTACAAACGATTGTTTCCAGAACTTTTAGTTGTTAAAGACTTTAATTCTTCCGGGTATTACCTGGTTATTAAAGATAAAATTAAAGAGGAATATTTAAATAATAGCCAAACTTCGAGTATTGCAGCTTACAAAAGGTGTATTAAAAAAAAATTCAGGGATGAATCAATTAAATATTCTTTCTTAAGTTTTATATTAGAAGGGCGCAAATGCTATATAAATCCTTTAGGAAAGGAAAAAATTTCATCCTATGATGTTATTGAGGAAGAGGATATAAAAGACGAGTTATTAAACATGTATCGTTGCGCTATTATTGTTGATAAAGCTAAACAAAAACTTAATCAATCATTTAACGGAGTTTTGGAACAATACCTCGAACATACTAAAGTTACTATATTAAAAGATCATCCAGAAACAGATGCAATAGCCGTAATTCACACATCTACTTTTAATCCAAAAGAGAAATTACCCTTTCGTTATAGAAATAAATAGTACATATAATTAACAAATTGGTACTGATAGCCCTTTCTTTATTCATTTAATATGAAATCCTAAGATTTTAATCACCGTCCAACTCCCGGAGCGCAACCGACTACCTGGTGAACACATCCAATTTCCCAACTTATTTGCGCATCGAGAAGATCCGCAGCTCCCTTCGGCTGCTCTTAAATCCCAAGTTTTATTCTAACGCCTAGGTGAACCATTCGGGCATAAGGGAAAGGATACATTGGCTACAACAAACAAGCTGTTTATCACTGCATTAATTCTCAAAACAACACTATGTCACTATCTTTATAATGTAAATAAAGGAGCATTAAAAGATGGAACAGAATATTGTAAAATACATGGTAATTGAAGGAGAAGACACTGACATTAGGGTGGCTGATGGAGGTGTAGCCTACATTTACCATAACCAAGAACATTTGGTTACTAATTATTTTCATGATAGAACTACTGATGAAGTTATTGATTGGGATAAACTTACCGAAGGTAAAATATCTCTAAAGGATTGGGAAGAACAACATGAAGTAACTAATGAAATGATTGAAGATGCACTCGCATGGTTGGTATGCTCCAGTAATGCCACCTTTGTCAAGGTAGACTCTTTTAAAGAACTGATGAATTAGTATAAAATTCAGGTAGAAATGGAAGCTAAAATTAAACGAAAGGTTAGAGAACACTTTCAAACTGAATATGGAAAATCCATGTTAGAAGAATATGGTTTACAATATGTGAAAAAAGAGATTTTCCATGCCATTAAAACTTTTACTCTCGGAGATAAAAGACTAACAAAATAGATACATTTTATGAGTGAATCAGAAGAAAAAGCTTTGATGTTAGCCTTTACATTAAAATACCACAAAGGCAAAACAACAGAGCAGTTAAAAAAGGATGTTCAGTGGTTACAAACAATCTCACTTATGGGTATAGATCATTACTTAAAATATGGTGAAGATAAAGGATACATATATTCAAGGGTGAAAAAAAATGATTCTAACTTATACTACTACTCAACAAAAAAAGGACAACGAACTTATGATAAATATTTTCAGTAATTTTTTCCCTTATGCCTGAGTAGTCTTTCAATGTTATTACTGGAACTTCTAATTAATATTTCATATTTTGGTTAAAAGCTAGGATATGAGGTATTTAAGAAATGTTGTATTTTTTTTAATGTCATTTAGTTTGATAGTAGTACTCTCTACATATAGCTTTCTTAATTATATTACTTCAGAGAGTCCATATAAAACTGAGGAAGGAATTATAAGTTCATATAAATTGAAAAAGGATAAAATCATTGCTATTGTAGAACTTCCATCTGGTCCTCTAAAGATAAAGAATAAGAGAAAATTAATTGAATTTAGTATAAACGATCCCATTTGTGTACGGTTTATAACTAAAAAAATACCAGGAGTTGGAAAGTATTCAATTGTTGGAGATATTGATAATGACTTATCTAAATTAAAATCTGAAGTAACATTAAATGAGGAACTAGGACGAGTTCATGTTAAAATACAGGAGTGGGCGAAGGAGATTATCTTTTATTTAATCTATGTGTCAATATTTTTGATAGTTATCACAGTCTGCTTTAAAGGTTTAATAGTTAATAGTTAATCTCTTTATAAATATAATTGGCCCCTATCGGGGCCTTTCTTCTTTCATTCAATATGAATTCCTAAGATTTTAATCACCGGCCAGCTCCCAGATCGCAACCGGCCAACTGGAGAACCCCTCCAATTTCCCAAATTATTTGCACATCGAGAAGATCCGCAGCTCCCTTCAGCTGCTCTTAAATCCCAAGTTTTATTCTAACGCCCAGGTGAACCATTCAGACATAAGGGAAAGGATACATTGACTGCACGTAATAGGGTGTTTATCACTGCTTTAATTTATAAAACAATACTATATAGCTATCTTTATAGTGTAATTAAAAACGAAACAAAATATAAAAAGAATGAGAGATTTTGCAAAGATGATTGAGGCTTTTAAATCAGCAAAAAGTGAAAAAAAATATCCTAATCGATTGGAGGAATACATTGCTAAAATTGTGGGGCGTATGTGCAGTGAGCAAGCAACATCTTTTGATGATAGTGAGATTGAGCGTTGTTTATTGGGGTGTGTGGGTGGAAAAACATTAATACCGTTGGCTAAAGAAATGAAAAAGCAAAATCTTTTAGAAGTTAATACTCTTTTAAATGATGAAAACACTTCGTGGGGATGGAGTGTAGATAAAATCAAAGAAGGAGATAAAATTCTAGTATGTAAAATGAGATGCTATGGAAATCCTCTAACAACCTGTGACCGCCATGTAAAAGGTGTTCGTGTGGCAAAAGTTGAAAAGGTAGAAGTGTTTGGTGGACATTTTATTGTTTCTACTTCAGAGGGAGAGGTGAGTTTAACACGATGTAATTCGGTAACATTCTTTGGAAAATAATATCGCTAATCTGGAATTAATAACAAGCTATTTAATAACTGAGTTATGATGAAGTTCATTGATTTGGATAAAGCAACTGGTTATCGATGTAGATTAAGAAAGGTATACTATAGAGCATATATTGAACGATTTATGCACTTGTTATCATTGATAGCTCCTAATAAATATAGGTTAGATACAATTAACTTATTAGCATCCATTGAAAATACACATACACAATTAACGGTACTACAATTTAGTTGTAATCCTTTTTAATAACTATAAAGACAGAATAATTAAAAATACTCTTGCAGAAAAAGAACAGAGTTTTTACAATAAAACAACAAAACGTGAGATGTTATTATTGATCGAACAATATTCTGAATTACTAAAAAACGATGAACAAGATTGGGTTGATAAAGCCAAAGAAGAACTGAAAATTATTAAGGAGAATGGAATTGATTAATTTATTCATTTTTGGGCCCCTGTCGGGGCCTTTCTTCTTTCATTTAATATGAAATCCTAAGATTTTAATCACCGGCCAGCTCCCGGATCGCAACCGGCCACCTGGTGAATCCCTCCAATTTCCCAACTTATTTGCGCATCGAGAAGATCCGCAGCTCCCTTCAGCTGCTCTTAAATCCCATGTTTTATTATTAACGCCCAGGTGAACTATTCAGGCATAAGGGAAGGGATACTTTGACTACAACAAACAAGCTGTTTATCACTGCATTAATTCTCAAAACAACACTATGTCACTATCTTTATAATGTAATTAAAAAGGAAACAAAAAACACATTTAATCATTGAGTTATGAATGATATTGAAAAGGCAAGACAGGCTGAACAACAAAAGGCAAGAGAAAATTATGAATCAACAGAGGTTTTAGCTGTTAAATCTTCTATCGTTGTTCAAAATCATTTAAGTGATGCTCAAATTGAATTTTCCGTTATTGTTGCTGATGAAGAGAAACAAAATGAACTGAGAATAAAGGCTAATAAAAGGATGAACTTCGTTAAGTTTATCATTAATAAACTACATGGGGATTTAACCTATGATATCAATCCTAATACTCTTTGGGAAGAGTTTATTGAAAACAATTAGAGATTATGCATACAAAAGCAGGAAGCTACAAAACCGCCAAGAAGCTGGCTGAAAAGCATGGGATTAAATCACATCCCTATTATTGGGCCAATTATGTTCTTTCCGGCAACACCAATGCCATTAAGTAAAAATATTTTACTGCACCCACCATTACCGTAATGGCTATTACAATACTGATTGTAATTACATTAGTTTTTTTGTATTGGCAACTTAAGAAAAATAAGAATAGTTGATGCTGTCAATTTGTCTATTTTTATTTAGACTTACTATACATTGAATTTTAATTTGTTTTAATAATTTTTTACCAACAGCAATAATTATAAAAATCTAAAAACATCTATAAAAATCTAGCACTAAATCGTATAAAATCGTGATCGGGCTGCTCATGTGTCATTCTGACAGTATTTTACAGTCTGGAGTTAAACTTGTATAATTGCTTTATAATACTCATTATTTTTCAAAATAATTAAATAATAAACCTGGCCGGATGCCAGAAGGAAAACCAAAAGAATATGGACAGAAGAGAATGGAACCTATCGATTTTAGAAATTAAAGAAGTGAACTTAGTTGATGAATTGGAAAGGAAAATAGCTACAGAAAAACTCGATAAAAAAGTAGAAATTCAAGAACATCTAAAAGTTCTTCCTGTAGTTGGTGATTATTTAACAATTTATTGTCCTACCTCAGATGATTATTATCCAACCTTAGAAATTACCAAAAGAACTATAAATCATTTTAATGCAATAGTTTATTTTGAAGCTGTTATCAATATTGGAGTTGGAGAACTTACCTGGGATGATAATGGAAGAAATGAGAATGAGAAGTGGTTGCAAGGAATTGTTAATCACTTATCTAAAAAAAGCACTCTTATCCCAATTATAAAGTGCAAGGATAATTTAAAGAGAACTGATCTTATATCAGACCTTGTCGTAACCAATTTTTAGTACAGAATACAAGGAAGTAATACTTATTTTCATCAAACCGTGAGCCAAATCAAAATAATCAAAATGAGGGCATAAGGGAAAGAATACATAGGGTAATAGTAGGGGGATGAAAATTCCCCTTTGTTTTTTTTGCGTTGCTGTATTTTGCTATCTTTATAATGTAATTAAAAACGAAACGTAAACACAAAGAACATGAGTAAACGAAATTCAGTATATGTTATTATTAATAAAAACTATACAGCAACAGTCTATTCCTTACAAGACCTAAAGGATTATGTTGAAAGAGAAAATCTTGATGCCGGTTATTTTAGCATTCATAAAGAGGATAATGGAAATCCGGAACTTACTGAAGAAATCAAAAAATATATCCAATCGTTCATTGTAGTTGAGGGTAAAGGGGTTAAAAGAGTAGTTATAAGTGGCCTTTATGCAAATTATGAGGAGGATGAAATATCTATCCATTTTACAGCAAAGGAGGTGGCCGAACGTATATCTGCTTATTATTCCCGATGTACAGAAAAATATACAAAGGAATTAGAAGAAAAAGCTAATTGGGATATACTGAATGAATTAGATTATAGGGAACCTTTTTATTGGTCTTTATCCGCTGATTTTGAAACTAAATGTGCTTAGTTGAAAATCTATGAGAAGATAGAGAAATTTAATAAAACACAAGGAAGGGTGATTAAGTAAAGGGGAAAAGTGGTGGGAGAGTATAGTGCTGTTATTTATAGTACAGATCATTGATGAAGGAGGGTAAAACCCTCCTTTTTTATTTGAAAGTTGAGATATTAATATGAAATCCTAAGATTTTAATCACCGGCCAGCTCCCGGATCGCAACCGGCTACCTGGTGAACCCCTCCAAATTCCCAACTTATTTGCGCATCGAGCAGATCCGCAGCTCCCTTCAGCTGCCCTTAAATCCCAAGTTTTATTCTAACGCCCAGATGAACCATTCAGGCATAAGGGAAAGGATGCATTTACTACAATAATCAAGCTGTTTATCACTGCTTTAATTTATCAAACAATACTATATAGCTATCTTTATAATGTAATTAAAAAGAACAAAATCACAGAGTTATGGGTAAAAAACAATTAAGCAGACAAGAAAAAGTTCAGCAGTTAATCAATCTAAAATGTGAAGAGGCGGAAAAGACAGGCGAAAGTAAAATCACTACTTCCTATGGGTATAGTTGGGATATGGACATCTACAATTCCAAGGAACAGATAATTCAAACTATAAGAAACAGAGGGTTTGAGGTTCGTTCTAAGACTTCTTTTGAGGTAACTGATATTACCATTCTAAAAAACATTGAACTAGTATAATAATGGGCATTGAATTTTAAACCGATTAGAAATAATCGGTTTGTTCGGTGCCGGATTGAAAACCAACTAAAATCACAGGCAAATGAAGATTAACAGAACCATAGAGGAGAATATCAAATTTGTTGCAAACCTTAAGGTAGGGAATATAATACAATTTTATACGTGTTGTAATGCTGATAGAAACCGATTGGAAGGGAAAGTGTGTCATGATGATGGATTAGGACTTATTACAATTGTGGAAGGGGTTAAATATGAGATTAGAAAATTGATAGATATTGAGTTGATAAATGACTCCAGAGAGTGCCAGTTAGATAGATTACCAACAGAGGTTCAATCCATCCTTAATTCATTTAATGAGGAAGAAGAGTTATATTCAGAATGCAAGCGCATTCAACAAGAATTAAACTTTATCGGATGGGATTGTGGGTATGACCTGAGTGGAGAAATAACAGATATCTACCAACTGAAAGTTATTGATACCTATAAATGTATTAACGAGCTTTGCTCCATTCAAACGAAAATAAATAATAGTTCTAAAACAGCCGTATTGCTCCAGGAGACAGGTAAAGATTTTAGGTTGATCCATAATGGAGAACTACATACTTATACTCCCAAATATTTATAAAGGGATAATGTGTTTAATCTGACAAATTAGAGAGTATGGATATTTTAGACCTTTATTCCAAACCGGCTTCTTACAAGTTCTCCGATGAAGAAATTAAGCTTATAAAAAAGCACTTCAAAAGAAATAATATCATGGTTAAATACTGTATTTACAATAAAAACAGTAAGCATGGTACTTATATTGGGGTTCTGTTCGATTTAGACCCTTTTTGTCCAAGAAGAAGTGCCTATATGAATTATT
>Ga0209475_10001486_pt1 | contig 29463 bp, 19 predicted proteins | sample tdDd471_FD_187128 | JGI IMG/M metagenome (GOLD analysis project Ga0209475, IMG submission 187128) | Marine sediment microbial communities from the Atlantic coast under amendment with organic carbon and nitrate - tdDd47.1 (SPAdes)... | ecosystem: Environmental > Aquatic > Marine > Coastal >... | reverse complement strand
CGTGGCTTTACATATTAATGTGAAAAACCGATTCCGGCATAGTGCCGATTTTTTTTCGGATTGTGGAATAGTATGTGTTCATTGTTTGTTGCATTGAACGATACGGTTGTGTTTACAGTACATTCTTTAACAGGATATGCAAAAGACTGACACCTGACACAAGACAAGTGGAGACGTCATGCTGCGAGTAGAAAATCTTGCCAAACATTTTGATGCAGTCAAGGCGGTCAACCACATCAGTTTTGAGGTCCACCAGGGTGAAATCCTTGGCTTTTTGGGCCCCAACGGTGCTGGTAAGACCACCACGATGAAGGTTATCACCGGATACCTGGCCCCCACTGAGGGCAGGATCTTCATCGACGACAAGGACATTGCGGAATTCCCGCTGGACGCCAAGACCAAAATCGGGTATGTGCCCGAAAGCTTCCCTCTGTATGACGATATGATCGTCTACGACTACCTGCGTTACGTCGCAAAAATCCGCAATATCCCTGCGGACAAAATTGACGCGCGCATTCTGGAAGTCGGAGGGCTGGCAAACCTGCAGTCTGTCATCGGCCGCAGCATCAGCGAGCTTTCCAAAGGTTACCGCCAGCGGGTCGGCCTTGCACAGGCCCTGATCCACGAGCCGGAAATCCTGATTCTTGATGAGCCCACCGACGGTCTCGATCCCAACCAGAAGGTTGAAATCCGCAACCTGATTCGGGAAATCGGAAAAACCCGCACCATTCTGCTGTCCACCCATAACCTTCCGGAAGTGCAGCAGATGTGCGACCGCGTGGTCATCATTCATGATGGTCAGATTGTGGCCAAAGGCACGCCGGAAGAACTCGGCCAGCGCAGCACCGGCAACAACGTGCTTACCATTGAACTGGACAAGCATTATGTGGATGCCGCCGACCGCCTGAAATTTGTGGATGGCGTCATGAGCGTAAAACCCATGGGACATGGCGGCGAAGACGCCGATCCTCCCACCGGTTTTACCATTGAATACCGCAAGGACGCAGAAATACGCCCCGCCGTCTTTAAGCTGGCGGTGGACCAAAGCTGGACGCTCATGGAGATGCATCGCGAGGAAGCAAGCCTCGAAGACATCTTCCAGCGCCTTACCACAAACTAACCGGCCCGTGTTGGTATAGGAGGAAAACATGCGTAATGTTTGGACTATTGCACGGCGCGACTTCATCGCCTTTTTTCATTCGGCGATGGCGTATATTGTTGTGTCGGTATTTTTACTGTTAACCAACTTCTTTTTCTTTTACTCATTCTTCGTGCAGAACATGGCGGATGTGAGAAACCTTTTCAATCTCATCTCCATCATGAGCGCCTTTTTTGCCCCGGCCATTACCATGCGCCTGATTGCCGAAGAACGCCGCAGCCGCTCCATTGAACTGCTGCTGAGCTTTCCGGTAACCAAGCTGCAGGTTGTGCTGGGCAAGTATCTGGCCGCTATCCTGCTGTTCAGCGTTATGCTGGGTCTGACCCTCATCGGTCCCATCACCATCAGCGCCGTGGCGGATCTGGACTGGGGCGCCATCTTTGGTTCCTACCTGGGATCACTGCTGTTGGGCAGCGTGTATCTGGGCATTGGCCTGGTATTCTCCACTGTCAGCCGTAATCAGCTTGTGGCGGTCATCCTGGGTATCGCCGCCTGTCTGGCGATTTCACTGGGCGTGGAATTTGCCCGGGTGCTCATGGAAGGCGCCATGGCATCCTTCTTCGATTATCTGGGAGTGATGTCCCACTTCCGCAGCATGAGCCGCGGCGTTATCGACAGCCGTGATGTTATCTACTACCTGAGCATGTCCTCGTTCCTGGTAGCACTGTCGGTCTACCTGCTGGACCGGGAATCGGCATAAGGAGGTTCACCATGCGTGTATATACCAAAAAAAGCCTGAGCCTGCTTACCTTCATTCTTATCTTTGCAGGCATTTTGATTCTGGTGAACATCCTCTCCCAGGGTATCTGGGGCCGCCTTGACTTCACCCAGGACGAAGTCTACAGCCTGACCGACGCCACCAGGGATGTTCTGGCGGAAATGGACGATGAAGTGGAAATCCGGGCGTATTTCTCCCGGGATCTTCCGGCCCACCTGGGCTCCACCGTTACCTATGTGAAAGATCAGCTTGAAGACTATCAGGCCTATTCCCACGGTAACATCAAATTCTCCATTCTGGACCCGGCGGCGGAAAAAGCCGTTGAAGAAGAAGCCACCGGCATGGGATGCCCTCCCCTTACCCTGCAACAGATGAGCAGTGACCAGTACGCCACCAAAAAGGTGTTCATGTGCATTGCCTTTATGTTCGAGGATAAAAAAGAGCTGATCCCCGCTGTTCGTGGCACCACGGGCCTTGAATACGAGATTACCTCAATCATCAAAAAGCTCACCACCCGTGAACTGAAACAGATCGGTGTATTGCAGGGCCACGGCGAACCCGGGCTTATGCAAAACCCTTATGGGCAGAAGCCTCAGGGCCCCATGCTCAACAATCTTCGTCAGCAGCTTTCCCGCAGCTACAAGGTAGAGGGCATCGACACCACGGCTGAAGATGCATGGGACAAACTCAAGGACATGAGCTCCCTGCTGGTTATCTCGCCGCAGGAACCCCTTAAGGAACGTGACCTGTACCTGATTGACCAGTTCATCATGTCCGGCAAAACCGTGGCCTTTATGATCGACAAAATCTCCACCAACCTGCAGCAGTTCCAGGCACAGGAACGCAAGGTTGGCATCGAACCCCTGCTGGGGCACTATGGTGCTACCCTTAATTCGGATCTGGTGCTGGATAAATTCAATCAGCCCATTTCCGTTCAGCAGCAGGCAGGCAACATCCGCTACAACACCCGGATGCCCTACCCCTACTTCCCCATGCTGGGCAACTTCAGGGACAACAACGGCCTGAACATGGAGTCCAACATTGTTCAGAAGCTGGAAATGGTAACCGCTCCCTTTATCAGCACCCTTAACCTGAAACAGGGTCTGTCGGACCGCACCTCCACCTGGCTGGCCCGGTCTTCGGCCATGAGCTGGAAACAAAGCGGCTACTTTACCATCAACCCCACTCAGATTGCTCCGGCCCCGGAAGGCGGCGAAATGGGTCCCTTTACCGTGGCCGGCACCATTACCGGTATGTTCCCCAGCTACTTTGAGGCAAAAGCCGGAGAATCCATGGAATACACCAAGGGTGAGCCCACCATCGTGCGCAGCCCGGAAACCCGCATCTTTGTCATGGGTAACGGCACCATGGCCACCGACCAGTTCCTGGACGGCAACAACATGAACTTCCTGCAAAACGTGGTGGACTGGCTGGTGCAGGATGAGGCGCTGATTTCCATTCGCTCCCGCGGGTTTGTGCCCCAGCCTCTGGACCCGAACCTCTCCGCCAACACCAAGGCCGTCATCAAATTCGGTAACATCCTTGGTGTGCCGCTGCTGTTCATCCTGTTCGGTGTGGTGCTGTGGCAACTGCGGTCCGCGCGCCGCCGCCGCCTGGCCTCCACATTTTTCGACAAACGATAACTATCTGACAGATAAAGGAATACGCTATGAAGAAAAGTCAGATACTCATCGCCCTGGGCGTACTGGTTGTCCTGCTGATTCTGGTGCTGATGCTCCACAAGAGCCCCTATGACGCCAAACAGGAAAAGCCCGACGTGGCTATCCCCGCCATGACTGCCGATACCATCAGCAGTATTGAAATTACCAACCCCCAGGCCGATGCCGAAAAAAACGTCACCCTTACAAAAGAAGGCGACACCTGGATGGTCACCGCGCCTAAAACATTCAAGGCCGATGCCAACATTGTTAAAAGCACGGTGGACAAACTTGCTGAACTGGATGTGACCGGCATCCGCAGCAAAAAGAAAGCCAAGCACGAGCTGTTCGAGGTATCCGAAGAAAAAGGCATCAATATCAAGGTTACCACCAGCGAAGGCAAAACCTTTGCCTTTATTCTGGGTAAAAACAGCAAGGATTTCCGCAACAGCTTCATCCGGCTGCCCGGCGATGACAAAGTGTATGTCATCAAGGGAGCCATCAAAAGCTACATGAGCCGCGAAATCAAAAACTGGCGCGACAAAGGTATCTTTGATCTGGACAAGACCACCGTCAAAAGCATTGCCATCAACGAAAAACAGGGCAAAAAGACAGTCCACAATACCTTTGAACGCAATGAAGACGGTTCCTGGAAGGTAATGGAACATCAGGATTTCAAAGCCGATAAAAACAAGGTGGAAAGCCTTGCCAACCAGGTAGCCACCCTGCGCACCCACGACTTTATCGATGAACCTGCGGCCCTTACCGAATATGGTCTTGATGATCCGGACATGGTGGTAAAAGTCCTGATGAACGACAACAAGGAACACGTCCTTCTCATCGGCAAAGCCAATGAAAAGAACCAGTACTATGCCAAGGTCGCCGCCCAGGACAAACCACTGTATCTGCTGGCCAAATGGCAGGTGGAACGCTACCAGAAAGAACTGGATTTCTACGAAGACAAAGGTCCCGGAGCAGCCCCGACTCCCCAGATGCCCGCAGGTGGTATGCCCGCCGGTATCCCCAAAGAAATGCAGCAGAAACTGCAACAGCAATTGCAGCAACAGCAAATGCAATAACTCCGGTTCCCCGATAGTACAAAACGCCCTTTGCACAAAGGGCGTTTTTTTTGACCCCTGCCATTGTTTACATGAAAAAAGGTTGCACTGTTGGTAGAGCAGTATTACAGTAAGCGGGTACAGGTGAATGATCGCGTTGTTGGCGGAACTCTATCTTCGGTAGTTCGGAGAAGGTAATGGTGCAGGTAATTGATCTGGAGCGCAGGCTGTCGCAGGCCTCCGGAAACCGAGAACTCGGTGAGTTTTTATTGGAGGGGTTGTCCCACTGGTTTGATGCATGTGGCATTTTGCTGATTAAAAGCGATATGCTCATGGGCTGGCAGGCCACGGATAATATGGAAGAAATCACCGGCACTTTTGAAGACGTTGCCATTGGCAGAGGTGAATCTTCCACCATCGAGCGCATAATAAAACGCAGAAGTTTTTATGCAGGTCCCTGGCCCGAAGATTTCTTCATACATCCCCTGATCCGTGCCTGGCGTCCTCCTGCCGATAAAACCAGCATGATTTTTCCCATTACCGTTATGGGACAGGTACGCATGCTGGTGCTGGGCTGGAGTTCCCTGCCCATGGGACCGGCCATCAATACCACTATTATCGAGTTGCTGGAAAAAGCCGGATGGCGCTTCGGGCAGATGATTGCCGCCAAAAAACGGGCCGCCGCCGAAGTACCGCTGGGTACGCCTCTGCCCCGGGAAACCATAAGCGCCCAGGCCCCTGTGCAACCGGAACCCGAACAGGTTGCGGAACCTGCACCCCAGGCAGAAGTTACAATGGCTCCTCCAACACAGACAACTGAAGTGCATCAGGATGAACCACCAGCCCCGGCAGTAAACGAGGCAGAAGAACAGGCTGTGCCAACAGCAGAAGACTTTGCTCCCACCGAAGCGGAGACAACGCCTGCCGACTCACCGGAACCTGAGCCGGAGCCGGAGCCGGAGCCGGAACCTCTGCCGGAACCCGAAGATGAAGCCCCGGCAAGCAAACGGGTGCCGCAACTCGCGCTGCCGGTAGACGAAGACGATGAAGAAACCATTGCCGACGAAGGCAATTGGACCGATGTTGCGAGCCAGGAAGCCACTCCTTCCTCCGCACCAGAAGAAGACCCCATCCCCCAGGATGCCTTTGCCCCGATCTCGGCCCAGGACGGTTTTGACCCCTATGGGCTTGAACCCGATGAACCGGAAGATATGGGCGACACTCCCCCGGGTCAGATGACTGTTGAAATTTCCCCGGAAGAAGCCGCAGAAATGGTCAAGAAGGCGGCGGAATCCGAAGTAGAAACAAACTTTGAAGCCCCCATTGAAGATACCGTTGTGCAGCAGGAACCAGCCTCAACGATATCCCGGGCATCCTCTAGCGGACCGCTGGGCAACTGGAGCCAGGCCTTCAAAGCCAGCAAAACCGGCATGAAAGCCGTCCAGCCTGCGGAAAAAGCCGCAGCCAAACCCGCTCAACAGGACAGCAGCCCCGCAAGCCCCCCGACACAGACACAACCAGACTCAGGCCCCTCCACCTCGACCGATGAAGGGGATGACAGGGATGACGACGGAATACCCATAGAGGACATCCGCTACATTGATGTGGCCGCAGCGGAAAAAGTCCTCCCCATAAATACAACATCCCACATCAACGACGAAGACATGACCCTTCCTCCACCGGACAACTCCGGAGTCACGACTCCGGCAGACTATACCGAAGCCCCACAAGGGGAAACCCTGGTAACCAGTGACGAAGTAATCATACAGGCCGCCAGCAGCGACGATATGGACATTCTCACAAGGGAAAACGTCATGCCAGACTCCGCAGAAAAACGTACTGACTCCAAAGAAGCCGTTGAAATTCACAATCTGGAACTATCCGGTGAAGCCCTCGAATCCCCAACGGTCAGCCGCCGTGAACGGGCTAAAACCCAACGCATGTTCCCACAGGAGGATGTAGCTCCTGAAGGCGGTTACATCAGCGACAGCGTGGAAACCCATCAGGGCAGTGAAATCGACTGGGGCGCTCATATTCCGGTTGACACGCTTCTGCGTGACCGCGCCCGCTATCTTAAGGACCAGCACGAAAGCACGGCAACGCTCAGCGGCTATCGCTTCAACGATGATGACTTCCTTTCTCATCTGCAGTCACTGGCTCAGGATGAAGCCAGCGCCACGTTGCGCAGTATGCTGGAATCCGAAGACATATTCGAACGATTCTACGGAGCCTATGCCGCATCAGTGGTCTTTGGGCCCGGCATTACCTCCGCACTGATCGACCTGCTGTATGACGATGACGACGCCGTCATGACCATGTCCTCCCGGGTACTGCTTACCCGGCGTGGGGATGCCGACTTTGAAGAATTCCGTGACGGTCTTCTGGATGATCTGAAAAGTAACGATGCCGAATCCATTCTTGATGCGGTGTTTATGCTGGGCATGGTAAAAGACCCTCTGGCGGTTCGTCCCCTGATGAGCATGCTGGACACCAGCGATGACCCGGGGCTTATCATCGAAGCCATGACCCGCATTTCCTGCCAGTATCCCGGCGGTGATAAATACGCCTGGCAGGCATGGTGGCGGGCCAATCGCGATCTGACCCAGTCTGAATGGTTCATCTTTGCCCTTACCCGGGGCGCTCCGGCTTTAGCCCGGGAAGCCCAGGCCTGTCTGCATGCCCTGCACGGAAGCGTGGTGCCCTGGACCGTTCTGGATGAACCGGCAAACCGCGCCACTGCATACGACCAGTGGCGGGAATTCTGGGACAAGCGCATCCCCTGACGCTGTGCCGCAGGAATACACGGGGTAACAGCCGCAGATCGGGACTGCACTACAGCTTTGTATGTTGCCAGCCCTGCGCATCGCTTGTGATGTAAATAATTATAGCCCAAAAACACCCCGCTGCTTTTGCTTTTTGCCCGGAAATGTTTATACTTTCCAGATGAACCTGCCTGTCCGGAGGGCACACATCGTGCCCGGTTTGGACTGTTACATCCTCAGGGAATCCAAGAGGTTTTGAAAACATCATGAAAGACATCCAGAATCAGCGTGACAACCGCAGCCTTCCCATCAACCGGGTGGGCATCAAGGGCTTAAGCTACCCCATCGCCGTACGGGACCGCCGGACCAATGTCCAGCGCACCGTGGCCAGCATGTCCATGAGCGTGGACCTTCCCCGGCACTTCAAGGGCACCCATATGAGCCGTTTTCTGGAGGTCATCCACGAACATCAGGATATCATCGATATCCGGCAGTTTGGCCGCATTCTGCACAGTCTGCGCTCCCGTCTGGAAGCCGACAACGCCCATATCAACATAGAATTCCCCTACTTTGTTGAAAAAATGGCCCCGGTCTCCGGCTCCAAAAGCCTGATGGATTACCGGTGCAGGTACAGCGGCTCCATTAACGGCAAAGGAGAAGTCGACTATGTTATGGGCGTCGAGGTGCCGGTCACCAGCCTCTGCCCCTGCTCCAAGGAAATCTCCCAATACGGCGCACACAACCAGCGCAGCTCCGTAACAATCGAAGCGCGGTTTGCGCCAAATAAATTTTTATGGATCGAAGACCTTATCAACATTGCCGAAGGCGCGGCCTCCTGCCCGGTGTATTCGCTGCTCAAACGCCCCGATGAAAAGTATATTACGGAAAAAGCATATGAAAATCCGCGCTTTGTCGAGGATGTGGTGCGTGAGGCCGCTGCAAAATTACTGGACAAACCCGAGGTGGTATGGTTTAAAATAGAGTCGGAGAATATGGAGAGCATCCATAACCACAACGCATACGCTTTGATTGAAATTGATAAAAGAGGGAATGTATAACCCTATCAAGGAGCTATGAGACATGCGCAAAACCACCGGTTTATCACTCATGCTGTTCGCCATCATGAGCATGATGGCGCTGTCGTCGGTTTCTGCGGCCGAACTGGTTGTCAATGGCGTAGAAATGGACCATGTTGACCTCAAACAGCTTGGCGGCAAAAAGTTTGAAAACTGCACCGTGGAATTTGACGCAAACGGAAAACCGCATATCACCATCCCGGGAATCAAGTTTCAAAAAGTAACCCCGGACAAGGCAAAGGAAATCCAGAAACAGGCCCTTGCACCCGCCACAAGCGGCAAATACTTCCTTGCAGTGGATCTGGACAGCTCCAAAAACACCGGCTACCAGATCAACATCTACGTCAACGAAAAACTGGTCAGGATGTTCAAGCCCGGTGAGGCCCGCTTTATCATGGATGTCTCCACCTATCTGCGCCCGGGTAAAAACACCCTGCGCTTTGTGGCACACAAAGCCCAGCCGGGCAGCCAAAGAGGCAAAGACCGGCTGAGCATAACCTTTGGCGCCGGTCATTACGATGACGGCGTATTTAAAATGGACACTCCCAAGGCTCTGTTTATGGTAACCGGAGCCCAAAAAGACGACATTGACCGCAGCTACAAAGTGGATATTCCATAATGAAACAGCACCGCTTTTCCATTGCAGTACTTATTCTGGCGTTAAGCCTGGTTTCCTGTCAGACCGACGGAGACAGAATAAATCCCAAAACCGGCAAAACCTATTGCCAGATGTCCGACGACCAGTACAAGCTGGCGGTCTCTGCATTTTCCAATCGCCAGTGGGTGCAGGCCCGGCGGTATCTTACCAGGGGCCAGGAGATGTGCCCCAAAAACGAGCGCATCTTCTATATGTTTGGCGTGGTGGCCATGGCCGAGGGTAACCGGGATGAAGCGCTGAATCACTTCAATCACGCGGTGGAACTCAACGAAAAATACTCCGAAGCCCGCATGTGGCAGGCTGCCGTATTTATGGACAAAAATGATTTCTCAACCGCCTTGACCATTCTCCGGGAAGTTGAAAAGGACACGCTGTACAACTATCCGTTCCATGTGTACCGTAATATCGGCTGGTGTCAGCATATGCTGGGAGACAATGAAGCCGCGATAAAGTATTTGAAAAAAGCCGTTTTTGTGGAAGATTTCTACTGCCGCGCCTGGTATGACCTGGGAAAAATCGCCAAAGAGCAGAATAAGATGGACCAAGCGGTTGGCTATTTCAAAAATGCGGTTAGAATTAATAAGAGAGTACCGGCAAAAAGTTGCGAAAAATTTGAGTTGGCACACTACGAACTCGGACTACTATACCTTCAGCAGCACGATAAGCCCCTTGCCAAAGAGCATTTTAAGCTTTGCAGCGAACTGACCAGCAATGTGCCGGAACATCCCGTGCACAAGGAATGCTCGAAAATGTCACAACTCCTGCGGTAAGCCGGGCACTCAACAGTTGTAATACAGGGAGAAGGGTGATGGATGCTTTATTTGACAGAGCCATCGTATTGGAAAAAAGATCACTTGGCGAAGATGCCATCGAGGCCCTCTTTTTAAGTGAGACCAGGGGCAAATTCTGGGGCAAGGCACCGGCAGTGGCCCGGTCCCGCAAACGCTTTCCCGCTGGTATCGAGTATTTTACCCTGTTTGAAACAGAACTTGGACAAACCGCCCGGCAAAAAAAGAGCGGCTGGATGTCGGTAAAAATGGCCCGTCCGCTGGTGCGCTACACCCTTACCCGTGATATGGCCCATTACAGCATTGCGGCGCGGATGACAGAACTAATAAACCGTCTGATGCCCGCAGGCGTTGGCGAAGAATCGGCAATCGACACAGCGGAATCCCGGGCATTGTTTAATCTTCTCATCACCAGCTACGCCACCCTGGAAGCCGCACCGCCGGAAAAAACCGATATCGTACAGGTTTGGTTTGAATGGCGCTTACTGGTGCTGTTGGGCTATGCCATCGACCCCTTCCGCTGCACTGCCTGTGATAAAAAATTCGGTGAGGACACCCCGGCCCGCTGGTGCGCAGGAGCCCAGAGCATCACCTGTGCAGACTGCACCGGCAACGAAGCTGACACCTGCAAAACCCTGTCCTTCCCTGCCCTGCAGCTTGCCCAAAAACTCTCCCATACCCCGGTGCCCGGCGGTTTCAGCCAAAAGGCTACTATGCCTGCCACCACTGTCACGGCGGTGGATGAAATCAAGGCGCTTTTGGAAAACCAGATCAAGCTGCTGCTGACCCGCCCCCTTAAAAGCGATGATTTTATGAAAACCGGCGGTTAAGGAGCTGTCGGAAGCGGCAAGCGTTTGTAGGTCATGCCTTCCCGTACGCATATGGCAGGGTCCGGCTCTTCAAAATCAACCAGCAGCGTTTGGGGATATCCCAGAGGATTGAGATCGTAGGCAGACACCCTGAATGCCCCCTCCTCGTGATACAGCTCCCCTGTGGTGTTTTGAAATTTAGCGGCAAAGCCCACAAAATTCTCCAACAACGAAGTAAAGAACCCGGGGCTTTTCAATTCCAGTCGCAGTCCCTTTTCGGTGTAATAAAGCCGATGCCGGATGTCATAGGGAGGATTGCATTTCCAGGTATCCATCATGCACAAAAACCATGTATAGGTTTCCGGCACATCTGCCTGGTGAGGAACAGCGGTCATATCCAAAGCAAAGCGCATGATATCAACGGGCTTGCCATGGTTGCGCAGCACCACGGCTTTATTCAAAAAGGCCACCGGCCAAATGGCATTGGGGACATACACCCGTTCGTTGGGTTCAAAGGGACCGCAGCCGTCCACAATCGCCTGGGCCGACTGAAACGTCAGCCGTCCATGAGATCCGGCAACGTAATGATGATAGAGGCTAAAGAGCGACAAAAGCACCAGAGCCGGTATCCACAACCGGGGCCGCGCCAAAACAGGCCAGCGTTTGGCAAGGGCAACCAGAAGCAGGGCCATCAAAACGCAGTATGCAGCGGAAGAAAAGAACAGCAGCCGTTCCTCTGCCGGAACCAGGGACAGCGGTATCATGGGCAGAATCATCAGCGCCAGCATGGCCAGCCCCACACGTCCCATCTCCAGCTTTTTAATGGCCAGCAGCCATACCGCCGGGATACCAAGTATTGCGGCAATGGATACCGGCAGCGGTATATACCCGGGAATCGCCGGCATCCACAGATTCAACAGCAGCAGATTTTTTGCCAGATTGGAAAGGTACAGAAAAACAAACAGCGGATGATGCAATCCCACCAGATGCATGGATTCTATACGGAATGATGCAGAGGGCGCGAATACCACCTTGGCACAAAGCAGTGTAGCTGCGACTACGATCCCACTGACAAGTGCAGCGTATGCCCAGCTCCGGGCCGCAAACGCATCCCGTTTATAATATATCAGTGCCCCTGCCCCCAGCCACAACACCACCATGGCGGCGTCAGATTTGGAAAGCACCGCCAGCATGGTGAACAAAGCGGTCAGCAATACGCGGGGAATCGTGGGTAAGCGGTACGCCCCGGCTGCCCACAGCGCCAGCATGACAAACAACAGACTCAGGATCCCGGACCGGGCGGAAATCCAGCTGTGGACTTCGGCATGCAGAGGCAGCACTGCAAAAAGCAGGGCCGCAACCGCCGCAACCCGCACCGAAGCAATACGCCGAATGCCAAGCCAGAACGCCACAGAGGCCAAACCGGCCCATACTGCCTGGCTGATATGCATCAACACAGAAGATATCCCACCGGCAAGCAGCAGGTCCAGCTTGAAACTCAGCGTGGTGACAGGTCTGAAATACCAGTAATACAGGGCATCGGGCTGTGAAAAATGGATTTTCAGATATGGCCAGTAGCCGTTGAAGTTCTCCCGCCTTGTAAACCAGTACTGAAAAGGATGCTCATGAAGAGCGTAGGACATAAGCCAGAAATCATCGGACCAGAAAAAGGAATCGAAATTGATCAGGGCCAGCAAAAATGTAACTAAAAATAAAAAACCACCATACACATACACGTCATGCGAGGTGGTTTTCATATCTTTCATCCCATGTAATCCTGCTACATTAGAGGCTATTTAGGAGGCCCGGGGGCTTTTTCCTGCTTTTTCCTCATCCCACAGGCGCATACTTTCCATAATCAAATGCGGTGTGGGTGCCTGGATCTCGCGTTCCGGCAGGGTTACTTCACTGTTGAGATAGAAGTCTCCCTCATCCCAGCGCATCAATTGATAAAACGCTTTGTCGCCGGTCATATCATTGTAAAAGGCGTTGATGACATCGCCGTTTTCAAAAAATATTGAGCCTTCCTCTTCGCTTTTATTAAGCTGCAGCACACCGGATTTGCGGCCGGTGGAAAAGAGCTGAATAAGGTCTGGCAGAGGAATTTCCGCGATATTGCCTGCAACGCCGCGCTGACGATCCGGCTTTTCGCCCTTCTCGCCTGCGGCTTTAGCCTTGGCAAGGAAACGCCGGATTTTGGCCATGAGCATTTCGGAGCGATAGGGCTTGGACACAAAGTCGTCAGCGCCTACGTCGAATCCGCGATTGATTTGCTCTGTGGAATCGTTGCGGGACAGGAACACCAGAGGCATGGTGGCAAAGCGGGAATCGGCCCGCAGTTTTTCACAGAAGGAAAATCCATCCAGGGGCTTGAGGTTGGTTTCCGAAATGACCAGGGAAATTTTCTGATCTTCCAGAATGGTCCATGCCTCGCTGGAGGTGGATGCCACAATACTCTGAAGCTGGCTTTCCTTCAGCTTTTGCTGCAGGAATTGAATGTCGTTGGTGTTGGTGTCGATAATCATCACCATGGCGCCGGGGAATTTCTCCACTTCCGGCTTTTTGCGCATGTCGTTGAGGATGGCCTCAAAGTGCCCAAAGCATTCCGGGTCAAAGAAAATGCCGTTGTACTGGCGCATGTGGTCCACAGCTTCCTGGGGGCTCTTGAATCCGTGATTGGGATTCCGGGCCAGTTCCTCGTAGCTGTCCACCATGGAGATAATACGGGAGCCGATGGGAATCTGATCGCCCTTGAGACCTTCGGGGAACCCACGGCCATCAAAGCGCTCGAACAGATGAGTCAGAATGTTGGGCACCGAAGGGGGCAGCCCCACGGATTCAAACAGACGTACCGGAGCCATGTAGTATTTCCGCGCCCGGGCAATGTCTTCCTCGGTGCGCAGACTGATGAGCGTCATATGAGACACGCTCTTTTTACCGATGTCATGCAGATACGCTGCAATGATAAGCAGGTACACATCCCGCAGTCCAACACCCATGCGCTCGGCGATGAGCTTGGTAAACCGGGCCACCGAGGCGGAATGCCCCCGGAAATTGTCGGGCTTCAACTCAACCAGACCCACCAGAATGTTCAGGGTTTCCACATACACATTGTCGCTGAACAGCGATACGCTGGTGAGCTCATCTGCAAGACGGCTGCCGGTTGCCCCGCCACCGGGCTGCATACGGGCAGTGGTGGTGGTTTGTTCGGTGCTCCCTTTTCCCGCTCCGGGCACCAGAGTCATAACGCTGGGCTCGTAGAGGTTTTCAAAGGCGCCGGGATCGCCGCGATAGAATTTTTTTATACCCGCCTGAATGGTCCGCTTCAGGGCCAGATAGGCGATGACTTCCTGGGCTTTGGTCCGTACCCGCAAATCCTCGATAAGGGATTCGTTCTGGGGTTCGGACATTAACACCGAAAGCTGCATTTTTTCCGGATCGTACAAAATCGGCAGCACGTTTTTCTGCTCGGCAAAGGTCAGGGGAATGGTGCTGAGAATCAGCGGGGTAATTTTGACCTTGGAGAGTTTTTCCGAGCTGATGTACCGGGTATGAAGCCGGCTGGCCAGGTACTTGAGCAGGTCTGCCTCTGAAACGAAGTTCAGACTGACCATAATTTCCCCAAGCCGCTCTTTGTTGCGTTTTTGTACTGCAAGGGCTACATCAAGCTGATCTTTGGTGATAAGCCCCTTTTCGATCAGCTCTACGCCCATTAATTTATTCTGTCGTTCCATCGCCGACTAAAATCTCCTGAAAACGATGTTTCAACCGTCTCTACGAGCCGGATTACACGGATTATAGTATCACATCCAGTGGGTGTCAAATGAATATAGAGATTCGCTAAAATTATCCAAGTTTTGCATAATTAAGCAACAAATAAACTACACTCACCCACAATTAAACCTGCAAGACACTAAATTTTCCGGGCTTTTTCAGTGCCTGATTTCCACTCGTATAAAATACGCTGAATTACCTGTTAAAGCAACATTTCTTTAAGCAATTTCTTGCATTCGCGGTCCGTAACTTTACAATAACAGCAGTTATAACCCGTTCTGATCTGGAGGAAACATGAAAAGGTTATCTGGCTTGGGATCTATATTATTGATATGTATGCTTTTTATTGCTGTCACAGGGTGCAACAATGACAGTAGTGAAACACCTGTGGACGGTGACACCGATATTGCCGATGGCGATACTGACGGTGATATTGACGGCGACACCGTAACCGAAGAAGAAACAGAACAGGAAGCAAGCTATCCTGACCCGGAAAGCATCTGGGAGCTGCGTACCCGGGAAGGCCGGCCGCCTACGGCGGACAGCCTGTACAAAGCCGAGGAAAGCACCCATTTCCGTACGCTGGAGCAGTTGCCGGACGTGGATATCCGCTGCATGCGTAAAATCGGCGATACCCTGTACGCCGGAACCGCCACAGGGCTGGTGCGTTTCGACAGTGACGCCCAAACCTTTGTACCGGTGGTTCTGGACGGCATTGTGGAGCCCATTATCGATATCGCCGCCAATATGTTGGGCGAAGGCACCCTGGTGCTGGCCCGCAGCAACGCCGTGGTAACTCTGACCTCCGAAGGTCTGGCAACCGCCTACCCCATTGCGGATCATACCGTCACCGCCGTGGCGGTGCTCAATGAAGGCATCCAGGTTGGCACCACCACCGGTGTTGGCTCTCTGGACGACAGCCATGTCTTTCAGCCCATTACCCTGCCCAACGGCATCACCTGGGAAGTAACCGATCTGGCGGTAAGCAACGATATTCTGTATGTGGCCACCGCAAACACGGGGCTGCTCTTTGTGCAAAACGGCAACCCCGAAGCCGCAGTCATCGACCCCGACAGCTCTTTTCGGGCTCTTGATGTCTGCGCCGACGGCAAGGTACTGGCGGGCAGCGCCGCAAATCTGGTGCTGCTGAGCAACATGCAAAAGGAACGCAGCATTGATCCCGGTCCCGGCAGCCTGCCCACCAATAACGTCACCTCCGTGGCCTGCGGCAGCGACTGGTGGGTCATTGGTCACGAAATCGGCGGCACTGCCATCAAACCGGACCTCAGCCATGTGGATCATTACGTCTCCTATCGCTGGGTGACGAACAACGCCATCCGCGCCGTGGTGGTGGATGATGCAGGCAGCCGCTGGTTTGCCACGGAAAACGGTGTCAGCCGCATTGATCTGGTTGACCGCACGGCCTACGAAAAAGCCATGGAGTTTGAGCAGATACTTGACGATCACTTCTGGCGGCTTGAGGGTTTTGTGGCCTCCGACGCCCGGCTGGACGACCCCTGGTCCTTTGAAAACGTCAGCCTCTATGACAAGGACAACGACGGCCTGTGGACCCAGATGATGATCGGCGGCTGGGCCTTTGCCGCTGCGGCCACCGGAGAGCAGCAGTACTGCGAAAAAGCCCGCAAGGCCATCAACAACATGATTATGCAAATCGACCTGCCCTGCATCAGCTTTACCGAAGCGGGCAAAACCTGCGGCTTTATCACCCGTTCCTTTGTCCGGGACGACGAAGGCAGCGTGTTTGACGACAAAGCCACCCAGGACAACTGGCATCTGGTCACCTATGAAGGCCACGACTACTACTGGAAAGACGACACCTCCGCAGATGAATACGCCGGTCATTTCTTCGGCTATCCCCTGTACTACGACCTTTGCGCTACCGATGACGAGAAGCTGGTGCTTGAGGAAAAAATCTCTCTGGTAACCCAATATCTCATTGATAACGGCTACACTCTGCCGGATCTGGACGGCGAAACCACCACCCACGGCAACTGGGACCCGGCGCATATCAGCATTTGCATTGACGAAAACGACGAAGTGGACTTTGGCTACTGCCTCAGCACCGCCGAAGACACCGATCCCTGTGAAGAGGCCTGTTACGGCGGCGGCTGGCTCAATTCCATGGAGATTATGGGCACCATGCTGTCGGCCTATCACATCACCGGCAACACCGATTTCTACGACGCCTACCGCTACCTGGTGGACGAACACAAGTACGACATCGTGGCGATGTTCACGGAAAACGTGTTCACCGCCACCCGGCGTTACATCCAAAACCATTCGGATCACGAGCTGGCCATGCTGGCCTACCACACCCTGATCCGCTACGAGCCCGACGAAGAGCTGCGCAACCTGTATATTCAGTCTCTGGTTGATTTTCTGGTAACGGAAAAACCCGAGCGCCATCCCTTGTGGAACGCCTTTGAGGCCGGGCTTGCGGGCCGTGATTACGAGCAGGACGATGCGGTGCGCACTATCCGTGAATATCCCCGGGATCTGCGGGAATGGTACATTGATCACAGCCACCGGCTGGATTACCAGCAGGACCCCGCCGATGACCGCCACGGCGATGAACAAATCACCGAGGTGCCGCCCTACGACGAAATCCGCAGCATGTGGTGGAACGGCAACCCCTATATCCTGACCTCCGGCGGTGACGGCCGCAGCCTCAACGGGCCCATGGCCTATCTGCTGGCCTACTGGTCCATGCGCTACTACGGTCTTCTGGACGCCCCGGCGACCCAATAAGCCCTGACACGTTACCAATACCTTCAAACGCCGTGGCTCTGCTGCGGCGTTTGTTGTTTAAAGCAACTCTTGACAGACGCCCCCGGCGGCACATACTTGAATCATAACCATGAACCCGAACGGAGACGCATATGCACGCATGGCATGACATCAACATTGACGAAGCAACTCTGAACATTGCCTTTCCCGTGGTCATCGAAGTGCCCCGGGGCAGCAAGAACAAGTACGAACTGGACAAAGAAACCGGCTTCTTAAAGCTGGACCGGGTGCTGTACAGCGCGGTGCATTATCCCGCCAATTACGGCTTTGTGCCCCAAACCTACTGCGACGACAAAGACCCTCTGGACGCCCTGGTGCTTGGGCAGGAACCGGTGCATCCCATGACCATCGTGCAGGCCCGGATCATCGGCGTCATGCGGATGCGGGACGAAAACGGACAGGACGACAAGCTCATCACCGTTAACGTGGCAGACCCCGCCGTGAGTCAGTACACCCACCACAACCAGTTGCCGCCCCATATCCTGCTGGAAATCAAGCGCTTTTTCGAGGATTACAAGATTCTGGAGCACAAGGAAGTGGTGGTGGAGGACTTTCTGGACCCGGATGACGCCATGGATATTCTGAAGGAATCCGTGGCCATGTATGCGGAACACCGGGAAGCCCTGCTGCCCACACAGCGCTAGGATACCGTACCCCAAAACGCACAACGGCGACCCCACAGGGCCGCCGTTTTTTTTTGCTTTGAATGCTCTGCGTTACTGAGCCGGAACCGGCTGCGGCGCAGGCTGCACAGGCTTTTGTACCGGCTGCACCACCGGGGCCGGTTTTGGAGGAGCCACAGGCCCCGGCTTTATTGCGGGTTTCAACGGATCCGGCTGCACCTTCAGCAGTGAGGCGGGTTTGGCGTTCTCAAAGGCCCAAAACCAGCGTTCCACCAGGGCAAAGTAATCATCCAGCCCCTGTTCGCCGCCCACCTGCACCGGCACCCTCAGCACCGCCACCAGAGGCAATGCGTCGATATCCAGTTCTTCGCAGGGGGAAAACCAGCTTTCTGTCAGCAGGTATTTAATGCCCCGCTGTTGCATATGCCGCAGCACCTTGCTGTTATGGGCCGTGGTGGGCTGCATGCCCGGGAAGGGCTCCAGGGTAGCAACGACATCAATGCCAAAGACCCGGGCAAAATAGCCCCAGGTTGCGGCGTGGGTCACCACTTCGGTGCCTCTAAAGGGCATGAAGCGTTTCATCCAGCCCTCCAGCAGATCGATAAGCTGCACATTGTTGAAGCGATGGTTCTGCAAAAAGCCCATCAGCTCCCCTGCCCCGGCCAGCTTGGCCAGATTGTCGCCGCCAATAAGGTCCACAAGCTGGGCACCGTACATCCGGGTGTCCAGTTCCTTCAAAAAGGCTGCGAGATTCGCCTGATACGCTGCCCCATGGGCGTTGTCCACCCGGCCAAGACCAGCGGCAATGTTTTTCGCCGCCTGCCGGGCGTTTACCGGACTGGTGAGATAGGCGTGGTTACCGGCAATCTTGCCACGGATACCGTCGGCTATGTACACAAGGCCCTGTTTTCCCGGATAAAAACGCTTACAGCCCGCCCGCCGAATCACAGGAATCAGCCAGGGTTCCGCCTTGGTATCCGTTGCCACCAGCAGCACCGCGTCGGTGAGCTTTTGGGCAAACCAGGGTTTTGCCGTGACAGCGGCGGGGTTCTGTGTAGCGGAAACCAGGGATTCCACCCGCACATGATCGCCGCCCAGACGCCGCACCAGCCAGGCATAGTCGGTAGTTGTAGTGATAACCAAAGGTTTTGGAGGAGCCACCGGCTGCACCGCCGCCGGGGTTACGGCTGCGGGTTGCACTGCCGGGGCTGCTTTGGGTTGTGCCGCAGGCTGTGCCGGGCTTGCGGGCTGTGCCGGAGCCGGAGTTGCGGGCTGCACCACAGGCGCGGGTTGCGGTTGGGCCGTGGGCGGGGGCAAGGGGTCTCCGGCCATGGCGGAAAGGCTAAACAGCAGCGCTGCTGCACACAAAACGATTGATGACAGACGTTTCATAGCATCCTCCTTTACAGCCGGTGATCCGGTTCCGTGCCCAGACTAAAGGCAACCTGCAGAATAAAGCGATGCTCTGTCAGGGGCACAAAGTCGTCGCTGCCGTCAAACACGTTGTATTCCAGGTGGGTTTTCACAAAGGGGGTGATGTGACAGCTCGCATAGGGAGCCACCTGCCACTTGTAGGCCCCGGCGTTGCCCTCGGCAAAGGGCCGCAGCAGTTCGCCCCGGACACCCAACGTCCAGCGCTGCAAAAAGCGGTACTGGAAATAGGTATAGCCGCCCCAGCTTACGATGTTGTGTTCCGCGTCGTTATCGTCGGTGGCCAGCTCTTTGTAGGCGTACATGAACTCGCTGCGCCAGGTAAAGCCCTCGTATTTTGCCGCTGCCGAAGGGGACCAGTGAACCGTCAGATCGCCACCGGCCACCACGCTGAGCCGCCGGGTTTCATCGTACTGAATCTGCAGGGTATCGTCCCACAATCCGCGACCGTTGTTGGGGCCCAAAATGGCGCTGAGGCCAAATTCCACGTCAGTGTTGCCCGCCTGCCAGAAGCTCCGCAGCCGCACAAGCCCCGTGGGAATGTGATAGTATTTTCCGCTGAACATGCGCTCGTTGTTGGCGGTGGTCAACTGCATGGTAAGGGTTTCCTCGTCAGCCCACCATGCCGGAAGCATCACGTCCACCCCAACGCCCACGCTGTTGAGGGGACCGCCGAAAAACTCATTGAGAATCAGGGGATGGGCAAACTGATGCAGCTGGTGCTCGTACACGTTGTTGAGCCGCCCAAAGGCCTGATAAAACTTGCCCACCGTGATATTGGTGCGGGGAATGGCGGTCCAGGTGATGTAGGCTTCGCCAAGTTCCACGCCATCGGCATTGACGCCAATATACACCCGGGCATGGGCGTAGGGATCAACGCTGCCACCGAGAATCAGCCCGGCGCGACGCAGATAAAAACCGGTGCGTTCGCTAAGGGTGTACTCCTTGCCATCCACCGATAAAATCTGCAGGTTGGCGTCGCCAAAGATGGCGATTGAGGGCTTGAAGGTCAAACCCGCGGGCTTTTCTTCTGCCTGTTTGGCCGCAGCCTGTGCCGCCTGCTGGGCGGCGTCCAGCTTCAGAAGACGCGTTTCAAGTTGTAATGACTGGGCTTTTTGCTGTTCCTCAAGTTGCTTCAGCTTCTCGTCAAGGCTCTTGTTGGCCTCTTCAAGCTGCTTGATGCGCTCCTGCTGCTCTTCCAGCTTTTTATCGGTCTCGCTTTTTTCCTCTTCCTCGCCAGGCAGACCGGCCAAAGGCACATTGTTCAGTATATTCTGTACCTTTTGGCTCGCCGCAGAAGCGGGAACCGCCAAAAACGTCACCAGCACAAAAACAAGCATCAGATACCGGGCAGTATGTCGCATATCTTCCGTCTCTTTCTGTTCGACCTGTAGCATTACTGTGTGTGAACCATGGTATTCCCTCCCGGGATTTTGTCAAACATATATAGTGAAGCGTCTCACATTTAACGCGTTGCGTTATTTTTTATGCTTTTTACAGGCACATAATCTATCGAACATAGTTTTCGCCCTGACGCCAACAGGAATATAATCACCAGAACATCGTAATCACCCTCATTTTCCCGGGACGCATGAAGGCATTTCTCCTGCCCGACCCCTCCTTCCCACGGGCCCTGCTCGGGACAATGACGCAGCAAAAAGGGCTTTTTTACAAGATAAAAACGATATGTAGCAAAAAAATCGCATTTTGGCCCGAGAGAGGCACCTCAAGGGCAGGAGAAACCACTGTTGCCGTCCCGAGCGGGGAAAGAGAGAACATTATCTTATCGTTCAATAAAGCGCTCTTTTCTCACTCTTTTTCCTGCTTATTTTTGATTATTCGCTCTGTATATCCGGGTTTTGAAGGTACCCAACCCAGTGTATTGCGCAACCAATGAGAATTGACCAAACTCCCCCCTTAATATACTGTTTTTATTATGGTTTCACTGCACCGGCACAAAGCCCAGGTGCAGCATGCCCGCCGGAAGCTGCAAAAAGTCGTAGGGATCTGCCGGAATCCGGGTGTACAAACCCTGGGGCGGATCATCAATGGAACGGGCCAGCATGTCCCGGCATTCGGCGCGTAGAGGGCCTTGTTTTTGCAGTGTTTCCATAGACTTAAATGACCAGCAGGCCAGCCCCAGATAAAAGTACGCAGGCCGTTTCGATGGCTTGAAATCATGTATGGAAACGGTTTCAATACCCCGATCCTGCAACGCCGCCGCCGCCGCCGGGAATCCCGCATTAACCACGTTGTCGCCCTGAGGGATAACAATCACAGCGTTTTCAGGCAGTTGCGGCAGGGCATCCTGCAAAAAGGCAAACTCATGCTGAGGGCTCCAGCTATGGGTGGTAATGGTATCCCGATTCTGTAAACCAAGGCCCAAAGCCAAAATAAACAGCACTGCGGCCACCATGGAAAGCCGGGGCAATGCCCGGTTTTTCAGCGCCTCAACCGCCTCTCCCAGGGCATATCCGGCAATCAGACACCAGATTACCACTAAGGGCTGTTGCAGCCGTGCGGAGACCATAAAAGCCGCCTGAACAGGCAACCAAATAACTGTCATCGCCGCCAGCGGGACCACTAAGACGAGAGCCTTCACTCGTTGCCGCAGTAACAGCGTTACCATTCCCACAATCGCTGCAATGGAAACAATCAGCGGGCTAAAGGCCCGGGCAAAGGGCACATGACCGCCCTCCCAGGGATTGAGGTTGATGTTCAGGGCCAGACGCCCCAGGAGCAGCGGATCAAAACCAACAAGATGTGCTGAACCCTGCTCCCCGTTGAACAGACGCCACAGGAAATTATGCACTGGCAAAGATACAAACAATAGCCCCAGCCCAAGGGTCCACAACAGCCTGCGGCGACTGGTATGGGAGGAGGCATTGTGCCAGCTTAATTTAATGCGCTGCCTTAGCTTGCTATCACACAGTATTGTGATAATTAGCGTTATCGCTACCATGATATACATCTCTGGGCGCACCTGAACTGCAACCAAAGCTGCTGCACAGGAACCTAACAGACGATGCCAGCCGTCCCGTTGCCCCCACTGTAGAAGGTAATATAATGATACCAGCCACAGGAGCACCGCCGGGGTGAACATGGTCTCCGACAGGCCGAATCGCAGCAGTACCGGGTGCAGGGCCACCACAATGCCCCCAAAGGCCGCCTGGGCAAAGTTCCAGCGCAATCCGCGCCACGCAACAAGGAAGCCAAAGGCAGGAATCAGGGCCGAAAGCACTGCCTGCCACCCCAGCAATGACGCAAATTTTGCGCCAAAGATCAGCCGCAAGGGTGCGTGGATGGCAAAGTAGGCCAGACCATAGACATCCCGGTAGGGCTCCAGAAATCCGATGTCATTGAACAGCATATAGCCGTGGGCGTTTTCGTGCATAAAGGCAAAGGGCGGAATCAAAAGCCTCAGCCACAGGGCCACCAGAAACAGCAATGGAGCCATGAGCCAGGCCAGAGCGTCGGCGTCACCCGCTGCGGGATTGTCACGGCGTTGCAGGGCTTTCGCGGCCTTTGCAAAACCTGCTAACAGCCCCCGAATGACGGCGTTAGCAATTACCGCTAACAATATCCACAGCAGAATCACCTGCAACCAGTTCACCGTGGTCTCGTGGGTAAGGAAATATCCCCAACTGTGTTCATGTAAGTTATCAAGTACGCCCTGCAACATATTGTAATAACCCGCTATTTATTTACAGGCTCCAATTGTTTAAAGCCGTAGTGACGCACATAATTGATGGGCATGCCCCGGCATTCCCCGCTATGTATACAGTCATCGCAACGGTGGCTTTTGACCTCATAGCCGTGGCGAATGTACCATTCCACATAGCGGTGCGGGGATATCACGCCCCCCTCATCCAGCAGGTCCAGCCACAGCAGATCCGACAGCTTTGGGGCCTCCGGATCCGGGGTCAGGCCATAGCAGGGGGCAAAGCCGGACATGGTGACAGCGGTCTGTGGCGAGGCTTTTTTCCAGGCCCCCAAAAAGCGCCGGGCGTCCACATCCATGGAAGCCACCCGGGACACCAGACTCCGGGGCTGCAAGCCAAAACACAGGCCCCCTGCCCTTCCCCGGGCCTCTATGGCGGCTCTGTGCTTCAGGGCAAAGGCGGCCATGCCTTTGGTCAGCCGCAATTCAAGCGCAAAATTTGCGTCCTTTATGTATGGAAGCAAAACAGCTCCGGCATCGGTGCTGGCCACCCGTTCCAGGGTTGCTGCGGGTAATACTGACGCAAGCGTCGCTTTTAAGTCTTCCAAAGGCGGCAGCCGGTCAAAGGCCAGGGACAAGCCCAGGTCTTCCGGCAGGGATGAAGCCAGGGCTTCCAATCCTTCGCGCAGATTTTGCAGGTCAGCGGCCTCAAGGTGCAGGCGCTGTAATTTGTCCCTGTCAATGGTAACAATTGCCTTTTGCAGCTCTGAAAGCCCCGGGGCGGGCGCGTTGTAATCACTGGCTCCGTGGCGGCCGGTCAGGTCCACTGCAAGCTCTTTTATCCCCTGCCCTGCCCTGTCTTTCGTGGCAAACAGGCTGTGGCAAAAATCATCGATAAAGCAGTATTCGCAGCGCTCTCCGTGGCAGGAAAGCATCTGCCCCTCCCGCAAAAAGGCGTCAAACTGGGCCCGGCGGCCCCGGACTTCGTCGTGAAGCTTGTGGGGGTCTTGTATCAAATCCTCAAGGTTTTCAAGGAATTGCACCGGAAAGCGGTTGGTCCAGATAAAATTGCGGGGGTCGCGGCTGCGCTGAAAAGCCTTGTTGAGATGCGGAAACCCCTCGGAAACATTATAGAAAAGCTTATCCCGGTTTTGGGGCCAGGCCCGTCCAAAGGGGATAATCTGCAGCAGGTCGAACTCATGAATGCCCAGGCGTTGGTAAAAAGCCAGAATGTCGTCAAGTTGCTGATAATTCTGCTTATTTATCACCACGTCAACGTTAACAATCGCCCGTCCGTCGGCCATGACATTGCGCAAACCCCGCAGGGCCTGCACAAAACTGCCCGGGGTTCCGGTGAGCATATCGTGCAATTCCGCGGTATGACCGTGCATGGAAAAGGTGATTTCCTTTAATCCCGCGTCCAAAACCGAGGTCACGAACTCTTTGTAGGCGTACATGCGGCCGTTGGTAATGGTCTGGATATGCTCGAATCCGACCTCCCGGCCATAAGCGATAAAGCTCAGAAATTCCGGGTGGATAGACGCCTCGCCCCCGGAGATAATCAGGCGGCCGCCAGGGCCTTTGAAGCCTTGTTTGATCTCTTCTTTGACCGCCGGGGCATCCAGCATGGAGCCGTCCTGGGCGTCGGTATCAAGGCAAAACATGCAGCGCTGATTGCAGACCCGGTTGATCCGCACCCAGTGGCGATACTGGGTTGCCGCCGCCTCCCGCTGGTCGGTGTCAGCGCCGCCGCTTACGTCGGAAACTTCCTCTACCGTGGCCTGCAAAGCATCGCTGAGGCCGCTTTGACTGCCGCTGATTTCCCCGGTGTTTTCGGGCTCTTGCTTGCGTTTTGCGCTCATGAATCTGTCCCGCTGGTTATAACCGCGACGCCGCGCCGCCGGTCAGTCATCCCGTAATTGTACTCCCAAAAACACAAAAAGAAAAGAGGTTCCGGCGTTTTAGCGGTAAAACCGGTGCTTGACAGCCCACAGGGGCCGTGCTACCCAGCCTATATGCAGTGAATCACTGCCCAGACCCTGAACACGAACAACGCCGCCGACAGCGCAACACCCTGTTATTTCTGCTTTTTTGAGCTTGAAGCAGCGTCTTTCCATGGTAGCGAGGATACACCGCCCCATATGAAACACGCCCTTGTCTCCATCATTATTGTCGCTCTTGTTGCTGCACTGCTGTGCTGGTATTTCTGCGGCGGCAATGGCGGAGACACAGCGGATTTCACAAGGGTTTCCGCACTTTCCTGCGACGACAAAGACCCCGAAACCATTGAGGATATTCGCATCGGCGATAAGTGTCGCGGCTATGTTCCCCACCGTTGTCTGGATGATCCCTGCGACGCCTGGAACGGCTGCGGCTGCGGCAACACTTTTTGCGCCAAAGCGGGCAATGAAACCCAGGGCATCTGCCGCCCCGTTGTGCATCCGGACCACAGCGGCGGCACCTACCGGCAGGAAGGCCGGGCCATGGCCGCAAACCGCGAAACCTCTATACTGGCGCTGGTTTCCGCAGATGTTGTGCGGGTGGTGGACAGCGCTTCGTGGCGGGTCATTCGCACTATCACCCATCCCCGTATGGGCAGCAGATTTCGGGATGTGGCCCTGTCTCCAACCGGCGGGCTGATGGCCCTGGTGGATGAGGACAAAAGCCTGCGGGTATACGACGTTGCAACCATGCGGCTGCAGGACGAATGGGAGCATGACATCGCCTTTTACAGCAGGGTTGTCATCAGTCCCGACGGCGCAATGCTGGCGACCGGAACTTGTAGCACGGCTCACCGGGGCGTGTGTCGTCAGGGCACCGTGTTTCTTCATCAACCCGACGCCCTGCGGGAGCATCGCCGCCTCGATCTGCCGGGAGCCGTCACAGCAATCGCCTTTTCCAACGACAGCCGTCTGATGGCGGTGCTCTATGGCCGGGAAATCGCCGGTGAGGAAAGCGGCCTGTGGATCGGCGACACCAACAGCCTGAAACCCCTGTACGAGAAACCCCTTGCCGCATCCGGCACGGCAGTGGCCCTGTCCCCAAAGGGTGACGCATGCGCCGTGGCCACCATGGGACAGGAAGCGATTCTGCGGATGATAAGCCTGGGGGATACCACGGAACTGTGGAGTCACAGCCGTGAAGGCTGGCCCCTGACGGCCCTGAGCTTTTCCCCCGACGGCGGCACCATAACCGCGGCCCGCAACGGTGAAGGCCTGCAAATGGACGCCCGTAGCGGCGATATCCTGTGGACAAACACCGCTGCCCCGGCCTTTGCCGACGCCGTCACCGACCTTGTCCCCTCGCCCGCCGGTGACATTCTCTATGCCATGTCTGCGGCCTATCCCGGCGCGGGGCTGTACTGCCTATACCCCAATGATGGCAGTGTTCTGCACAACCCCTGGCCCGCCCGCAGCGCGGTGCATGCCCTGGGCTGGTCCCCCAACGGCGACATGCTTATGCTTGCGGGTATTATTGAAAACACCGAGCTGTTGCAGGCGGTTGATCCCCGCAGCGGCAATATCAGCGCGTCCATGGAAATCAAGGGCCGCGTCAGCCATATTCTCGGCAATCATCAGGGCAGCGTCTTTGCCCTGAGCGTCTTTGACGCGGAAACCGACAGCCTCAGGCCCCTGCTGGTGAACCGCGATCTTTCAAAACAATGGCCTCTGGATTGCTCCGCCGTGGACACCGAGGTCATTCCCCGTGCCTTTGACGCCGACGACGCCGTGGTGACAGGCTGGGACGACACCATGCTGTACCGCTGGTTTGCCACAACCGGGGCCTTTATGGGCAGCAGGGAAATGCCCTGGCCGGTATTGGGCCTTAACGCCACCGCCAGCCGGGTCATAACCATTGATGATGACTCGGTAATACGGATTTACGACGCCGCTGCCATGGAAGAGCAGACTCGCCTGCCCTCGCCCTGCGCCATTGAAGACGCCGCGCTGTTGAAGTTCAGCCCCGACGAAAGCCGCCTCATCGGCCTGATGCCCCCGGAGGTGTTTGTGTACGATCTGGAGCGCAGCACCCTGCTGTACCGGGGTTCATACGATCCGGCGCAGCAGCATATTTCCCCAAACGGCGCATATATGGCCAGCGGCGGCGATTTTGCCAGCGTCCGGGTGCAGCGCCTGTCCGACGGCAGGGAACTGCTGCAGCATATCTGCAACGCGGACCAGTCCTCCACCGCCCCGGTGACCATGGTCCGGTTTTCCGCCAACGGCAACACCCTGTTTAGCAATTATCATGACATCGCCTTTCAACTGCTGGACGTGTCCTGGCTGTATGAAAAGGCACAGTAATGCGTAATCATGGAGATAACGCCATGCCCCGTATGTTATTGGTCATATTGCTGATACATGCCGCTTTTGCAATGGCCTGCGATGATTCGGGGTGGCTTGATCCCGGGGTAGATCCCAGAACCGGAACCCTGTGTAATGACGGCGATCCCGACACCATTGGGGATATCTGGCTTGGGGGTGAATGCGTGGGCTACAAGCCCTGGAGCTGTGTGGGAGATCCCTGTGATTCCTACAACGGTTGTACCTGCGGCAACACTTTTTGTGCGGGTATCATTCCCAACAAAACCTGTCAACGCCTGGTCAACCTTGACCACAGGGGAGGTATTAACGTACCCCAGGCTCGCACCATGGACAGCGACGCCGGCACCAACCTGCTGGCCATTGTGTGGGGTGACGTTGTCCGGGTGATGGAAACCAACACCTGGCATGAGGTGCGGTCATTTGCCGCCCCCATAGATTATGCCCAATTCGATGACGTCGCCCTGTCACCGGACGGCGCCATGGTTACAGGGGTTGGCGACAGCAAAACCATAACAATTTACGCCATGGCGGACATGCACATCCTGCATGAGTTTGACGATGAGATGAACACTTCATCGGTGCAATTTCATCCCAACAACAAAATTATGGCTTTGGGGGGCTGCGTGGAGCATACGGTTTCCGGTTCCTGTACAGCCGGTCAGTTGTTGCTCTACGACCTGGATAATATTGATACCCCCCGAAGCGTGGATATTGGCGGCAATGTTTCGGACATACAGTTTTCAAATGACGGGTCTGTCATAGCCATATCCTATGACGAAAAAGACTGGCAGGGCAGCGGCGGTTTGTGGATCGCCAACACCGATACCCTTGAACCTTTGTGGGAAGAAACCCTGGGCGTCCGTCCGGTAGCCATGGCTTTGTCTCCCGATGGCACCCGTTTTGCCCTGGCAACCGCAGTCATGAATCCCTCTTATGTCCGCATGAGAAGCATCACAGAGCAAAAAGAACTGTGGTATGTTTCCCATGACGGCTTTTATACGCGATCCCTGACCTTTTCCCCCGATGGCACAACCCTGACCGGCATCGAAAATGACAAGGCAAAACAGTGGGATGCCGCAACCGGGGAGGTGTTGTGGGCAGCTTCACGCTCCATTGGACTGCACAGCATTATCACCAAACTGCTTCCCGACCGGTCGGGAGAAAAACTGTATGCACTCTCCACCGATGGAAATTATTCTTCCCTGTATATAGTACAGGCCTCCGACGGCACCGAGCTTCCAGGACCGATTCCCATGCGGAGGTCTTTGGGAGCGGTGGCGACATCGCCCACAGGCGACAGCCATATCATTTCAGGGGCAGGATTTCTACAGGTAATAGACGCCCAAACCGCTAATGTCATGTATTCCATTGAAGGAGGAGCGGACACCCTTTTGTACAACCATGCAGGCAGCCATGTGGCCATGTACACCTACCACCCGGAGCAGGAAGCCAAAGTGCCCGCCATTATGGACAGCAGCCTCGGCAGCATTGTGTATCCCGATATTTCCGCCATGGATCACCCGGTGTATCCGGCGGCGTTTTCCGACGATGACAGCATACTGCTCGCCTCCTGGGAAAAGCATCTGCACCAGTGGTCCGCCGCCACGGGCGAGCATCTGGATACCACTGATTTTCCTCATGATATTGTCGGCATCAGCAGCGACGGCACCCGTCTGTTCACCACTGATGAAAACGACATGATTCGTATTTATGAAATTGCCGCCATGAATGAAATATTCAGTCTGGCATCCCCGTATCCGGTGGCTGGCGTGGTGAAAATCCGCTATTCCAGCGATGAGAAAAGGCTCATCGGACGCATCGGCTCAGACAGATTTATTTATGACATGGAGCGGGAGCTGTACACATTCCAGGGCTCGCTGGATTTTTATCGCCACGATATATCTCCGGATGGAACAATAATTGCCAGTGGCAGCGATTTTGCGTATGTGGATGTGTGGAATGCCGAACCAATGATTTTATCATTAAGGTTTTTTCTTCATCAAGTTCGTCACCTATGAAGTCTATCTTCATGGATTTGCTATGCGTGATTGTACCAGTTTTATCAAATACTATCGAATCTACTTTATGCAATAGTTCGATCACCTGCGTATTCTTCAAATAAAACCCTTGTCGTCCAAACTGGCGCATGGTATTT
>Ga0209475_10001480_pt1 | contig 29577 bp, 28 predicted proteins | sample tdDd471_FD_187128 | JGI IMG/M metagenome (GOLD analysis project Ga0209475, IMG submission 187128) | Marine sediment microbial communities from the Atlantic coast under amendment with organic carbon and nitrate - tdDd47.1 (SPAdes)... | ecosystem: Environmental > Aquatic > Marine > Coastal >... | reverse complement strand
TCGAGGGCGACATGTTCCGGCTGCTGGCGGCCTACAACGCCGGGCCGGGCAACCTCGGCAAGTGGTCGAAGCGGGTCGATTACCGCGACGACCCGCTGCTGTTCATCGAGTCGATCCCGTCGCGCGAGACCCGCGAGTACATCGAGAAGGTGCTCGCCAACGTCTGGGTCTACCGCTTCCGCCTGGGCCAGCCGGTGCCGTCGCTCGATCAGGTGGCGGCCGGCGACTGGCCGCGCTACGAATCGGCCGATCGATCCTCCGGCCCCGTGGTGCGTGATGCCCGGTATTGACGAGTCCCGACCCTTCGTTCCCGTTCACATCGCCGTCCTGACCGTCTCCGACAGCCGAACGCTGGAGACCGACCGGTCGGGCGATACCCTGGTGCAGCGCCTGACCGAAGCCGGCCACGTGCTGGCCGACCGCGCGATCGTCAAGGACGAGGTCCCGGCGATCGTCGAGCGGCTGCGCGGCTGGATCGCCGACGACGGCGTCGAGGTGGTGATCGCCACCGGCGGCACCGGCGTGACCGGCCGCGACGTCACCCCCGAGGCCTTCGAGCAGGTCTACGAGAAGCGCATCGAGGGTTTCGGCGAGCTGTTCCGCTGGCTCAGCTTCCAGAAGATCGGCACCTCGACCATCCAGTCGCGGACGACCGCCGGGGTGGCGCGCGGCACCTATCTGTTCGCGCTGCCGGGCTCGACCGGGGCCTGCAAGGACGCCTGGGACGACATCCTGGTGCACCAGCTCGACTTCCGGTACCGGCCCTGCAACTTCGTCGAGATCCTGCCGCGCCTGCGCGAGCACGAGGGCGCCCGCGGCAAGGTCTGAGCGGCCGCCCGTTCCGGGCTCAGTCCCCGAGACGCTGCAGCCAGCGCGGCGGCACCCGCAGCAGGAACAGCAGCAGCCTGAGCGCGCCGCCGAGCCACGCGGCTGTGTCGGTCGCCGGCCGCACCCGGGCGGCCACGTCGAACAGCGCCAGCCGACCGAGCCCGAGCCGGCGCGCCAGCACCAGGTCCTCGCCGCGCTCCAGGTCGGGCACACCGCCGATATGCACCAGGAACCGGCGGCGGATCACCAGCCCCTGGGCGCCGCTCGGCAGGCCGAGCCAGCGGTTGCGGAACCGGACGGCGCGCTCGGCCCAGCGCGCGCCGGCCCCCCGGCCCCTGGCTCGTTCACCCTCAGCCGCGTCGCCCTCGGCCCGGTAGGTGTAGACCGCGCCGCGCTCGCGGTTGCGCGCCTCGTGGGCGAACACCATCAGGGTGGCGTCCCAGCCGGGCTCCAGCACCGTTCCCGGCCGCAGCAGCAGCAGCCACTCGGCGACGGCGGCCTTGGCGCCGGCCGCGAACCGGGCACCGCGCGAGCCGGCCACCGGCAGGATCCGGCCCCCGGCCGCCTCGGCGGCGGCGCGGACCGCCGGCGAGCCGGTTCCGTCGACCACCAGGAGCTCCAGGTCGATGCCGCGCCGCGGCGCGCTCCGGAGTGGCGAGAGGGTCGCGGCCAGCCGGTCGCCGTCGCTGTCCGTCGCGACCACGACCGCCAGCGACAGCCGGCGTGAGCCGGGCGGGCCGACCGCCGCCGCCGCATCGGTCCGCATCGCGCGCGGGCGCGGCAGGTCGGGCCTTGAGCCGGGTGCGTTCCTCGGGGGCATGCGTGCGCTCGGGCGCTGTGCTACGGGATCCCGATGGTAGACGATCGCCCTCTTCGCAGCGCCCCCTCTCGTGACCGCGTCGCGTCGGCGCTCGGCGTGCCGGTCGACCGGCTGGCGGTGACGCCGCTGCCGGGCCGGGTGCACGATCACTGGCGGCTGGACGCTGCCGACGGCCCGCTGCTGGTGCGGGTGCCGAAGCTGAGCCATCTCGGCCTGTCGCCGCGGGCGGCGCTGATCTACGAGGCGCAGGCGTTCCGGCGCGCCGCACCCGGCGGCACGACGCCTTGCCTGCACCGGATCCTGCGGGTCTCGCCGGGGCTGCCCTGGGGGGCGCTGGTGGTGGACGCGATCGACGGCCGGCCGCCGCGCCTGCCCGACGACCTGCCGGCGATCGGCCGGGCGCTGGCCGGGGTGCACGCCCTGCCGGTGCCGCCGCCGGCGCGCCGCCGGCCGCTGCTGGATCCGGCCGACCCGGTCGGCTACCTGCTCGGCGTCGTCGACGATCAGCTCGAGCCGGTGCGCGGGCGGCTGGGCGCCGAGGCGCGCCGCCTGCTGGAGGCCGAGACCGCGGCGGCCCGCGCCGCCGTCCCGCCGACGCGGCCGGCGCCGCGCCTGGCCCTCGCCGACACCCATCCGGGCAATTTCCGGGTCCGCGACGACGGCCGGGCGGTCATGGTCGACGTCGAGCGCCCGGTGTACGACAGCCCGGCGGTCGATCTGGCGCATGCCAGCCTGCCGACCTCGCTGGCCTGGGACCCGGCGGTGACCGGGACCGCCGGGCGAGCCGAAATCGTGCGGTTCCACAACGCCTGGGCGGCGGCGGTGCCGGGCGACCTGGCCGCGGCGGTCCGCACCGCCGTGCTGGTCTACCGGCGGCTGGTCTGGCTGCGGACCACCAGCTGGGCGTGCGCCTGGACGGCCCGCAACGACCTGGCGGCCGCCCTGGACTCGCCGGACCCGGCGACCGCCGGCCTGGCGCGCCGGCTTGCGCGCTTCGTCGATCCTGAGATGATGGAGGCGGCCCGGGGCGAGTGGACCGGGACGGGGGCGTTCACCGAGGAGGAGCTGATCCCGTGAGCGGCAACATCGTCAACCTGCGAACGTTCCGGAAGCGCAAGGAGCGCGCCGAGCGCGAGGCCGAGGCGGCCGCGAACCGGGCCGTGCACGGCCGGACCAAGGCCGAGCGGAGCTTCGTGGACACCCGGCGCGACGCCGCCGACCGTGCCCATGACGGCCGGCGGCTGGAGCCGGGGGACGACGGGCAGGAGCCCGTCTAGGGACCCCTCCCGAGGGATCAGGCGACCGACAGGCTGACGTCGATGTTGCCGCGGGTCGCGTGCGAGTACGGGCACACGATATGGGCCTTGTCGACCAGGGCGCCCGCGGCCTCCGGGTCCAGGCCGGGGATCGCGATCGCCAGGGCGACCTCGATGCCGAAGCCGGTGCCGTCGTCGCGCGGGCCGATCCCGACGGTGGCGGTGACCGTCGTGTCTTCCGGGATCTTCAGCTTCTCCTTGCCGGCGACGAACTTCAGGGCGCCGAGGAAGCAGGCCGAGTAGCCGGCCGCGAACAGCTGCTCGGGGTTGGTGCCGGTGGCGCCGTCGCCGCCGAGCGCCTTCGGGGTGGTCAGGGCGACGTCCAGCACGCCGTCGGCGGAACGCGAGTGGCCGGTGCGGCCGCCGGTCGAGGTGGCGGCGGTCGAGTACAGAACCTTCATCGGAGGTCTCCTGGTTGCGGGTCGACGGCAATCAATTGGGGACAATCGAATTGTGATCAATCAACCTGCATGCATAGCTGCCATGCGATCCAATTGCACACAATCGAATTATCTCTAGGATGACCGGCTGCCGGCATCGCGCCGGCGGCCCGCCCGAGGAACAGCCATGACCGCCGATCGCCGAACGGCCGACCGCCCGAAACCGCCGATCCTGGACGAGCAGCTCTGCTTCGCGCTGTATTCGGCCGGGCTGGCGCTCACCAAGGCCTACCGGCCGATGCTCGAGCCGCTCGACCTGACTTATCCGCAGTACCTGGTGATGATGTGCCTGTGGCAGCGCGACGGCCTGCCGGTGCGCGAGTTGGGCGAGCGCCTGCATCTCGATTCCGGGACCCTCACCCCGCTGCTGAAGCGGCTCGAGGCCCGCGGGCTGCTGGCCCGGACCCGCGACGCGGTCGACGAGCGGCGGGTGCTGGTGACCCTGACCGACGACGGCCGGCGCCTCGGCGAGCAGGCCGCGGCGATCCCGCCGCAGGTCCTGCGGGCGTCCGGTCTCTCGAAGGAGGAGGCGAGCGCCGAACGCGCCCGTCTGGTAGCGCTGCGCGACCGTCTCCAGGCCTGGCTGGACGACGAGAGTTCTTGATTTGTTCCCGCCCGAGACGTAGCCTCGGAGCATGTCACGTGGCCGGAACCGCGCTGTCGATCCCCTGGAAGTGTTCGCCGACGAGTTCGCGCAGGACGCGCCGGCGGACGAGTTCGGCTGTCCGGACGACGACTATCCGGACAACCGCGGCCCGGTCCGGTTCGCCGAGCCCCCGACCGACCCGACGCCGAGCGACACCATAGCGCCGGTCGCGCGCAAGGGGCGCGGCGCGGTCTCCAACCGGGTCGGCCGGTTCGAGCCCTACGCCCGCGAGCGCGTCGACGACGGCTGGGCGCCACCACCAGGCAAGCCGGACCCGCTGGAGCCCGGGGAGCCGAAGCTGCGGACCACGGTCGCGATCGACGCCAGCCGCACGGTGATCGCCCGCAACCAGTCGCCCGACGTGCCGTTCGACCGCTCGATCAACCCGTACCGCGGCTGCGAGCACGGCTGCATCTACTGCTTCGCCCGGCCGACCCACGCCTTCCTCGGGATGTCGCCCGGCCTCGACTTCGAGACCAGGCTGCTGGCCAAGCCGGACGCCCCGGCGCTGCTGCGCAAGGAACTGGCCCGAAGGGGCTACGAGTGCGCGCCGATCGCCATGGGAACCAACACCGATCCCTACCAGCCGGTCGAGCGCGAGATGAAGATCACCCGCGGAATCCTCGAGGTGCTGGCGGAGCACGATCATCCGGTGACGATCGTCACCAAGTCCGACCTGATCGTCCGCGACCTCGACATCCTCGGGCCGATGGCGGCCCGGGGGCTGGCCAAGGTCGGCGTGTCGGTCACCACCCTCGACCGCGAGCTCGCTCGCAAGCTCGAGCCGCGGGCGTCCCGCCCCGACAAGCGGCTGGCGGCGATCCGCGCCTGCGCCGCCGCCGGCGTGCCGACCGCCGTGATGGTCGCCCCGGTCATCCCGGCGGTGAACGACCACGAGATCGAGCCGATCCTGGAGGCGGCGGTGGCGGCCGGCGCCGACTCGGCGGCCTGGATCCTGCTCCGGCTGCCGCTCGAGATCGCCGACCTGATCGAGGAGTTCCTGCGCAGCCACTTTCCCGACCGTGCCGACCGGGTGCTGTCGCTGGTCCGTCAGACCCGCGACGGCCGGCTGTACCGCGCCGAGTGGGGCAAGCGGATGCGCGGCGACGGTCCGTACGCGCAGATGATCGCCCAGCGTTTCCGGGCCGCCTGCGGGCGCCTCGGCCTGGCCGGGCGCACCGGCGGGCTCGACACCACCCGGTTTCGGGCACCGACCCCGCCGCGCGCGCAACTATCGCTGTTCGGAGACTGACGGGCGGTAGCCGCCTGGGTGGACTCTCGTATGAACACCCAGGCATATCCACTTGAAAAACAACGATACGTCTGGTAGCACCGGGCCTGTCGCGAATAACTCCATTCGCAGTTGAAACAGCGTAGTCCCGGGCCCGAGCCGCCATGCCGTCCGCCGCGAAACCGCGTCCCCCCGTCCCGCGCGCGGCCAAAGCGCGCGCCGGCGATGCGCTGGAGCGGGCGGCGGGGGCGTTCGAGGGCGCGCTGGTGGTCGGCGTCGACGAGGTCGGCCGGGGCCCGTGGGCCGGACCGGTGGTGGCGGCGGCGGCGGTCCTCGACCTGACGGCGCTGCCGGCCGCGGCGACGGCGCTGATCGCCGACTCCAAGGCCCTGTCGGCGCCGCGGCGGCTGGCGGCCCGGGCCGCGTTCGCGCCCCACGCCCGGATCGCCCTCGGCCGGGCCGAGGTCGCGGAGATCGACGCGATCAACATCCTGCAGGCCTCGATGCTGGCGATGCGGCGGGCGGTCGACCGCCTGCTGGCCGACCTGCCGCGCCCGCCGGATCTGATCCTGGTCGACGGCAACCGCCTGCCGGACTGGCCGTGGCCGGGCCGGGCGGTGGTCAAGGGCGACGCCATCTGCCTGTCGATCGCGGCGGCGGCGATCGCCGCCAAGATCGCCCGCGACGCCGAGATGACGGTCCTGGCCGGGCGCCATCCCGGCTATGGCTGGGAACGCAACGCCGGCTACGGCACCCGCGAGCACCGGGACGGGCTGCGCCGGCTCGGCCCGACCGAGCACCACCGCCGCAGCTTCGCGCCGATCCGCGCCCTGCTCGGACTGGACGCCGAATGAGGGGGTTGGCTGAGAGTCCTACCGCAATATCTTGGGTCATACCGACAACCCATTGACTCTATTTATGGATTCGCTGCTAGATCGTTGACCGATTCCGCCGGTCGTGCGATTCTTCGGGCCTCGATCTTGGCACGGGGCGGGGAACATGACGGACGGTGGACGCCTTCCGGTCGGGCGGATTCTGATCGGCGACTGCATCGAGGAACTGCGCGGGCTGCCCGATCGCAGCGTCGATCTGGTGTTCGCCGATCCGCCCTACAACCTGCAGCTCGGCGGCGAACTGCTGCGCCCGAACAACACCCGGGTCGACGGCGTCGACGACGCCTGGGACCGGTTCGGCGGGTTCGAGGCCTACGACAAGTTCTGCCGCGCCTGGCTGGCCGAGTGTCGGCGGGTCCTGAAGGACACCGGCACGCTGTGGGTGATCGGCAGCTACCACAACATCTTCCGGGTCGGCGCCATCGTCCAGGACCTGGGGTTCTGGATCCTGAACGACGTGGTCTGGCGCAAGGCCAACCCGATGCCGAACTTCCGCGGCAAGCGCTTCACCAACGCCCACGAGACCCTGATCTGGGCGGCGCGCAGCGAGGACAGCCGGCGCTACACCTTCAACTACGACGCCATGAAGGCGCTGAACGACGACCAGCAGATGCGCTCGGACTGGTTCCTGCCGCTGTGCACCGGCGCCGAGCGCCTGAAGGCCGAGGACGGCAGCAAGGCGCACCCGACCCAGAAGCCGGAGAGCCTGCTGGCCCGGGTGCTGCTGGCGGCCAGCCGGCCGGGCGACGTGGTGCTCGACCCGTTCTTCGGCACCGGCACCACCGGCGCGGTCGCCAAGCGGCTGGGCCGGCGCTGGATCGGCATCGAGCGCGACTCCGGCTACGCGGCGGTCGCCAAGCGGCGGATCGCCGAGGTCGAGGCGGTCGACGACCCGCTGGCGCTGGCCCTGGCCAACCGCCGCGAGCAGCCGCGGGTGCCGTTCGGCCGGCTGATCGAGGAGGGGCTGATCCGTCCGGGCGAGGTGCTGTTCGACTCGCGGCGGCGCTGGTTCGCCAAGGTGCGGGCCGATGGCCACTTGATCAGCGACGACCACAAGGGCTCGATCCACAGCGTCGGCGCCGCCGTCCAGGGCGCGCCGGCCTGCAACGGCTGGATGTTCTGGCACGCCGAGCGCAAGGGCATGCCGGTGGCGATCGACGTGTTCCGCCAGCAGCTGCGGACCGCCGGCGAGGCCCCGGCGGCCAGGGTCGGGGCGTAGGGCCGGACCACGCCTTCGACCCGTCGCTCCGTGGGTTGCGGATGCGTCCCGCCGCCGGCGGTCCGCTCCGGAATGACGACGGAACTGAAGTCCGGCTCCCTCTCTCATTCGTCATTCCGGCCGTAGCGACATCGTCGCGGAGAGCCGGAACCCACGAAGCGATGGGCGTCTACTCAGCCGCCGCCGGCTCCTTCACGGTACGCAGCAGCAGGAAGCCGACGGACAGGAACACCAGGATCGTCGCCATGCCGGCGCGCTGGCTGTCGAACGCCAGGGTCGCCCAGCCCAGCACCAGCGGGCCGGCGAAGTTCGTCGCCTTGCCCGACAGCGCGAACAGCCCGAAGGTCTCGGCCCGGCGGTCGGGCGGCGCCAGCCGGGCCATCAGGGTGCGGCTGGCGGCCTGCACCGGGCCCATGAAGGTGCCCATCGCCATGCCGGCGACCCAGAACCAGGTCTTGTCGGGCGCCACCAGGGCGAGCGCGCCGAACAGCATCAGCCCGACGAGCGCCGCCTGGATGGTCCGCTTCGGCCCGATCCGGTCGTCGATCCAGCCGAACGCCACCGCCCCGGCCCCGGCCGTCAGGTTGAGGGCGATGCCGAACACGATGATCTCGGAGAAATCCATGCCGAAGGTGCCGGCGGCGTAGATCCCGCCGAAGGTGAACAGCGTGGTCAGCCCGTCGGCGTACAGCATGCGGGCCACCAGGAACCGCGCCACCGGGCTGCGGGCGTTCAAGCCGCGCAGGGTCGCCAGGAGCTGGACCAGCCCGCCGGACACCGCCGCGCGCACCGACTCGCCGCTCCGCGCCCCGCGGTCGGGAACCAGCAGGAACGCCGGCAGCGAGAACACCGCGAACCAGACGGCGACCAGCAGCACCGTGGCCCGCACCGGCTCGGCGGCGGCAGGGTCGAGCCCGAACGGCGGCGGGTCGGCCTGCACCAGGGCGAACAGGGCGGTGACCAGGCAGGCGAGGCCGCCGGCGTAGCCGACACCCCAGCCGATCCCGGAGATCCGGCCCATCCGGTCCGGCGGCGCCACCGTGGGAAGCTGGGCGTTGTAGAACACCCCGGCGAACTCGAACGCCAGGGTGGCGACCACCACCAGCACCAGGGCCCGCGGCACGTCGGCCGGGTCGGGCCGCACGGTCCAGAGCGCGGCGGTCGCCAGGATGCAGACCAGGGAGAACCCGATCAGCCACGGCCGGCGCCGCCCGGTCCGGTCGGCGATCGCCCCCAGCACCGGGCTCAGCACGGCGATCCAGACGGCGGCGATCGCCGTCGCGTTGCCCCACAGGAAGGTGCCCTCGGTCTCGCTGGGCGCCACCCCCTTGGTGAAGTAGGCGGCGAACACGAAGGTGGTGACCACGGTCGGGAACGCCGAGTTGGCCCAGTCGTAAAGGCACCAGCCGGCGATCGCGGCGGTGCGGGTCGTCGCGGCCCGGTCCCCGGTCATCGTCGATCTGCTCCCCGACAGCCGGCCGTCATGGCCGTGTCGCACCGGTCTGCCGCCGGGTCGCCGAGGATCATGGCCGCAGGATCCAGTCGTGGGCGTCCGCCGGGTCGCGGAAGAAGCGTGTCCGACGGCCGCGGTAGTCCATTGCAAAGATGCTGGCCAGCGTCGCAACCCAGTTGTCGACGGTCACGATGGCCGTCCGCCGGCCGCGATCGCGACCGCACGCGAACTCCCGCCAGCGCCGGGCGACCTCGCGCAGTGCCGACCAGGACCAGCCGCCGTCTCCGGTCAGCTCCCGGGCGTCGACCATGACATGGCACTCGATCACCTCCGGGTACTCGTGCCAGATGCGCGGAATCGACGACAGCAGGTCGCCGTCGGTGACGGCACCGCGGCAGACGACCGTCAGCAGCAAGCGTTCCCGGTCGATGCGCCAGGTCAGCCGGCCGCGGTCGGCGCCGTCGCTTCTGCCCCCGCCGTCAGTCATGGTCCGGCGATGCCGTCTGTCCGGGCGGTGCGATCGACCGGTCCCCGGCGATCACTTCGACGGCCCGCCGGTCCGTGTCGAGCCAGGCCGGACCGGTGGTGGTCGGCACTCTCCGGTCGTGGTCGAGGGCCCGGGTGATCCGCCCGGCGGACGACCCGGGCCCGCCGGCGTCGCTCGCGCTCATCGGGCCAGCAGCGTGCGCATCTGACCGTTGGCGACGGCGAGCATGGCGAGGTCGACCTGGTCGGTGCCGCGGATGTCGGCCAGCAGCCGGTCGGTCCGGTCGACGCTGTCCCGCCGGGCCGCGACCCAGGCGGCGATCGCGCCGGCGGGCCCGTTGCCGGCCGGGGCGCGGCGCTTGCGGCCCTCGGCCGCCTTGCCCTTGCCGTCGCCGGCCTCGGCAGCCCGTGCCGCCGTATCCTGGGCCAAGACGTCCTGGGCCAGTACGCTCTGGTGCAGGAAGAAGTCGTCGATCAGGGCGTCGACCGCCAGCTTCTGCCAGTGGGTGTCGGCGGTCACCTCGCCGGCCTTCTCGCGCAGCCAGTCGAGGGCGAAGCGGGAGCCGACGCCGAAGTAGACCGCCGCGACCGTGCCGACCGGCTGCTCCGAGGCGGCGGCCAGGCGCACCACGTCGCAGGCCGACGCCAGCACGTCGAGCGAGGCGATGGCGTAGGCCAGGTCCGGCGGCACGCCCTGGTCGGCGAAGCGCTTGGCGGCGGCGGCCAGCTGGTCGCGGTCGCGCTGCCCGAGCACGTCGGCGAGGCAGGCCTTGAGCTCGGCGATGCCGGGCCCGAACTCGCCGACATGGGCGGCGATGTCGAGCGGCTGCCGGCCGTTGCGCAGGAACCACTCGGTCAGCCGTTCGACCAGTCCCTGGATCTCCAGCAGCATGCGGCTCTGGACCGCGGCCGACACCTTGTTGTCCAGGCTTTCGATGCCGTCCCACAGCTCGCGCAGCCCGAAAACGTCGCGCACGATGGCGTAGGCCCGGGCGATGCCGGACGGCGTCGCCGCGGTCTGCTCCTGCATCGAGTTCACGAAGGTGGCGCCGACCCGGTTGATCATCGAGTTGGTCACCGAGGTGGCGATGATCTCGCGGCGCAGCCGGTGGTCGCGGATCGCGTCGGCGTGCTTCGCGCGCAGCCGCTCCGGGAAGTACAGCGCCAGGTCGGCGCCGAGCTGCGGGTCGTCGGGCAGGTCGCTGTCCAGCAGCTCGTCGTACAGCGCCATCTTGGCGTAGGCCAGCAGGACGGCGGCTTCCGGCCGGGTCAGGCCGGTTCCGCTGGCGGCCCGCTCGGCCAGGGTCTCGTCGTCCGGCAGGTACTCGATGGCACGGTTCAGCTTGAGGTGGCCGCGCTCCAGCTCCCGGATCAGCTGGGACTGGGCGTCGAGCAGCTCGACGCCGCGCGAGGCGGCGACCGTCAGCGCCTCGGTCTGGTGGTAGTTGTCGCGCAGCACGAGCGCGGCGACGTCGTCGGTCATCGCTTCCAGCAGGCTGTCGCGCTGCTTCAGGGTCATGTCGCCGGCCGCCACCACCGAGCCGAGCAGGATCTTGATGTTGACCTCGTGGTCGGAGCAGTCGACGCCGGCCGAGTTGTCGATGGCGTCGGTGTTGATCCGCCCGCCGTGCAACGCGAACTCGATGCGGCCGCGCTGGGTGACGCCGAGGTTGGCGCCTTCGCCGACCACCTTGGCCCGGAGCTGCCGGGCGTCGATCCGGACCGCGTCGTTGGCCCGGTCGCCGGCCTCGGCCGCGGTCTCGCGCGACGCCTTGACGTAGGTGCCGATGCCGCCGAACCACAGCAGGTCGACCTTGGCCGCCAGCATCGCCCGGATCAGGTCGTTCGGGGTCACGCTGTCGGCCGAGATTCCGAACGCCGCCTTGATCTCCGGGCTCAGCTTGATCGACTTGGCGCTGCGCTCGAACACGCCGCCGCCCTTGGAGATCAGCTTGGCGTCGTAGTCGGCCCAGCTCGAGCGCGGCAGGTCGAACATCCGCTTGCGCTCGGCCCAGCTCTTCGCCGGATCGGGGTTCGGGTCGACGAACACGTGCAGGTGGTTGAACGCTCCGAGCAGCCGGATGTGCTTGGACAGCAGCATACCGTTGCCGAACACGTCGCCGGACATGTCGCCGACGCCGACCACGCTGAAGTCCTCGCTCTGGATGTCGTGGCCGATCTCGCGGAAGTGCCGCTTGACCGATTCCCAGGCGCCGCGGGCGGTGATGCCCATCTTCTTGTGGTCGTAGCCGGCCGAGCCGCCGGACGCGAACGCGTCGTCGAGCCAGAACCCGTAGTCCTGGCTGACCCCGTTGGCGATGTCGGAGAACGTCGCGGTGCCCTTGTCGGCGGCGACCACGAGATAGGGATCGTCGTCGTCGTAGCGCACCACCCGGGCCGGCGGCGCCACGTCGGTGCCCTTGATGTTGTCGGTGATGTCGAGCATCCCGCGCATCAGGGTCTTGTAGCACTCGATGCCTTCGGCCTGGACCTCCTCGCGGCTGCCGCCGACCGGCGGGTGCTTGACCACGAAGCCGCCCTTGGAGCCGACCGGGACGATCACCGCGTTCTTGACCTGCTGGGCCTTCATCAGGCCGAGGATCTCGGTGCGGAAGTCCTCGCGCCGGTCCGACCAGCGGATGCCGCCGCGCGCCACCTTGCCGCCGCGCAGGTGCACAGCCTCGACCCGCGGCGAGTACACCCAGATCTCGACCATCGGGCGCGGCAGCGGCAGCTCCTCGATCGCCCCGCTGTCCAGCTTGATCGACAGGTAGTCCTTGGGCTGCCCGTCACCCGCCGGCTGGAAGTAGTTGGTGCGCAGGGACGACTGGATCAGGTTCAGGAACCGCCGCAGGATCCGGTCCTGGTCCAGGTTGGCGACCCGGTCCAGGCCCTCCTCGATCGCCACCGTCAGCTCGCGGCAGCGGGCCACCCGCTGGCCGAGGTCGAGGTCCGGGTTGAAGCGGCTCAGGAACAGCTTCGCCAGACGCCGGGTGATCTTCGGATAGGCCCGGAGCGTCTCCTCCATATAGTCCTGGGAGAACGTGAAGGCGGCCTGCCGCAGGTACTTCGCGTAGGCCCGCAGCACCGTCACCTCGCGCCAGTCGAGGCCGGCCCCGAGCACCAGGGCGTTGAAGCCGTCGTTCTCCATGCGGCGGTTCCAGACCGCCGCGAAGGCTTCCTGGAACGGCTGCTTGATCTCGCCGAGGTCGATCTCGCTGCCGCCCCTGAGGCGCATGGCGAAATCGTGGATCCACACGCCCTCCGGGCGGCCTCGGACCGTCAGCTCGAACGGCACCTCCGACAGCACCCGCACGCCCATGTTCTCGAGCATCGGCATGACGTCGGACAGCGGCACCGGCGAGTTCCGGTGGAACAGCTTGAGGTGCAGCACGTCCTCGTCGGCGCCGACCGGGCGGTACAGGTTCATGCCGAGGACGCGGTCGGCGCCCATCTCCTCGATGCGGTCGATGTCGAAGATCGCGGAATGCGCGGTGTTGGCCTCGCGGTAGTTGGTCGGGAACGCCTGGCCGTAGCGGCGGAACAGCTTGTTGCCGGTCTCCTCGCCGCGGGTCTCGACCAGGGCGTCGTGCAGCTTGTCGGGCCACGAGCGGCCGGCCTCGACCAGCCGGTCCAGCAGGTCGTCCATGTCGATCTCGGGCACTTCGCCGCGGGTGGTCGACACGATGAAGTGCAGCCGCGCCAACACCGACTCCGACATCTGGGTGTAGAACGCCGTGGTCTGGCCGTTGAACGTCCGCTCCAGGATGTTCTGGAACACCAGCCGGAGCTGGGTGTTGTAGTGGTCGCGCGGAACGTAGACCAACGCCGACACGAAGCGCTCGAACGCGTCCCGGCGCACGAACACCGCGGTCTTCTGGCGTTCCTGCAGGTGCAGCACGCCGATCGCGATGTCGAACAGCTCGTCCTCGCTCGCCTGGAACAGCTCGTCGCGCGGGAAGGTCTCGAGGATGTTGAGCAGCGCCTTGCCGTCGTGGCTGGCCGGGCGGAAGCCGGCCCGCTCCACCAGTTTGTCGACGCGTCGGCGGAGCAGCGGGATTTCCTTGGGCCTCTGGTTGTAGGCGACCGAGGTGAACAGGCCGAGGAACCGGTGCTCGCCGACCACCTTGCCCTTCTCGATGATCTTGACGGTGATCGAGTCGAGCGGCACCGGCCGGTGCACGGTCGAGGCCCGGTTGGCCTTCATGATCAGCAGCAGGGTCGGGCTGAGCAGGAACTCGCGCACCTCCGGCGGCAGGGCGCCGAGCTCCCGCATGCCGTCGAACACCTGGACCTCGGGCGACCGCAGGATGCCGAGGCCGGTGCCCTCGGTGACCTGCATGCGCGCCTTGGCGCCGGTGCCGACGTAGTCGTACCGGCGGTAGCCGAGGAAGGTGTAGTGGTTGTCCTCGAGCCAGCGCAGGAACGCGCACACCTCGGCGACGTCGTCGCTGGACATGGTCGAGGGCGGGGCTTTCTCGACCCCGGCGATCACGTCGAGCATGGTCTGGCGCATGACCCGCCAGTCCTCGACCGTGGCACGGACGTCGGACAGCACCGCCTGCAACGTGGTCTCGATCTCCGCCAGCGCCCCGGCGGAGGTCTGCTCGGACACCTGCAGGTGCATGAAGGACTCGGCGACCGCCGCCTTGTCGGCGGTCTCCGACTCCGCCAGGCCCTTGGCGACGCCCTTGCCGTCGCGGGTGACCCGCAGGATCGGGTGGATGACCAGGTGGACGGTGAGGTCCATGCGGTTCAGGGCGGCGGTCACCGAGTCGACCAGGAACGGCATGTCGTCGTTGACGATCTCGATGACCGTGTGGGTCGACTGCCACCCGACCTCCTCGAAGCGCGGGTTGTAGGCCCGGACCTTCGGGGTACCGGCGGCGCGTTCGCGGCCGAACGCCCAGATCGTGATGGCGGCGCCGAACAGGTCCTCCGCCTCCTCGCCGACCAGGTCGTGCGGTGCGACGTTGGCGTAGAACTGGCGCAGGAAGCGCTCGGCCATGCCGGCCTTCGACTCCGGCAGCCGCTCGCGGATCAGCGCCGCTGCCGCATCGATTTTCTCGGTCTTCAGGATCTCGTGCCTGGTGCGCATGGTCCCTCCCCACGGCGTCTGTCGCGCCGATCGCACTTAGGGGCGAGGGTATCGCAAACCCGAATCCCAAGAAAGCGACGGAAATCTAACGGTTTTGCGAACCGGCGACGGCGGTCGGGTCGGCGCTAGCTGAAATAGTCGGTGGTGACGCTCGACGCGCTGACGCCGACCAGCGTGATCGTGTTGCCGTTCTGGAAGGTGATCAGGGCGCCGCCGGAGCTGTCGACGATCGACGAGGTCGCCGAGCCCTGGACGATGCGGTCGCCGTCGGCATACGAGAAGTCGGCGATCGTGTCGTTGCCATTGGTGTCGGCGAACAGGTCGCCGCCGGCGCCGCCGTACATCAGGTCGTCGCCGCGGTTGCCGTTGATGCTGTCGTTGCCGGCGCCGCCGCTGAGGGTGTCGGCGTCCTGGCCGCCGAGCAGCGTGTCGTCGCCGCTGCCGCCGTCGATCACGTCCGCCCCGAAATTGCCGTACAGGACGTCGTTGCCGGCATTGCCGTACAGCCATTCCGTCCCGGTCCGGTAGGCCGCCGGGTCGCCGGTGAGCTCGCCGCCGTTCTGGCCGCCGTACAGGGTGTCGGCGCCGGCGCCGCCGGTGAGGATGTCCAGGCCCTGGTTGCCGTACAGGACGTCCGAGCCGTCGCCGCCGGTCACGGTGTCGTCGCCGGAATAGCCGCGGATCACGTCGTCGCCCGAGCTGCCGACCAGCGCATCGGCGGCGTCCGAGCCGGTGACCGAGCTGCTCGTCGCGGTGGTGGTCGTCGTGGTCAGGCTGTTGACGCCGTCGTTGCCGATGTCCCGGGCGATCAGCATCTCCCAGCTGCCGGAGTAGCTGCCGTACTCGTAGCCGACCATGATGTAGTAGGTGGCGCTGGTGTCCGGCTCGAACGCGACGATCGAGTCGTACGGATAGGAATCCGTCGCCCCGATGTCGTCGCCGTCGACGAACAGCAGCAGGTAACCCTGGGAATCGAAGATCGAGATCGAGGTCTGGTAGGAGCCGGAGGACACGATCGTGTAGGCGCTGCCGGTGTCCATCGCGACCGGCACGAAGTCGAGCGTGTCGCTGCTGGACAGGTATCCGACGGTGTAGGCGTCGTATTCGTAGTACGTGCTGGTCGAGGCGCCGAACCCGACGGCCGCCGTCCCGTCGCTGCCGATCAGCGTGGTCGCCAGGCCGGCGTAGTAGGAGGACCAGTACGGATTGCGCGCCATCCCGCAAAACCCTTCTGAGAATCTGATCACAAAATCACAACGATCGCGTATCGCCCGAGGATATTCGGTGCCTGGACGGCTCGCAATCTCATAGTTGAACGTCAGGCCCAACAAGTATTCGTACGGTGGCCGCGGTGTCTTGAAATTCCCCGTGACGCGCGAATCGGCCCGGCGACGGGTCCGGTCGGGACACCCATACGCTGTCGGAGCCGGCCGTTCGAGGCGGATAGCTGATCCGCCCCGGGTTCCGATCTAGACTGCTGTCCCGCCCATCGCCGCCGAGAGACCTCCCATGACCGAACTCGTCACCGCCGAAGCCGTCCATCGGGCCGCCCGGGCGATCGCCGGCCACGTGCTGCGCACCCCGACGGTCGCGAGCGCCGGGTTGACCGGGCTGCTCGGCCGGCCGGTCGCGCTCAAGCTGGAGACCCTGCAGGATTCCGGCTGCTTCAAGCCGCGCGGGATCGTCAACAAGGTGCTGTCGCTCTCGCAGGCCGAGCGGGCTCGCGGCCTGCTGACCGTCAGCGGCGGCAACCACGGCATCGCCATGGCGATGATCGCCCGCCGCATGGGGCTGGCCGCCACGATCGTGATGCCGGACGCCGCACCGGCGCGCTCCAAGGCCCGGGTGCGGGCGGACGGTGCCGAGCTGATCGTCGCCCCCGACGTCACCGCCGCCTTCGCGATCGCCGACGAACAGCGGTCGCGCGGGCTGACCTACGTCCACGCCTACGACGACCCGGTGATCGTCGCCGGGCACGGCACGGTCGGGCTGGAGTTCGCGGCCGACGTGCCGGACCTGACCGACGTCCTGGTCAGCATCGGCGGCGGCGCGCTGGCGGCCGGGGTGGCGACCGCGCTGAAGGCCGCGAACCCGGCGATCCGGGTCTGGGGGGTGGAGACCGAGGGCGCCGACGCCATGACCCGGGCGCTGGCCGCCGGCGCGCCGGTGCCGATCCGGCCGAGCTCGATCTCCTCGACCCTGGGCGCGCCGGTGGTCTCGGAACTGACCCTGGCGCACGCCGGGGCCCTGCTGGAGGGCGTGCTGGTGGTGCCGGACGCCGAGGCGGTGGCCGGCACGGTGGCGCTGGCCGAGGACGCGCGCTGTTGGGTCGAGCCGGCGGCCGGCTGCCTGGTGCCGGCGGCGCGGCGGGTGATCGAGCGGGTCGGGTCGGACGGGGCGCTCGGCCTGGTGCTGTGCGGGGGCAACGCGACGGTCGAGCAGCTCGAAGGCTGGCGCGCGCGGTTCGGGGTGTAGCCGGCTCAGGCGGTCCGCATGTCCGGGACGTTGCCGACCAGCAGCCGGTCGACGGTGCCGTCGTCGGCGGCGAACGGCAGGATCAGGCGGCTCCATTCGGCGATCTGGATGTCGTAGTGCGTGGTGTGGTGCGCGAACATCGGGCGCCGCGTCCGGCAGACCGCGCGATAGGTCGCCAGCAGGTAGACCGCGACCGGTGCCGACGGCAGGTCGCGGACGCGCTTGCCGGTCATTTCGATACCGGAATGCTCGGCGATGATCGAGCCGTACACCCGGTAGCGGAAGTCGGCGGGTCCGTCGGCGGTGGCGTCGACCGGCTCCAGCAGCATCGTGTACCCGAGCGCAGGCGCCAGCCGGATCGGGTCGATCGACCGGGAGGACGGCAGCCGGCCGTCCGACGACCCCTCCTGCCAAACCTCCAGCAGGAACCGCAGCCGGTCGCTGTCGAGGGTGTCCGCCGCCGGATCCCAGCGTATGGCCGGGACCGGGCTCTCGATCGCCGTGAACAGCCGGACGATCGTGTCGGTGCGGCCGTCGACCAACTCGCGGGTCGCGGCGTCGACAAGCTGCGGGAAGTCGGCGTTCGGATGTTCGCCGGTGACCAAGACGGGGCTCTTCGCTGAACGTGACGGCGGCTAGCCTAACAGCGTCGGGCGCCGAGAACAGGACGAACCGACCCCGTGCGTTGAAAACCAACGCCGACGATCAGTCCGATGCTGTAGGAAAATTGGAGCGGGCGATGAGATTCGAACTCACGACCCCAACCTTGGCAAGGTTGTGCTCTACCCCTGAGCTACGCCCGCGCTCCGTTTCCGTCCGTAGACGGCGTCGAGGCCGCGGATAATACCGTCGAGTTTGCCGAATGCAAGCGCTCTCGTAAGAAAATTTTTTGCCCGGCCGCGTCCGGGCTTTTCCTGTGATTGCAAGGGGTTCCCGGCACGGACCGCCCCGAGGGGGGCAACCCTTCCCTTCCGGACGGCGGTTGGCTACAACCGGGCGCGCCGAGAGAACGCATCGATCGAGAGATCGCGCCCACCGCACGAGGCCGAGCCATGTCCGACTCCGCGACCAGCCCCGAGCCCGAACTCCCCACCAGCCGGGAGACCCTGCTGGCCCGTCTCGACGGCCTGGGGATCGCCTACACGCGGCACGATCACCCGCCGCTGTTCACGGTCGAGGACTCCAAGGCGCTGCGCGGCGACCTGCCGGGCGGCCACTGCAAGAACCTGTTCCTGCGCGACCGCAAGGGCGCGATGTGGCTGGTGGTGTGCCTGGAGGACCGGCCGATCGACCTGAAGGCGCTGGGCGGCCTGCTGGGCGGCGCCCGGCTGTCGTTCGGCAGCGCCGACCGGCTGATGCGGGTGCTGGGGGTGATTCCCGGCGCGGTGTCGCCGTTCGCGCTGATCAACGACACCGAGGCGTCGGTCGAGGTGATTCTCGACAAGGCGATGCTCGAGCACCGGCCGCTGAACTACCACCCGCTGGTCAACACCACGACCATCGCGGTGTCCCCGGAGGACCTGATCCGGTTCGTCGAGGCCTGCGGGCACACGCCGCAGGTCATGGACCTGGATCCGGCGACCGCCGGCTGATCCCGGTAGACATGGAAGCCGTTCCGCCGCCGCCGCTTGTTTGGGCGGTTGCCGAATTTACATTATCCTGACCGAGAGCGAGGGAAGTACCGATGGAATCGATTCTGGGGCCCGATGGCAGCGCCGCCGCACCGGCGGCCGCGCCGGCCGGCACGATCAAGGACGCCACTACCGCGACCTTCATGACCGACGTCGTCGACGCGTCGATGCAGACGCCCGTCCTGGTGGACTTCTGGGCGCCGTGGTGCGGGCCGTGCAAGCAGCTGACGCCGACGCTGGAGCGTGTGGTGCGCAACGCCGCCGGGGCGGTCAAGCTGGTCAAGATCAACGTCGACGAGTGTCCGGAGATCGCCCAGCAGCTCCGCATCCAGTCGATCCCGACGGTCTACGCCTTCAAGAACGGCCAGCCGGTCGACGGCTTCCAGGGGGCGGTGCCGGAGAGCCAGATCCAGCAGCTCATCGACCGCCTGACCGGCGGCGCCGCCTCGCATTCGCCGGTCGCCCAGGCGATGGAGCAGGCCGACGCGCTGCTCGAGCAGGGCGACCATCGCTCGGCCGGCAGCGTGTACCAGCAGGTGATGCAGCACGATCCGGAGAATGCGCCGGCCTACGCCGGGTTCCTGAAGTGCCTGATCGCCGACGGCCGCACCGCCGAGGCCAAGGAAGTGCTCGACGCGCTGGACGACCCGATCCGCGCCGACAAGGCGATCCAGGCGGTGGTGACCCAGATCGAGCTGGCCGAGCAGGGCGCCAAGGCGGCCGGCGAGGTGGCCGGGCTGCAGGCCCGCATCGCGGCCGATCCGAAGGATCATCAGGCCCGGCTCGACCTGGCGTCGGCGCTGTACGCCGGCGGCGACGTGGAAGCGGCCCTCGACCAGCTGCTGGAAGCCATCCGGATCGACCGCCAGTGGCAGGAAGAGGCGGCGCGCAAGCAGCTGCTCAAGTACTTCGAGGCGCTCGGGCCGACCGACCCGCACACGATCGCGGCGCGCCGTCGTCTCGCTTCCCTGCTGTTCTCCTGACGTCGGGGGCGGCGCGCGGCGCGGCATGCAGGACAACCCTTTCAGCACCCGGTTCGAGGAACTGCCGGCGACCCTGCCGGTATTCCCGCTGGGCGGGGTGCTGCTGCTGCCGCGCGGCAAGCTGCCGCTCAACATCTTCGAGCCGCGCTACCTGGCGATGACCCAGGACGCGCTCGGCGCCGGCCGGCTGATCGGCATGATCCAGCCGCGCCGGGCCGACGACCCGGCCGCGGTCCCGGCGCTGTACGAGGTCGGATGCGCCGGTCGGATCAGCCAGTTCGCCGAGACCGACGACGGGCGCTTCCTGATCACCCTGACCGGGGTCTGCCGGTTCGCGATCCTCGGCGAGCTCGCGTCGATGCGCGGCTACCGCCGGGCCCAGGTCGACTGGGAGCGGTTCCGCGACGATCTGGCGCCGCCGCCGGCGGTCGAGCTCGACCGGGACGCGCTGGTCGAGCGGCTGAAGCGGTACTTCGACACCCAGGGCATCAAGGCCGACTGGAACAGCATCGGCGCGACCCCGGACGAGCGGCTGGTGACCACGCTGTCGATGATCTGCCCGTTCGAGCCGGGCGAGAAGCAGGGGCTGCTGGAATGCCCGACCCTGGCGGCCCGGGCCGAGATGCTGACGGCGCTGCTGGACATGGCGGCAGCCGGCGGCGAGCAGGGAGACGATCATGTCCGACACTGAGAAAGCCGGCACCGGGAAGGTCGGCACCACCGTCGACCCTAAGCTGCTGGAGATCCTGGTCTGCCCGGTCAGCAAGCGCCAGCTGGTCTACGACCGCGCGGCCGGCGAGCTGATCAGCGAAACCGCCCGGCTGGCGTTCCCGATCCGTGACGGCGTGCCGATCATGCTGGTCGAGGAGGCCCGCGCGCTGGACGACGATGCGGGGGCTCGGCGATGAGCGCGGCCGACGACCGCTTCGACACGCCGCACTGGCCGACCGAGATCCGGGTCGCCGGCGATCGCCGGAGCCTGACGGTCGGGTTCCAGGACGGCCCGGCGATGACCATCCCGGCCGAGCTGCTGCGGGTCGAGAGCCCGTCGGCCGAGGTCCAGGGCCACGGGGCCGGTGGCAAGACCCTGGTCGCCGGCAAGGCCGCGGTGACGATCGTCTCGGTCGAGCCGGTCGGCAACTACGCCGTGCGGATCGGCTTCGACGACGGCCATTCCTCCGGGATCTATACCTGGCGCTACCTGCACAAGCTGGGGACCGAGGGCGAGGCCATGCTGGCCGCCTATGCCGCCGAGCTCGCCGCCAAGGGCCTGAGCCGGGACCGCTGACTACCGGACCCGGCGGTCCGGTCGCTCAGACCGGCTCGCCGCGCAGCAGCCGGGGCAGGGTGCCGAGGGTGCCCATGGCGTGCCGGATCGCCATCCGCTTGAACGGCGGGATCCGCTCGACCACGCCGAGCCCGAGATCGCGGACCGCCCGTACCGGGCCGATGTCGTTGGAGAACAGCCGGACCAGCCCGTCGGTCGAGGCCATCAGGCTGGCGGCGTCGAACCGCCGCCGGCGCTGGTAGTCCCGCAGCACCGTCGCCGACCCGACGTCGATGCCGAGCCGTACCGCGTCGGCCATCACCTCGGCCAGGGCGGCGACGTCGCGCAGCCCGAGGTTGAAGCCCTGGCCGGCGACCGGATGCATGGCGTGGGCGGCATCGCCGACCAGCGCCACCCGCTCGGCCACGAACCGCTCGGCCACCACCAGCTCCAGCGGGAACACCCGGCGCGGCCCGAGCGGCCGCAGGGTGCCGAAGGAATCGCCGAACCGTTCGGTCAGCGCCGCCGCGAAGGTGTCGTCGTCGAGCCGCGCGATCCGCTCGGCGACCGCGTTGCGCTCGGTCCACACCAGGGCCGAGCGGTTGCCGGACAGCGGCAGCAGCGCGACCGGCCCGCCGGGCATGAAGCGCTCGTGCGCCAGGCCGTGATGCGGCAGGTCGTGGCCGATGGTGTCGACGATGCTCGACTGCCCGTAGGGCAGGCGGGTGACCCGGAGGCCGGCGAGCGAGCGCACCGCCGATTCCCGGCCGTCGGCGCCGACCACGACCGCGCCGGAGATCCGCCGGCCGTCGGTCAGGGTGAGGGTGGCGGCACCTGGCGTGACCGCCAGCTCGGCGATCGAGCCCGGCGGCGCGATCGTGACGCCCGGGAAGGTCGCCAGACGCTCGAGCAGCGCCTTCTTCAGGTCGTTGTTGACGATGATGTGGCCCATCGGCTCGTCGCCGACCGCCCGGTGGTCGTAGTGCAGGTGGATCGGCGAGTCGGCGTCCGAGACCCGGATGTCCAGGATCGGCTCGGCCCGGTCGGCGACCGCGTCCCAGGCCCCGAGCGCCGTCAGCAGGCGCCGCGACGACAACGAGATCGCCGTGGTCCGGATGTCGCCGTCCCCCGCGACCGCCTCGCGCGGGTCGGTCCGGTCGACGATCGCCACCGCGAGCCCGGCCTCGGCCAGCGCCAGCGCGACCGACAGGCCCGACAGCGCCGCTCCCGCGATCACCGCATCCGCCCGTTCCATGCCGTCCGCTCCTGCCAGTGTCTGGTGCGGCTAGACACTAGCGGAGGATGCCCCGGGGGCAAGCGGCATGCCGCCGCAGGTCGGATGATCAAAAAATCATCATTCAATCCATAGTGCCTAAGAAATAGGCGTCAAATCCGGTGCAGCCTTGGCGCCGGCTGGCCGCCGTCTCATTACATCATTGATTCGGCGCTGTTTATTGCATTGCGGCATAAACGGCACGCTTCTTGATGATGTGCCCCAAGGCCCGCGGAGCGCGGGTGGATCCGCGCGGCGCGCGGGCAGTCCTGGGGGGAATATCGGGGTCGCCCGGACGCCGCTCGGATCTTGGGGAACACGCAATGGTGCGAGGGTTGGCGACATGAAACTGGTCATGGCCATTATTAAGCCCTTCAAGCTCGACGAGGTCCGTGAGTCGCTCACCGCCCTGGGGATCCAGGGTCTGACGGTGAGCGAGGTCAAGGGGTTCGGCCGGCAGAAGGGTCAGACGGAAATCTACCGGGGCGCTGAGTACTCGGTGAACTTCCTGCCCAAGGTGAAGGTCGAGGTGGTGGTCGGCGACGACCTGGTGACGCCGGTGGTGGAAGCCATCCAGAAGGCGGCGAACACCGGCCGGATCGGCGACGGAAAGATCTTCGTGCTCGACGTGTCGCAGGCGGTGCGGATCCGCACCGGCGAGACCGACGCGGACGCGCTCTGAGACAGGCGGGGGAACCCTACGATGAAGAAGTTTACGACCTTCAGCCTTCTGGCGTTCGCCACCAGTGCCGCGACCATCGGTTTCGCGCACACGGCGTCCGCCGCGGTTGACCCGGAGACGGTCTACATCCTGAACAGCCTCTCCTTCCTGCTGCACGGCTTCCTGGTCATGTGGATGGCCGCCGGCTTCGCGATGCTCGAGGCCGGCCTGGTCCGGACCAAGAACACCGCCATGCAGTGCACCAAGAACATCGTGCTCTACGCGGTGGCCGGCCTGCTGTACTGGGTCATCGGCTACAACCTGATGTACTCGGGCGTCGACGGCGGCTACTTCGGCACGCCGGGCCCGTGGTCGGCGGCCGACGCCCAGGTGACCGCGGACGGCTTCGTGTTCAACGCCGACGAGTCGGCCTATGCCGCGGCTTCCGACTGGTTCTTCCAGATGGTGTTCGTGGCGACCGCGGCGTCGATCGTCTCCGGCACGCTGGCCGAGCGCATCAAGCTGATGCCGTTCCTGATCTTCACGGTGGTGCTGACCGGCGTGCTGTACCCGATCCAGGGTTCCTGGAGCTGGGGCGGCGGCTGGCTGAGCGAGCTCGGCTTCCTGGACTTCGCCGGCTCGACCATCGTGCACTCGGTCGGCGGCTGGGCGGCCCTCACCGGCGCCATCATCCTCGGCGCGCGGCGCGGCAAGTTCAACAAGGACGGCAGCGTCAACCCGATGCCGGGCTCGAACCTGCCGCTGGCGACGCTGGGCACGTTCATCCTGTGGCTCGGCTGGTTCGGCTTCAACGGCGGCTCGCAGCTCGCCATGGGCTCGGCGGCCGACATCGTCTCGATCGCGACGATCTACGTGAACACCAACATCGCGGCCGCGGCCGGCGTGGTGGTCGCGGTGATCCTGACCACGATCATGTACAAGAAGGTCGACCTGACCATGGCCCTGAACGGCGCGCTCGGCGGCCTGGTCGGCATCACCGCCGAGCCGCTGGCCCCGTCGGTCGGCATGGCGGTGTTCGTCGGTGCCGTCGCCGCCGTCCTGGTGGTGTTCGTGGTGCCGCTGCTCGACAAGCTGAAGATCGACGACGTGGTCGGCGCCATCCCGGTGCACCTGGTGTGCGGCATCTGGGGCACCATCGCGGTGGCGTTCTCGAACGGCGATGCGAGCTTCGTGAACCAGATCATCGGCATCGTGTCGGTCGGCGTCTTCATGGTCGTCACCAGCAGCGTCGTCTGGATGGTCCTGAAGGTCGTGATGGGGCTCCGGCCGAGCGAAGAGGACGAGGACATGGGCCTCGACCGTGCCGAGTGCGGCCTGGAGGCCTACCCCGAGTTCGGGCGCGGCTCCCAGACCATCTGAACCTGACGGTCCGTGCCGGCTCCGCGAGGGGTCGGCACGGGCTCTCCACTCTCCCTCGACTCGGGCCCGGCGGCTTGCCTCCGGGCCCTTTTTCTGTGTCCGGACAGCCGTTTGGCAGATTGGTAAATTTTTCATCGCATTTTATCAATTAGAATGGTACAAAACATAGTTGTACGCAGAACGCGTGCACGAGAGAGCCGTGAACCATCGGAGTCGTCAAGAAATGACGATGAGCGTGGTAACCAACGCGCCGGCCTTCGCCGCGCTACGGACCTTCAACGCGGTCGGCCGTCATCTGGACGCCGTCCAGAACCGGGTGTCGACCGGGCTGAAGGTATCGGGTGCGCTCGACGACGCCTCCAATTTCGCGATAGCACAGGGCATCCGCGGCGAACTGCGTGCGATCGACGCGGTGAATCAGGGCCTGAACAACGCCAAGGGCATCGCCAAAGTCGCGATCGCCGGCGCCACCGCGTTCTCCGACCTGATGCAGGACATCCGCAAGAAGATCACCGAGGGCGCGAACCAGGGCAACTCCACGCAGCAGCAGGCGATCCTCCAGGACGACTACGCCGAGATGATCCAGCAGCTGCGCCAGATCCTCGAGAATTCGGAGTTCAACGGCGTCAACGTGCTGATCGAGGTGGCGATCCCCTACAACCTCGCGATCGGGTCGGTCCGCGACGTCGACGTGCTCTCGAACGTCGACGGCGGCTCCCTGACGATCAGCGGCCAGCGCCTCGACCTGTACTACGCCCAGCTCGCGAACGAGGACATCTCGACGCCGGCAAACGCGCTGCAGGCCCTGACGGTCTGGCAGACCGCCAACGACTCGGTCGGCCTGGCGCTCGGGTCCCTGGGCGCCGACCTCCGGTCGCTCGAGCTGCAGACGACGTTCCTCGAATCGATCCGCGACGCCACCGAGGAAGGCCTCGGGAACATCGTCGATGCCGATCTCGCGCGCGAGTCCGCCGATCTCACGGCGGTGCAGGTGCAGCAGCAGCTCGCCGCCCAGACCCTGGGCATCGCCAACCGGCGTCCCCAGACCGTGCTCGGTCTGTTTCAGTAACCCGAGCTTAGCCGCTGGCTGAAGGTTGCCCGCTAATATCCTGTCGTATAGAGTATATCCTGGATTGGAACAAAACCGATACGGCGCACCTCCGGGGTCGGAGGCGGCGCCGTACCGGGACGGGGACGGCGGAACCATGGCGCGTGCCAGCAGTCGAGGCCAGACGAGAACCCTGTTGCCGGACGTCGCGAGCCGCTACCTGAAGCGCCGCGCGGCCGAGATCGCCGGCGTCGCGCTGGTCGCGCTGGCGGCGGCGCTGGCGGTCGCCCTGGTCGGCTTCGACACCGCCGATCCGTCGCTCAACACCGCCGGCGACGCGGTCGGCCAGGACATCGCCAACCCGCTCGGGCTGGTCGGCGCCATCGTGGCCGACCTGCTGCTGCAGTCGCTCGGCGTCGCCAGCGCGCTGCTGGTGCTGCTGCCGGCGGTCTGGGGCTGGCGCATGCTGCGGCACGAGGCGATCGGGCGGCCGGCCCTGCGGGTCGTGCTGCTGCCGCCGGCCCTGGCGTTCGCCACCCTGGCCGCGGCCGCCGCGCCGGTGCCGCCGACTTGGCCGCTGCGGGCCGGCCTGGGCGGGTTTCTCGGCCAGCTGATCCTGCAGCCGGTCGGCCGGCTGATGCCGTATCTCGAGCCGGTCGGCGGCATCGTCCCGGTGGCGATCGTCGCCGGGCTGCTGGCGGTCGGGCTGGCGCTGTGGTGCGTCGGCTACGGCCTGCGCGAGGCGGCGGCCGGGCTCTGGACCCTGGGGCGCGGCGCCGGCGGCCTGGCCGGCCGCGGCGCCCGGCTCGGATGGCGCGGCGCCGGTGCGGGGGCGAAGCTCGGCGCCGAGTTCGGGGCACGGGCGCTGGCGCGCAACCGCGAGGGCCGGCGCGAGCCGCAGCTGCGTCGCGGCCCGGCGTCCGAGGACGAGCCGCCGTTCGAGGTCGGGGACCGGCCGGCCCGGACGCGTATCGCCGAGGGGCGTGCGGTCGAACGACGCGAGGCCGAGAAGGACGACGACGACGCCGGTCCGGCGGTCGCGGTCCGGGCCGCCCAGCGCGCCGCCAAGCGGGTCGAGAAGCCGGTCCGCCCGGCCCGCCCGGCGACCTCCGGCCAGCGTTCGCTCGATCTCGGGCCGACCGGCGACTACGACTATCCGGCGCTCGACCTGCTGACCGACCCGCCGGCGGCCGGCCACGGGCCCGACGAGGACTCGCTGGAGCAGAACGCCCGGATGCTGGAATCGGTGCTCCAGGACTTCGGGGTCAAGGGCACCATCGGCAAGGTCCGCTACGGCCCGGTGGTCACGCTGTACGAGCTGGAGCCGGCGCCGGGCACCAAGTCGTCGCGGGTGATCGGCCTGTCCGACGACATCGCCCGGTCGATGAGCGCGGTCTCGGTGCGCGTCGCCGTGGTGCCGGGCCGCAACGTCATCGGCATCGAGCTGCCGAACAGCCGGCGCGAGACCGTGTACCTGCGCGAGATCCTGGAATCCGACTCCTACGCCGGCAGCGGCGGCAAGCTGACCATCGCCCTCGGCAAGGACATCGGCGGCGCGCCGGTGGCGGTCGACCTGGCGCGCATGCCGCACCTGCTGATCGCCGGCACCACCGGTTCCGGCAAGTCGGTGGCGGTCAACACCATGATCCTGTCGCTGCTGTACCGGCTGCCGCCGGAACGCTGCCGGTTCATCATGATCGACCCGAAGATGCTGGAGCTGTCGGTCTATGACGGCATCCCGCACCTGCTGTCGCCGGTCGTGACCGACCCGAAGAAGGCGGTGGTCGCGCTGAAGTGGACGGTGCGCGAGATGGAGACCCGCTACCGGGCGATGTCGAAGCTCGGGGTGCGCAACATCGAGGGCTACAACGCCCGCCTCGCCGAGGCCGTGAAGAAGGGCGAGGTCCTGAAACGCCGCGTCCAGACCGGCTTCGACGCCGACACCGGCAAGCCGGTGTTCGAGGAGGAGCCGCTCGACCTGACGCCGCTGCCGTTCATCGTGGTGGTGATCGACGAGGTCGCCGACCTGATGCTGGTCGCCGGCAAGGACATCGAGGGCGCGGTGCAGCGGCTGGCGCAGATGGCGCGGGCCGCCGGCATCCACGTCATCATGGCGACCCAGCGGCCGTCGGTCGACGTCATCACCGGCACCATCAAGGCCAACTTCCCGACCCGGATCAGCTTCCAGGTCACCTCGAAGATCGACAGCCGCACGATCCTCGGCGAGCAGGGGGCGGAGCAGCTGCTCGGCCAGGGCGACATGCTGTACATGGCCGGCGGCGGCCGGATCACCCGCGTGCACGGGCCGTTCTGCTCCGACGAGGAGGTCGAGGACGTGGTCCGGCACCTGAAGACCCAGGGCGAGCCGGAATACGACGACAGCATCACCGAGGACGACGAGAGCTTCGGCGACCCGCTCGGCCTCGGCGGCGGCGAGGCCGGCGGCTCCTCCGGCGACGACCTGTACGACCAGGCGGTGGCGATCGTGGCGCGCGAGGGCAAGTGCTCGACCTCGTTCATCCAGCGCCATCTGAAGATCGGCTACAACCGCGCCGCCACCATCGTCGAGCGCATGGAGAGCGAGGGCGTGGTCAGCCAGGCCAACCACGTCGGCAAGCGCGAGGTGCTGGTCGGCGACCACTCGGAGCGCTGAGCAAGCCCGCCCCCGTCGGCCGACACCCCGCGGCGGCTGCCTCGGGACCGCCACGCGCCCGCCCGCAAAACGCCGCTTGATCCGGCCGGCCGCCGGGGGCACATGAGGCACATGCTGCGAACCCTGACATCCGCCCTTTCGGGCATCGCGATCGCCGCCGGCCTGCTCGCCGGCACCGCTTCCGTCGCCCTGCCCGCGGCCGCCTCGGCCGCGTCGCTGAGCGCCGAGGACCGTGCCGACGTCGCCCGCGTCGAGAAGTACTTCAACAGCATCACCTCGATGCGCTCGACCTTCCTGCAGGCCAGCTCGACCGGCAACGTCGCCAAGGGGACGGTGTGGCTGCGGCGGCCCGGCCACATGCGCTTCGAGTACGATCCACCCTCGCCTATACTCATTACATCGGACGGAATTCTGATTACATATCAAGATCTTGAACTCAAGCAGACCAATCAGATCCCGCTTTTCACCTCGCCGCTCAGCGTGCTGGTCGACGACGATGTCCGGTTCGGCGACAAGCTGGTCGTCGACGATGTCCGCAAGGAAGCCAACGTCCTGCGGCTCACGGTCCGGCAGCGCGAGCACCCCGAGCAGGGCTATGTGACCCTGGCGTTCCAGGACAAGCCGCTGCAGCTCAAGCAGTGGATCATTGTCGACGCGCAACAGGTCTCGGTGAAGGTCGCCCTGCTCGACCCGGAGTTCGGGATCGCGATTCCCAACGAGCTGTTCCGGCCGAAGGCCTTCGACAAGCCCGGCGACGAAGTCGGCCGCTGACCGAGCGTAGCCGCGACGGGAAGGCACTGTTGCCGGTCTGTCGGTGGCGAAGCGCCGTCCGCAGGGCGTAATCTGGCGCCAGCGCCGCCCGAGCGGCGTCTTCGAGAGGACAGGAGCCAGCATGGCCGACCTCGCGCTGCCCCTGGTCGGGGTGACCGCCTGCCGGATCGAGACCGAATCGCACGCCTTCCAGCGGGTCACCGAGAAGTACGTCACGGTGATCGTCGACGAGGTCGGCGCCTGCCCGGTGCTGATCCCGGCGCTGCAGGCCGGGGTCCATCCCGAGCTGCTGGTGCGCCGGCTCGACGGGATCCTGCTGACCGGCAGCCCCTCGAACGTGCATCCGGAGCACTACCTGGGCACTCCCGCCGAGAATCCGGCCGAACACGACCCCGCCCGCGACGCCGTGACCCTGCCGCTGATCCGGGCGGCCGTCGCCGCCGGGGTCCCGATCCTCGGCCTGTGCCGCGGCGTGCAGGAGATGAACGTGGCATTCGGCGGCACCCTGGTGCAGCGGATCCAGGACGACACCGCGAAGCTCGACCACCGGATGCGGCGCGACGTGCCGTTCGACTGGAAGTACCGCAAGGCCCATCCGATCGCGCTGACCCCGGGCGGGCTGCTGGAGCGCATCGCCGGGCCCGGTCCGCACATGGTCAACTCGCTGCATGGCCAGGGCGTCGACCGGCCGGGCCCGCGGGTCCGGGTCGAGGCGATCGCCCCGGACGGCGTGGTCGAGGCGATCTCGATCGCCGACGCGTCGGGCTTCGCGCTGGGGGTGCAGTGGCACCCGGAATGGCCGCGGCCGTGCGCCGGCATCGACCGGGCGGTGTTCCAGGCGTTCGCCGCGGCGGTCCGGGCCCGCGCCGGCCGGCCGGCCCAGGCGGCAGCCGAATAGTTTCCGGGCCGGTCAGCCCAGGAACTGCACCAGCCAGAGGGTCAGCGGCGGGAACGCGACCAGCGCCACCACCCGGATGCCGTCCGAGATCAGGAACGGCAGCACCC
>Ga0209475_10001477_pt1 | contig 29605 bp, 22 predicted proteins | sample tdDd471_FD_187128 | JGI IMG/M metagenome (GOLD analysis project Ga0209475, IMG submission 187128) | Marine sediment microbial communities from the Atlantic coast under amendment with organic carbon and nitrate - tdDd47.1 (SPAdes)... | ecosystem: Environmental > Aquatic > Marine > Coastal >... | reverse complement strand
TGCCGGTTATCCCACTTATGATGATCATTGTAGAACGATTACTCTGCCTTATAACGAACACACCTACTTATGCCCTGAAGGAACCTTGTGCTACGACCTTAGCGAAGATGAAAGAGATGGAGGATATCATGATTACAGAGGGGTTTGGTCGGAATGCAGAGTATATGAAGATTTCCCAAACTGGGATGATGGAATTGCTGGAGAATGGACTGATTCTGGTGCATATAAACTAAGCAAAGATGGAAATGACCTTGAATGCGAAGAAATCTCGGACTGTTTTAAAGCCGATAATAATGACAATGCTAATATGTTTGTCTGCACCGATAATCAATGCTATGGCTGTGTAAACACTTCTAGATGTGATGAGGCTTGTAAAAAATACATGAACATAGTATACAGATGTCAGTTTGCAACAGATGAATATGGATGCCCAATTAATAGGCAAGTTATGTTTGAATGTGGCGAGGGAAATACTTGCATTGATGAACCAACCGGGTTTAATAAATTGGGAAACGCTTTTTGTGTACCGGAAGAATAAAGCATTTGCTGCGTTAGTTCAAAATGAGTAACCGGACTCTACAACACATAAAATTCCCTCTCCGCTTCAGGGAGAGTGATCGCGCTTAACAAAGCGCGAGGGTGAGGTCTTTCCCGATAAAAAACAACAAATTAGGAATTGAACAGTGAAAACGATGCTCTTTGTCTGTTAGATGGATAATACGGCAGGAGCAAATCAATGAAACACATCACAACTTTACTCGCTATGCTAATCATCGCCGGTCTAATTTCGTGCAGCGGGATGGATGACAACAATAATGCCGGGGATATTGACCTGGATGGATCGACTGTGGACGGAGATATAATCTCCGCTGCCGATGAAGACGAGGATGTAATTGTTTCAGATGGAGACAGCAACGAAATTGAAAACAGCGACGATGATTTCGAGATTCCGGAAAACAACGAGCCTTTTGATTTACCTTCCGGAACAGCCCCAGTTCAGCACTCCGGCTATATTATCTCAACAATTCCAGAGGCTTTGGCAGCTTTGGATCAGGAACCTGAACTTATAAGGCTTAATTTCCGTGTTCCCGTTGGGGCAGCCTCAAGTATTCGGATTTTCAGAGAAAAAGCAGAAATTCCAACCAGTGGGATAGAATGGCTTGATGCTGGCAAAAGCATTCAGGTTCTGCCTGAAAACGATGGTGGCGTTGGAACCTATGAAGTGCTATACGAAATCACCACAAGTAATGGATATGATGCAGGTTATTTCGTTTTCTATGTGGAGCAGCGTGAAAGTGGTGGGACACCGATAGACTCGATATTGGCTTTTAGGGAAAATTCGATAAGTGGGGCACAGTACACAAGCCTCGAAGATTATGAATTACAGATAGATGGCTTGGTGGAGACTCCCAAGGATTGGGCGTATCAGGATTTGCTGTCGCGCCCATCCTCAAAACGTCTTCACACACTCAATTGTGTAGAAGGTTGGGCGGCATCAGTGTTGTGGGAAGGTGTTTCTCTGAAAGATTTGTTGGCAGAATCAAATCCTGATTCGGATGCAAGTACAATTATCTTTCATGCGCTGGACGAATATACCTCATCGGTTTCAATGGAATACATACAGGAAAACGATATTTTGCTGGCCTACAAGATGAACGGCATGACCTTACCTGCAATGCGAGGGTTTCCCTTTGAAGTGGTGGCTGTTGATAAATGGGGCTACAAATGGGTCAAATGGGTCAACCGGATCGAGCTTTCCAACAATGACTGGTATCGGGGTTTCTGGGAAGGCTATGGATACAACAACGATGGCAGTTTAGATGGTCCCATTTTGGAAGGAATGAAATCCGGTTTTAGTCCGGCTTTAAGTTGTGGAGATCTTTAAACCCTTGATTTTTTGTACTTCATTTGCAAAAAAAAGATGGTCAAAATCAATTGACCATCTAAAATAGTTGTGCGTATTATTCACATCTTTACCAGCGCATAAGGGCTGCTATCCAGGAGAAGCCTGCACCGTAGGCTGTAAGGCAGACCAGATTGCCATTTTTCAATCTGCCTGATTTTTTGGCAGAGTCGATTGCTATCGGTACGCTTCCCGCTGCGGTATTGCCGATTTTATCCAGTGTGATTATTACTTTAGACATGGGGAAGTCAAGTGCCTTTGCACCTGCTTCAATAATTCTGAGGTTTGCCTGGTGCGGAATAAGCACATCAAGATTTTCCGGAACCAGTTGTTCCTGTGCCAGTACCCGTTCCACGCCCATGGTAAAGACCTGTGAAGCATAACCTGCAACAGCTTTTCCATCCATAAACAGTTTGTCCCGGCTTTCAGGTGTGTGAGGCGAAAACCACTCGGTCGAGCCACCGGCGGGAATGAGCAGCTTGTCAAAGCTTTCACCCTGCGATCCTGCTACGGCAGAGAGAAATCCCCGTTCCGGGTCTTCTACAGCAGAAAGAACAACAGCACCTGCACCATCACCGAAAATTACCGTGGTCGCCTTGTTTCTCCTGTTCACAAAGCTTGAGCATTTATCAGCACCGACAACCAGTATATTCTGGTATCTTCCTGCTATAATGTAGTAGGCGGCTGCCTCAAGAGTTTCCAGAAAACCTGAAGAGTCTTTACCAAAATCATATGCTGCAACGCCATGCATATCGGCTTTAATTGCCATCAATGGTGAAGTTTTGGGCAGTTTATAATCGGGTGTTGTTGTGGCGAGTAGGACAAGATCTATATCATCCGGATGCAGGCCGGCATCTTTGATGGCATTTTTGCTGGCCTCGGCTGCCATGTAGCTAAGTGTTTCGGTTGTGGCAATTCGTCTTTCCAGAATACCTGTTTTTGCAACAACTTCATCTGATGTTACATGGTACTCGTCTCCCTTTGAGTTTACAAAAACCCAGTGTTCGAGTTCCTGGTTTGTAAGACGCTGTTCGGGTAGATAACTTCCTGTACCGGTAATAATTGCAGAAGGCATATTTTTAGAACCTCCAAAAATATAATTTGCTTAACTGTTATAATAGAGGAGAGTCAGCCTGTAAGCTATGATCTATCCTCAACAAAAGCTCACGACAAAGTACCAAAGTGACCATAGTGTGTCAAACTTTCTTGTCGATCTTGCTAGAAATAACAGAAACATTTTCTTATTGTCTGAAACAGATTGACTGTTTAATCAATACTGGGAATGATTATAGAGCAGATTGAGTTGAAATGAATTGAAATTATGATATTTACTTGGTAATCATCAGTGTACAGATTAAAGTTGAAAATAAGACAAATCTTTTCTTTTAAATAGGTCACGCATCTATTAGAATGAGTCGGTTTTTACTTATGTTGCTACCGAAATCTAATAAAGGAGACAGGTATGGATGAACGTATCGCTAAACTTGCACAAAACTTGGTAAATTATTCCATGGAAGTAAAAAAAGGTGAGAAGGTGCTGATTGAAGCAACTGACCCTGATACTTACATTCTGGTTGAAGCATTGATAAACGAAATTAATAAAGTTGGTGGCTTGGCTTTTTACAGATTACACGATGATTATGTTAAACGCGCCCAGCTTTTAGGTGCCTCTAAAGAACAGTTCGAGCTGGAAGCCAAATGGCAGCTTGACAGAATGAAAGAGATGGATTGCTTTATCGGCATTCGTGGAACTTACAACGTTCTGGAGCTTTCAGATGTTCCGGCTGACAAGCTTGGTATCATGTCTTCTACAGTGATGAAAAAAGTACACATGGAACAGCGTGTGCCTAATACGCGTTGGGTAGTTATGAGATTCCCCAACCGCTCTTTTGCTCAGGCTGCCAAAATGTCCAGTCGTGAGTTTGAAGATTTTTACTTCAAAGCATGTTTGCATGACTACTCCGAGATGTCCAAAGCCATGGATCCTCTGGTCGAGTTGATGGATAATACCGACAAGGTTCAGATTAAAGGCCCGGGAACAGATCTTACATTCTCAATTAAAGACATCAAAGCCATTAAATGCGATGGCAAACTGAATATTCCAGATGGTGAAGTTTTTACTGCTCCGGTAAAAGATTCTGTTAACGGTGTTTTACAGTACAACACACCTACACTTTACGAAGGTAATTACTTTGATGGCATTAAACTGACTTTCAAAGATGGTAAAATTGTTGAAGAATCATGCAGAGTGGGAGATGTGGAAAAGCTTACCAACATCTTTAATCGTGATGAAGGCTCCAGATTTGTTGGTGAATTTGCACTTGGTGTAAACCCCCATATCACTCGTGAAATGCTTGACATTCTGTTTGATGAGAAAATTGCCGGCTCCTTCCACTTTACTCCTGGTGGATGTTACGATGATGCCAGCAATGGTAATAAATCCGAAGTGCATTGGGACATGGTTTGCCGTCAGTTCGCAGAAAATGGTGGTGGTGAAATCTATTTTGATGATGTTCTTATCAGAAAAGATGGTATGTTTGTGCTAGATGAACTGAAAGCCCTTAATCCTTAAGATATTTGTAACCCAGAGAACCATTATGGCTCTCTGGGTTGTTTTTTTGAAAGCTATTAAAATGAGTCGAGAGTTAGCTCTGTTACTGGCACAGGAAAATCATGTGCAACGCTGGCAGCTTGAAAATGCGCTTCAGGCCCAGCTGATGTACGATTTGCCGCTGGTTTTGAGCCTTGTAAAACTTGGTTATATTGAAGAAGAAAAATTACTTCAGATAGGATCGAAGTTTTATGATATTCCTCTGCTCAGTCCAGAAAAATGGAACAACATTCCTCATGATGTAATTGACCTGTTGCCGAGGGATTTTATGCGTGAATGGCGTGTGTTTCCCATCGAGAAAGCTGCTGGGACTCTTCTTTTAGCTGTTTCCAGACTACCTGATGATGATTTGGTGGAAGAGATAAGCCTGTTTCTTGGGATGAAAATTAAATTTGCCCTTTGCCACGAAGCAATAATGATTGAATCGGCCAGATATTACTACGCTTTACCTCTGCCTTCTTTGATAAAATACGATAGAAGCATCAAGAAGTTTAAGCCACCTGAAAACGATTTGTCCAGCAACGAAATAACATTCAAGGATGAAGCTGAAGATCTTCTGATTGATATGGACGATGCTGAAGAAGATATTGAATTAAAATTGGATCTAGATGACAAAGTTTTAAATACAATGCTTGGTTTAGGTGACGATATATCCGAATCTTCTGAAACTGAAATAGTGTTTGCTAAAAAGATTTCGGGCAGTGAAATCACATCTGATGAAGAAAGTTTATCATCCGGCACAATAGTTGATAGCGATGCAAATACTGAAAGTGGCAGTATTCTGTTAGATATGGATGATGCGGTAGATGAGGTTGAAGCGGAAACAGAAGCTGAAACCGCAGAGCCTGATCGAATTGATGAATCTGAGGATTTACAGTTTGCAACGATTGATATAGATGGTTTTCAGGATGAACTTTCGGATACCGAGAGCCGTGATGAACTAATCGCAATTGTTTCCAAATGGCTAGCTAAATACTATAAAAGCAGCTGTTTCTTAACCGTTAAAAAATCCCAGGCTGCGGGTTTTTATACAACTGACGGGAACATCGAAACCAGTGAATTCAAGAAATTTGAAATATCGCTTAATCTCGATTCTGCCTGCAAGGTATCCCGGGAAAAGATGGAAGTGGTTCTTGTTGATGAAATTGGCGATGCTTCTATTGATCCGCTATATTCATTTTTCGAACTTGATTTACCCACCAGCGCAATAGTTGTTCCTGCAAGTATGAAAGGTAGATGCATTGGTTTGTTTGTCGGCTTGCAGTTAAAAGACCAGCAAATAGCAGAAGCTCAGTGGGAGCAATTCAGGCTTTCTTTATCCTCTGCTTTCGAAACACTTATTTTGTCGAAAAAAATTGGGGTGTAAACTTTATTATTGTTTATATCTGACCACGTTCGATATAGGCTCTTGTGCGGTTTCCGCCACCACGTCTGGCATCTTCCATCGCTATCTGTGACTTCTGCAACATCCTGTCAACAGAATCGTTTTTGTCTAAAGTGGCAACGCCAATAGACAAGCCCAATTCGCCACCAAAACTGTTGGTAAAAGTTTCTCTCAATCTTTCAGAAATCATTTTAGCCTGTATTCTGTCTGTTTCCGGTAAGATAATAGAAAATTCATCGTTACCAAACCGGAAACCAGAATCATATTTTCTGGTGGATTTTTTGATTATCTTTCCAAGGTTACGTAAGACACGATTGCCATCTTTAACCCCGTGAACCTGATTGTATCTATGAAAATAGTCAACATCTACCAGCATGATTGAAAGATTATAATCCCGTCTTTCTGATCGATCTATTTCCGCTTCCAGAACACGGAAAAAGTGCATGGCATTAGACAACCCAGAGAGATCATCCGTGTTGGTAGCTTGTATAATTTCATGTTCGTTAGCTTTTTTAACCATACTCCAGAAAATCACCAACAAGGCATAAAATAACACAACGAGGACATATTCCATCCAGTTGCTGGTGTCCAGTTTGAATGATTTGAAATCTGTATTTACCAGTAGAAGCAGTGTGGCGTATATCCCCATTAACAGATATAGAAATTTACCAAGCCTGCGAAGCATGCAATAACCTTACGTTTAGTTAAACAGGATTTCTGTATTACAGCATTTTAAATGAATTAAAGCCAGTTACTTCCGAGAAATATTTTTCACGCTCTTCGAGCTCCGATATTTCCAAAGCTTCGAGACGGGTTACTGAAAAATCTTCAACAGAGAAGCTGGCAATTAAAGTTCCAACCACCACCGAACGTTTTATTTCTTCAAAACCTATTGTGTCACAAGTGGATAGATAGCCCATCATACCACCTGCAAAACTGTCTCCTGCCCCTGTGGGATCTATAACATTAGTTACAGGGTAGGCAGGTAGTAGAAAACGCTTATTCTTGGCAAACAACACTGCACCAAATTCACCACGTTTTATTATCAGGTATTTGGGGCCCATTTTAAGAATTTCTTCTGCTGCCAGGTAGATGTTGCGCTTTCCGGTCAACAGGAACGATTCTTCGTCATTTATTGTTAAAAGGTCGACTTTTTTCATGACTTCGGCCAGTGTGTCCATGGTTGTATCAATCCACAGATTCATTGTGTCACAGGCAACGAATTCACATTTTTTAGTCTGATTTAAAACATCAAGCTGCAAAGCTGGATGAATGTTTGCTAGGAAGAGGATAGGTGTTTGCTGGTATTCTTCGCTCAGTTTTGGTTGAAATGTCTCGAAGACGTTTAATTGGGTGTCCAGTGTAGTTCTTTCAACGTAGTCGTCCGAATACACTCCAGACCAGCGGAAGGTTTTTCCACCGGCTACTTGTTCTAAACCTTCTGTATCGATTTGATGGGAGTGAAGCATTTCGATATGTTCTTTCGGGAAATCTTCACCCACGACCGCAACAACTTTTACATCTGTAAATCTGGAGGCAGCCAGAGAAAAAAAGGTTGCTGAACCACCAAGAATATCTTTGTGTTCTCCTGCAATCGCTTTAATTGAATCCAGAGCTACTGAACCGACTACTACAACACCTTTAGACATTTTATTCTCCCTTTAAAACACGGCCGACAATAGGAGCCAGACGTTGTTTGACTTGTTCGCTTATCATTTCCGGAGCGGTTAAAAATGCTCCATCAAGAGCTTTATGACAGCTACATCCGCTTAAAGATGCAAGGTCTAGATTTTTAACTGCTGTTTTTAATATATCCTGCGCGACTTTAACATTTTGCTGGAATGTTGCAACAATCTTTTCTGCTGAAAATGCTTCTTCAGATTCATGCCAGCAGTCGAAGTCTGTGATCATGGCTATGGTTGAATAACAAATTTCAGCTTCACGAGCCAGTTTGGCTTCGGTGAGGTTGGTCATGCCAATAACATCAGCGTTCCAGCTGCGGTAAGTATGGGATTCTGCCTTGGTGGAAAGCTGGGGGCCTTCCATGCAAAGATAGGCTCCACCTTTGTGTACGATAGCATTAACTTCTTTGGCAGAATTGTAAAGAATATCAGCCAGATCCATGCATATTGGGTCTGCAAAGATGATATGGGCTGCAATACCGTTACCGAAAAAGGTAGCTTTACGTTGGCGAGTACGATCAATGAATTGATCCACTACAACAATGTGTCCGGGGTGGTATTCCTCTTTAAGGCTGCCAACGGCAGAAACGGAAAGTATTGCTTCTACTCCAAGCATTTTCATACCGTAGATATTTGCCTGATAGTTAACTTCATTTGCAGAAACTACATGTCCACGACCATGCCTTGGAAGAAATACCACAGGTTTTCCGTAAATTTCACCTATTACGTATTCATCTGAAGGATCCCCGAAAGGTGTTTCCAGTTTTCTTGTCTCGGTTTGCTCGAAACCTTCCATCTGGTAAAGACCGCTACCGCCAATAATTCCTATCCGCTTTTCGCTCATCAGAACCTCCTGAAAACTTGACTGTCTAACCCAAAGGAATCATAAAATGAATTCAACTCTATATACTCTAATTTGTGTAGATTCTCAAGTTTTGTGTTGTATCAAATTATCATTTGACAAAATAGTGCCCATTCCCATTTGAGCTTGTTTTTGTTTGCATTTGACTAAACTTTAATAATGTCATAGGCTGAAATTGCTACTATCCAAGATTAAGGAGAAAATACCAATGAAAACAGCCAGGAACATATTGATCATTGTACTGTTTCTTGTGATGTGCGCTTCTTTCGCTATGGCCGCTGATAAAAAATCAGATCGGCTTAAAGCTGGAGATACTGCTCCTGTATTTCAGGCCAAGGATTTTAACGGAAAGCTGATAGATTTAAAGGAGTTGCAGAAAAATGGTCCTGTTGTGCTTGTTTTCCTTCGTGGCTTTGGCTGACCTTATTCCCGTAAGCATCTGGATCAGATGCAAAAAGAGCTAAAAATGTTCAAGTCACTTGGTGCGACAATTGTTGTAGTTGTAAGAGATGATGCTAAAAGCGTTAAAAAATTCTGGAAAAAGAACAATCTGAATTATATTGGTATTCCCGACAAAGATAAAAAACTGGGCAATCTTTACCAACAGCAATGGAATTTGGTGAAACTGGGACTAATGCCGGCGATGTTTATAATTGACAGGCAGGCAACAATAAAATTTGCCTACTATTCAAGTAGCATGAAAGACATCCCTGAGAATTCGATTGTTTTTGAACTGCTGAAAAAGATGGTCGAGAAGAAGCCTAAAACAGAAACAGCTAAATAGTGATTATAAAATATTGTTTTTATAATCTTGCCAGTGAGATGACTTTTTCGCTACAGTCGTGAAACGTGTCATTGACATGCTGCGCTATTGCGTGATAGTAGTTATGGGTTGACAGTTAACCTGTAGGTTTCTTGTGTATAGGCAGAATTATAAGGAGAATCAGTATGTTGCGTTCATCTGGGTTGTTTCAAACATTAGTGCTGTTATGTGTTGTTTCACTTTTTTCAATTGTAATGATTTCATGTGATGGTGATTCTACTGACAGTGGAGTCGATGGCGACGAAGATAATCAGACCACAGACGGTGACGAAGAAGATGCACCTTCAAACGGTGATGAAGATGCACCAGTCAACGCCGTATACCCGGAAAGCCCGTATGGAACAGAACAGGGTGATACAATCGAGGATCTTGTTTTCAAAGATTGTGATGGCAATGATGTTGCCCTGAGTGATTTTTACAATAAAGCCGACTCTATACTAATAAATCAGTCTGCCGGCTGGTGTACCGTTTGTCGTGGAGAAGTGGGTACCCTGCAAAGCTGGTATAATGAGTTAAAAGAAGATGGTGTGGTAATAATTCAGGCTTTGAACCAAAACAATTCGGGTCAGCCTGCCAATGAAGATTTTTGCAAAGCATGGAAAGATGGTTACGGAATTGATTTCCCTGTTTTGATTGATGCAGATGATAAGCTTTCCGCATATGAGCCTGAAGATACAATGCCGCTAAACATTGTGCTTAATAAAGAGATGTCAATCCAGTACATCGTTACCGGCGGTGTTCCTACAGAAATCAAGCAGCGTTTGACAGATTTAGCCGACGAATAGAGGGAAAACAATGGAAAAATTGAACAGCGTTTTACTCGTTTGTATGGTGCTTTGTGCTGTTTTTGTAGTGATTTCATGTGCATCGACAAAAAGCAGTGAGCAAAAAGATAGTGTTCAAACTGATCAAGTCGATATTAAAAGTGAAAATGTCAAAAGTTCTTTGATTTCTATCGACAAACCTGTAAATGCAGCTGATTTCACTCTGGAAGATGCAAAAGGTGAAATGCATACGCTTTCAGATTACAAGGGTAAAGTTCTCATCATAAGTTTTTGGGCTACATGGTGTCATGCCTGCAAAATGGAAATGGATTTTCTGAAAAAGCTAAAAAGAAAATATGAAGACCAGGGTCTTGAGGTCTTGAGCATTAATATAGATTCTCCCGATGAAAAAAGCGTGGCTGTTTCCGTAAGCAGATCGAAAAGACTGAATTTCCCTGTACTATTCGACTCTGACAGTAGTGTGGCGAACCAGTATAATCCGGGTTTGCAATTGCCATACTCCGTAATTGTTGACCGCAACCAGCGTATCAGAAACATTCTTCAAGGTTTTGTTCCATCTGAAGAAGAGCATATAGAAAACAGTGTTGAAAAACTAGTAGGCGAGTAAACAATGCGAATAGTTCTCTTATTTATTGCGCTATGTATTGTTGTCTTTAATGTGTCTGATGTTTCTGCTGTAGAGATATACAAGAAGCAGGATACCCAGGTTATACTTGATCTTGAGAATGTCCTAGGGGTTGAATGGCACAACAATCACAAACTGGAAGCCAATAATCCCAGGCTTAAATCTGACGACTACCTTAAAATCAGTGAGAGTCTGCTTGCAAGATTAAGATGGGGGAAGTTTAGTATAGGTCTGGAGATGGAGGGCTTGTATTATCCAGATAAGCTAATGGAAATAAAGATACTTTCCGCACCCAACACCCCGAACCCCTCATATCAGGAAACAGCCGTTTCGGACAATTCATTTAATCTCAACCGCTATTATCTGACCTATAACTCAAAGTTGCTGAAAATTGATGTTGGTGATTATTATGTGACATTGGGTAGGGGGTTGGCTCTTTCCATGCGAAAAGAGGGTGAGAATGAGGTCAACAATACCTTGCGTGGCGGAAAAGTTGAGTTGCGTTATAAAGATACTCGTGCAACAGCCTTAGCCGGATTTGCTAATGTGTTGAATATTGATCCAAACCATGAGCGCACACAAAGTGACCCATTTGATCTTATTTCTGCTTTCAGGGTGGAGCAGCGATTGGCGAAATATTTTTCGCTCGGGACACATTTTGTCAATGCAAAATTTGGAGCATTGGAATCTGGCAGTAAGCAACAATTTATTGCCGACAAAGAAACATACATTGCAGGTGGTTCGCTGGAGATTCCGGACATTGCAGATTATCTTTCGTTCTATTTTGAGGGGAACTATATTTATCGCAATGGCCGAAAAGTAAACAGCAGCATTGATGGATATGATGATGTAAACGATGATGGTTTTGGTTTGTATGGAAATGTATCGCTGTATGTGGACAGGTTCACTCTTACTGCAGAATACAAAAATTACAATGATTTTCTGTTCAGACGTGCCAGAGCCAAAATAGATTACCTTACAGAAGAAGATACGCAGGCATTAGATAGTCTGGAGTTTTTTGAGGACATTTATTACAACAATGTACCTAATCTCGAACTGAAAGATATTGAGACCAATCGTGACTATGGCAATGATCATGGCGGTAGAGTAAAAGCGGAATATAACTTTGAGGAAAGTGGCACTGTTCCTTATCTTGTAGGATATTTTACTTTTAATCAACATAGTGGTGGCTCGAATGCCCTTGGTGGGCTTGGCGGTGACTCTGATGCCAAGTGGGACCGAATCTGGCATGTCTATGGTGGATTGACTCAATACATTGGTAGCTATGAAATTTATGCTAATGGCGGATATAGAAATGAATATAGCAGGGAGAATGAGAGAAAGATTCTTGACCTGATTCATGTCAAAGCAGGAGCAACAATACCACTGGTGCAAGATCATACCTTGACTCTCGAGGCGTTTTTCCAGCGTAAAAACTCTGAGTTGCTTGGTGAGAAAGAGTACGATCTGGATCTTACACTCGGTTACGCCTTCTCAAGATATATCAGTTTGAGCTTTCTATATACTTTGCAGAAAAAAGATTTTGATGCAGGTTTGGCGGATGATTTTACCGAGCATTTTATTGCCGGAGAAATTCGTTCGACACCTGTCAGTTGGATGGATATTTCCATCTTTGGCGGTCAGGTAAGAGAAAGCCAACGCTGCTATGGAGGTTTCTGTCGTCAAGTGCCTGCATTTGAGGGAGTCAAAGGTAAAGTCAAAATCAGGTTTTAACACTAATAGAATATAATTGAATGCGTTTTTATATAAAAAGCCCCACTCCGTATATGGCGTGGGGCTTCAATCTGGTAGTGCTTGTTTGTTTTATGAATTAGTTGGTTTCAAATAATGATCCAGCTCTCCAGTCACTCCAACCTGTAACACTGCGGTTTTCTCCACCTGAAACCGTGGAATAGGTGCCTGTAGAACTATTGTTGTATCCACCGGAAACAACTGCACTGTGGCCGGCTGCAGTGCTGGAATTACCACCACTTACCGTGGAATAACGAGTGTCGTACGGGTAAGCTGAATCACCTGCGGTATTTGCATAACCACCAGAAACAGCACCAAAATCAGCGTAAGCGTGATTGCCACGACCGCCTGAAACACTTGAGTATTTACCATATGCGTAGTTGCCATAACCACCAGAAACTGAGGCATATTTGGTGTTTGCTGCATTGCTAGCATTACCAGCGGTATTGTTGTAACCACCTGAGACAGTGCTGTACATGGATCCTGTCTGGTTTGAATAACCACCGCTGATGCTGCTTAGTTCGTAGGCACTTACGTTTTGGTAACCACCAGAAGTAACTGATTTTTCACCTGAAGCCGTGTTGTCAGATCCACCTAAAGCAACTGAATAATTACCAGTGGCATTATTGCCATATGCTTCGGTTGAGCTTCCGCCACCGAGTGCTGTAGAATACTGACCAGATGAAACATTGTAATATCCACCGACTGCTGTGGAACCGAGGCTTGAGGCAGTATTGAGCATTCCACCGCTCACTGTCGCATAGGTGCCAGAGGCATCTCCGCGATATGCACCACATACGGTAGAATTGAAACCGGAGGCATCGGAATATTGTCCACCCACAGTAACCGCGTGAGAATCGGAAGCTTCATTATACGAACCACCAAAAGCAGCCGCAGTGCTGTAGCTTACTGTGTTTCCACGGCCACCAACTGCTGCCGCGTAATAGGTGCTGGTAATTGTGTTTTGATAACCACCAACCAGAACATTGTCATATCCTGCTATTGTGTTCAAGTATCCTGAGATAAAACTGTTTGCAGTGTCGTTTGTTGTCCAGTCATTTCCATAGCCGATAATCAGGTTACCGGTTGTTCCGCTGGTAGAATGACTGCTCGCATCATCGACGATTTGCACATTGGCTGCTTCAATTAAGATTAGCGGATTACCTCCATCGTCCGTAGTTATTTCCACATATTCAAGTTTTTCATTCAGACATTGCATTATCTCTGCATCTGTTCCAGTGCATAATGCAGCCGATGCATTTTGCTGAAATCCGAGAGCCAATAGTGACATTACCACGAGTGACATTACGCCATGACGTTTCATACCTACCTCCTTAAAATTTTAAACATATTGAAAACGACAAAAGTTAAGCATAAAAAAAAATACATGTCAAGATAAAGTGAAGTGTATTAATTAAAAAGTAAAAATATAAAATAGGCGGAAAAGTAGGTTGAAGTATTAAAAATAAATAGTATAGGCTGATGGCTTTAGATGTCTTCCTGAATAAATATCAATAAAATGTTTGATGCTTTATTTGAGATTGTTATCTATTCGCGTTGGCAAGGATTAGATTTTGCTTTCATATCTCTCATACTCCATGTAAAATAGTGATGCTGTTAGGTATAGGATGATGGGTAAAGTATAAATATTGGAGGCAAAACGTGTTAAGTTGTCCACGTTGCGGTAGAGAAAATGAACCAGAAGCCCGCTTTTGTGTAGGATGCGGTGAAAACCTTGCTCAGCTTCACGAAAAACGAGAGCGCAAAGATACATATCTGGGGCAGGTTCTTGATAACAAATTCATGATACTGGAACACCTTGGTGATGGCGGTATGGGCAAGGTGTATAAGGCAGAGCAGCTAACTTTAAACAAAGTTGTGGCTGTTAAAATTCTGCATCGAAACATGCTGCAAAATGAAACTCAGGTCAAGCGGTTTCAGCGCGAAGCCTGGTCAGCCTCCAGATTGGATCATCCAAATTCAATTGGTATTATTGATGTTGGTAAAACCGAAGATGACTGTCATTTTATCGTGATGGAATATCTGGAAGGTGAAGAACTTTCCACTTTGATAAGTGAAGATAAGCCCATTCAGGAAAAGCGCATTGTCAATATTATGTCGCAGGTTTTGTCTGTTCTTCATGAAGCCCATAAAAATAAAATTATCCATCGTGATCTCAAACCTGAAAATATTATGCTGATAAAAAGGGCCGAACAGGACGATTATGTCAAAGTTCTTGATTTCGGTATTGCCAAGTTGCAGGAGCGCGACCCAAATATGCCTGCTTTGACCATGCAGGGTATTGTGTGTGGTACTCCCGAATATATGTCACCCGAGCAGGCCATGGGTAAAGAACTGGATTTTCGTACTGATATTTATGCCGCCGGATGTATTTTATACGAACTTCTGGTTGGCAATGTTCCTTTTAATGCCAATAATTATCAGGCGATTTTAGGAATGCACATTAGAGAGCAACCCAAAAGACCTTCTGAAGTAAAACCGGAACGGAATATTTCAGTAAAACTTGAAGAAGTAGCTCTGATTGCTATGCAGAAGGATAGAACTTTGCGCTTTCCAGATGCACAGGCCATGCGACTTGCTCTTGAAAAATCTAGTACAGATGAAATGGAACAGGCAGAAAGTACCAACAACGCTAATGGGGGAAAAACCAGAGTGTTTGGACTTGGTACAGAAGATGATCTTTCCGGTATGCTGGATGAAATTCCAGATGGGAACAGTGAAATGCCACCACCATCTCCTATTGCTACCAACACAATGGAGGTCTCAGCCTTAGATGACAATCCTAACGATGCAAATGGAAATACCCCAATAGACCGCAACGGACAAGAAGAAATTAGTTATGCAAATAATGGTTCTGAAGATTGGCCGGTAAGTGAGTCCGGGAAAGGTGATTTCTTTAAAATTATTATGGGGATAGTTGCTATCTTGATTGTGGTTATTGGTTTGCTTTGGTATTTATATGATGGTGAAGATGAGCCGACCGTAGAGGAGAAAAAAGACCGTGCTGCTTCTGTTGTACAAGTTGTAAAAGAAGAGAAGGCGGTTGAAGTTAAGCAGGATCCGACAGCCAAAATTAAAGAAACATCTGACGTAGAGCAAAAAGAAGTAGATAGAACAAAGGAAGTTCCGAAGCCTGTTAAGAAGAAAACACCACAACTGTCTGCATTAAAAAAACAACAGCTTGCTCTTGAGTATTATGAAAAGGGAACTGCAGCCCTTACAAAAGGAAAATTAGATAGCGCAATTGCTAATTTTAATACTGCGAAGAAGTATAACCCCAAATCTCCCTCTGTGTATAAGAAATTGGGAATGGCCTATATGCAAAAAAATAGCAACAAAAAAGCCAAGGCAAATTTTGAAAGGTACCTAAAACTTGCCCCAACTGCGAAGGACAAACATCGCATCAGAGAATTGATAGATGCGCTCTAAAACTTATGTTCTTCGTTTTGTAAATACATTTATCAGAGAGGTAATGATGGTGACAGCAATTGCTGTTGTACCTAAAAACAGCAAAGCAAGAATTAACAATGCGTATAAACTGGAAAGGTACTCTGCCAACGAAACTTGCTGAGTGATAGTGCCGTGACCGGACAATTCTAAGACAAGGTGAACCAGAAATACTGTTACAAGCAAAAAGACAGCAGGCCACCAGAAACCCTGAAAGTCGCTGTGTGAAGGACTCAACCTGAAAGCTACAGATATCATTGAGAATAGATAAAGCCAGAATTGCCAGCTTTTAAGATTCTCCTCTATAAAAAGTGTGCTCCAAAACTCAAGAATATGTTCTGCTATTTGTTGACCGGAATTTAAGAGCGAATCTAAACTGGCAAAAGATGATAAATTCATCCTGCCCAGAACGTTGGAGAAAGACAATAGGTCCGGATGCAAAAAATATGTAAGGGCATATATCACCAGAGATCCACCGAAAAATGGCGCAATTGAAATCAGCGAGTTGCCGATTATGCGTTGATAAAAACTGTTTTTATTATATGCATGATAAACATATCCCAGAGAACCCGTATTTTTATCTGGTTTGAAAAGCTTGAATTCAATTATTTCATTGCGACCAATAAGACAGGCAACCAAATGTGAAAGTTCGTGTACCGGGGTGCCCAGCCATGCAAAAAGCAAAAGCGAACGCCATCCAAATGTATTTACAAGTTTGTGGTCAATCCATCTGGAAGTTACTAAAAGGCAAATGCACAAAATAACAGCCGGTACAACAAACAACATTAAAAATTCTGCAGTATTGTAGGCTGAGTTTAGTAGTGTATATAAAACCGTATTAAATATTTCCGAATAATTTTCCGGCAAGCTAAAGTCCCTTGGAAAAATGCGAAATAAAACTACCAAGTAATCGGAGGGATTATAAACGCAAAAGAGAGATAGACCAAGGGATTGATTGAAAGTTATTTTACTATAAACTCAATTTTGCTTGCGGTATTTGTCTGATGCCAGCCATTTTGTTATAACTTCATAGAGTTTAGAAGGACTAACTGGTTTTGAAATGTAGTCATCCATACCCGTATACTGAAATCTTTCCCGATCTCCATCCATGGCATGAGCTGTGATAGCAATGATGGGTATTTGCTTATTTGAAAAAACCTGGTTGTTTCTGATGATACTGGTTGCTTCAATGCCATCCATTATTGGCATTTGCACATCCATTAATATTAGATCAAAATTGCATGTTCTTAGTATTTCAAGGGCTTTTTTTCCATTTCTGACGCATACCGGATTAAAACCATGCTTTTGCAATATGCCACTGACAACCAGCTCGTTTATGTAGTTGTCTTCAACTAAAAGTATTTTTTCAGGACGTGGTTCTACGTCGGACAAGGATTCTTTCGTTATGATGTCTTTGGGGATTAATGGTTTTTCGCGTTTGGGAACATATTTCTGTTGATGCATATATATATTGTTAGATGCAAGAGAAATAAGGCAATTGTAAAAATTTGAGGGGTCGTAAGGAGCTGAAATATATGCATCAAACAATAGATTCTTTGCTACATCATAGTTGTCGGAGTCGTTTTTAGAAGAAACTAACATAAATGAAATGTTTTGCATGCTTGTTTCCCAGCGGATTGATTCCACCATTTGTTTGTCTTCTCGCTGCAATGTGTCCAAATCTATAATTATGACATCAACGGGACTGCTGGTTGCTTTTAGCATATTTATGATTTTCAGTGCCTCATTTTTATTTGATGCATTGAGTGGTGTTTTACATCCCCATGACCGGAGATAGGAAGTAAGGACAGATAGTTTGGATAGATTTTTGTCGATAAACATGATGTTTAGTTCACGTATATCAATACCATTGGCAATATTGCTTTGTGGCTTATGTTGCTGCTTTTCAAAACAAACATCAAACCAAAATGTTGATCCAATTCCAGGCTCGCTCTGAACCATCAATTTGCCTTTCATCAACTCTATCAGTTGATAGGAAATGCCAAGCCCCAAGCCGGTTCCACTATGTTTACGGGTGCTGGATAGATCTGCCTGTGTAAAAAAATCGAACATCTCGGCAATTTTGCTGCTTTCAATTCCTATTCCTGTATCAGTGATGGAGAATCTGATAATAGAATGCTTTTCATTGCTGTCTTTTTCAAAAACCTGCATACTTACGCTACCGGATTCTGTAAATTTAACGGCATTGTCAAGAAGGTTTAATAAGATCTGCCGGAGTCTTCCCGGGTCTCCTCGCAATAAAGGATACAACTCTTGTTCTATTGTGCACCAGTATTGAAGGTTTTTATCCTCCGCCCTTTGTCTAACACAATCGTTTATAGCCTGGATCGTGGAAGATAGATCAAAATCCACTTCTTCAAGGTAAAATATTTGGGTTTCAAGTTTTGAAAAATCAAGGATATCATCTAATACAGAAAGCATGGTATCTGCGCTATCCCGAATGATTTTAGCGTAGAAATTTTGCTCTTTGTCAAGTTGAGATTGCATCAGAAGATGCGTCATGCCGATTATACCATTCATTGGTGTTCTTATTTCATGGCTTATGTTGGATAAAAATTGACGTTTGATCTTGTTGGCCTGTTCGGTTTTCTTTTTTTCATTCGCAAGTTTCAGATTGTTGTGTGTCAGCAGTGTTTTCATGCAATTAATGCTTTGTTCTTTTGAATTAATGTAATGCCAGTTGTAGAGCAGAACGTTTGCGCATTGTTTAAACATTGAGTCTTTGCATGGGATCTGCAATAAAAGTAGGTTGTAAGAATTGTTCGCATTGCTATGCAACTCGCTCCACTGCTTCTCAGTGAAATCTGCACAAATTAAAATTTTAAGAGCGGGGTCAAGTTTCCAAAGGGTATTCAATGTTTCGGCTGTAATCTCATTTTTAATTGAGTTTGCATAGATTATTAGTAGTGAAAATTTGCTGTTGTTTTCTGTGGATTCTTGTAACCGACTGCGTGTTTGAGATAAGTCGCTACTTGTATTGAAGGTTGTTTTTGTTGCGGGAAGATCTGTATTGCACTTGCCGTTTGCTTCAAATAGAGATTCGAAATAATTATGCCGGGTAGGGTGAGAGCCACAAATCAGGATTCTACTTACGAGGATAGAACTATGCTGATGCATTGTTGGGATACCTCCAAACAGAAATATTACTTTTAAAACTGCTACAATAGCAAAAATGTATGATGAACCATATATCTATAAATAGTAACATAAACAAAAAAGTAGTCACTAAAAAACGTATATAATAGGAAAAAAAACAAATGTCCCATTCATACAGGTGCTTTTTGGAAGAATTATAAGCATTTGTCTTAAGTATACTTAAAAACCAACGAATACAATTTCTACAACGAATTTATGTTTTTACTGCTAATGTTTACGTATTGAACACGATCTATTCCAAATCTATCACAAGGTAAGGACAGAATATGTCACACTTGAAAAAATAATTAAAAAAATATTTTAAGCGTTTTCTTTTTGTGGGATATCTATACTCTGATGATGATTGGTGACAATATTTACATGTGTGGTAAGCAATACCCTTTTGGGATTTTGGGATCAAAAAAGTGGCATTATTTGAGAGGTTGGTTGCTGGCCAGATAGGTTACATCTTCAGGGCCATTTTCGTCTGAAACACTTCCGGATTCAATGCATTTTACATGTGGACAGCTTGCGTTTAATGCATCCATAAATTTGCGGTTTTTTCCTGGGCTCCATACTGCAAGGATTCCCTTGGGTGTTAAAGATTTAAGGCAATCTTTTATGCCATCTTCTTTATAAAGTCTGGCGTTTCCTTCTGCTGCAAGCCAGTCCGGGCCGTTGTCCACATCCAGTAGCATCAGGTCGTAGTCAGATTCACTTTGGGCTATAACTTTTGCCAAGTCTGATACAATAACCGTAACTCTCGGATCGGAAACTGCATTTCCGTTGCTTTCGGCAAAATATAGCTGGTTCCATTTTTCAACTTTAGAACCAATCTCGGCCACCACCACTTTACTGATGCCAGGCAAGTCAAGAACTGTTCTAAGTGTATGGCCGGCACCGAGGCCACCGATTAATACATGAATGTTTTCCTGTTTTTTAAGATACCGGTGTGCAACATTCGCCATGATTACTTCACCCAATGCACCATGTGTACCCATTAAAAAATTGTCGTTGATACGAATTTCGTATCCGGTTTCCCCAGTTTCGGCCTGATATTTGTAAAGAGTAAGTTCACCAATTTCCGTATCGTTAGTATCTATTAATGTATATTCAATTTGCATCTACAATATTCCTTGTAAATCAAGAATCATGGAAAGGGACAATTTACAGGATCTGAACAAATTTTAAAACAAAATTATTGCAAATATGAGAATCGTTCAGGCTGGAGATTGGTTTTTTGGGTTGATGCAAGAGGTTTTTAGTTAGTTTGTCCGCATACACTAATCATTAATTCTACTTCGAAGTGATAAAATAAATAAAAACAGAAAGTGCCACAGTCGTGGTTGGAAATAACCTAAACGGCAGAAAGTGTATCTTTAAAGTAAGGAAAACGCCTGATTTGGCCAATTCTTTTAATATTTATGATTGACGTACAGTCGATTTTAAAATATTTTATTGCAGTGTTTGACTTATGAAACTGTGTTGTAACTTAATATTGAGGTGGACAAATGGCAAAAATCGGTATGGTAACATGTGAGAAAATTAGAGATATCCATTGTATAGGATGTATCAAATGTCATAAGGCTATTGCCAACAAAGATGGGCAATTTGCAAAATATGATGACGATATCGAAGTAGTATTCTGGACTGGCTGCGGTGGATGTCCCGGATTGTACATGCCTAAAATGACTATAGTTAATGAAATGGTTGACAAACTTGGTCGTGAATATGACGTGATTCACTTTGGTACCTGCATGATTAAAGCTACAAAAACGGCAGCATGCCCGATTGATTTGGACGATATGAAGGCAAAGATTGAGGACAAATGGGGCAAAAAGGTTGTAATTGGCTCTCACCCATATTGAGTTTTAGCTTCGAATTTGAATTACAGGGCGGGAATTGTGCAAAATTGTGGTTTTCAATTCCCGCCATTTTTTATTTGTTTTGCATTGAAATCATATTTGTTTGTGATACGTTTTTCATAACTACCAATCCACTATAATAGTTGCACCAAAGATGATATTATTCTATAAATCAGTGTGTATTCATTTCGTCGATTCACATTATATAATTCTGAAATTACAAAGGAAGTTCATATGAAACTTTTTAAAAGCTGGTTTGTTCTTGCTGTTGCTCTGGTCCTTGTTTCGTTCGTTGCATGTTCTTCTGATTCAAATGAAGGTGTTGACGGCGATACTGATTCTGATGGTGATATTGATATTGAAGGCGAAGCCTTTGTTGCACCTGAAAACTTCGAGGTTTTTATCTCTCCAGATGCACCTAAAGGTGTGAAAATAGTTGCAGAAGATTTAAACGAATATCTCAACCAGATGGGATTTGCTTCGACACTCACTGAAAGTACAGATTTGCAGTCTTGTGAAGCTGAGGCCGGCAAGGTTGTTTTTGTGGGCGATGGTTTGCACGAGACGAACTTTGAGGGAGACACCACCGACCAAACCTGGATGTATGATGAAAGAAGATGCGAGACTGGTGCTCTTGTACTGATTTCCGGCGGAGGCTTGTTGGGTCGTCAGTATGCTGGTTACGAATGGTTACATCTTTTAGGTGTACGTTTTTTCCACCCGGAAGAAGAATTTGTTCCTGAAACTCCTGCATGGCCAAGTGATGAAGCTAAAAGACAGCATACCCCGGATTTTAAATATCGTTCAGCCAGCCTGCACCTGACTCATCCGCTTGCATTGGGAGATGTATTTAAAAATAAAGATCCTCAATATTTACAGGATGCCTTGAACTTTATTGACTGGCAGTTTAAAAACGGTGCCTCGGAAGGTCATAGTGGTATTGCCATAGACGGCAATGACACCTATGGTTTGGACAGAGGCTACCCAACTGGTGCAGGCTTTTCGTTATACGGTTCCCAGCAAGGTTCAAATGGATTGATGGATCCAGATGATCCAAGACCGGCAGATCAGCAGATTACCGATGCCATTGATGAAAGAATGGGCGATGACCCTGAAAACTATCCCGATTTTTTCAGTTTCAGTTTCAACCCGACCGAATTCACAGAGATTGACGACCAGCTTGCTGTTCATCAGATGACTTTGATTACAGAGTACGTAAACGAGAATTATCCCGGCACCCAGGTTATCACCACCAATCATGGCACAGCGGGTGAACCTACCGATCACTACGGTGTAAGATATTATGATTTGCCCAAGTTTGCACCAAAAGAGCTGGCAATTAAAATGCATACTTTAATGTTTTATGACCTGTTCAGACCTGCCCCGGTATATGGAAATGAAGATTTCAATCACTTCTACGATTTCATGGAAGAGGTCTATCAGGAACGTAAACTGTGGTATTTCCCCGAATCTGCATGGTGGCTAACCTTTGATAACCAGTTGCCCCTGTATTTGCCGATTACAATAGAAGCCAGAGATCGTGATATTCAAGGCATCAAACATATGCTGGATGGCGGTCTTGTTGGTCATCGTGTGTTTGGCTCTGGTCATGAATGGGGCTATTGGCAAAATGAATATTGCCCTTTCAGAATGTCGATGGATGTTAACTACAGATACGAAGATTGTCTGAAAGATATTACCTCGCCCATGGGAGCTGCTGCCGAGGAGGTAATGGGCGTTATGCAAAATGTTGTAATCCAGCAGGAAAACGAGTTTATCTATGGTGATATTCTAGCATACATGGTTGGAAGCGATCCTGAAACAGAAGCTGCAGCCTCTCTTGGTATTGTCTTTCATCCGCTTCCTGCAACACCAAATCAAATTATGAAATGGGACGCTGACGAAGTTGCGAGCTGGTACAGCACAGAAGCAAAACAGTTGCAGGATTCTGCCGCTGGCTATGAAACATTATTGAGCCAGATGGACGATGCAAAAACACTGGTGCCTGAAAATGGCATGTCATGGTTCAATGAAATTTACGATGGCATTGCTATCAATGGCATCAGAGCCAAACATCAATATCAGGCCTACACTGCGCTGGTTAAAAATCGTGAAGCTCAGCTAGAGGCCGCAACAGATTCTGACAAAGCAGCGTCACTGGTTGCCGAGGCCAAAGACCTTTTTGCAAATGCTAAAGAAACCACTCAGCTAGCATTAGAGACTGTTAGTCGCAGAGAAGAAGGATACCGGTATCGTCCGCTTTCAAGATACAATGCTGGTGGCGAAAAATGTAACGAGGATGACAACTGGACAACCTACGATTTTCGTGTGCATTGCAGAACCCATACAGCATACTACTACGTGCGTATAGATCAGCTTGTCGAGGAAGCCCTTGTTTCAGGTAGTCAGGTTGTGCAAGTTCCCGACACACTTTTAACTCTTGGCGAAAGTGTTATGGTAAATATTATTGATCCCGAAGTGTCAAACATTACTGTAGACTTTGGTGACGGTAACACTGCTAACGCCGCACCTTTTGAAAACACCTATGCCGGTAAAGGGGTCTACGAAGTAGTGGTGAACTACAGCAAAGAAGGTTCCGATATGCAGGTGGAAGTTTCCGTTGCTGTAGTAGAAAAAGAATACTACACCGGTTTTTCCGGTAAAATTACCCAACCCGATGGACTGGGGCTTGTTGAGCCTGTCATGCCTGCTTTAGCTTTCGGGAAAATTGATGATGATAACTACATTATGGGTTTTAGTGCAGAGTCTGAAAACTATCTTGTACTACCTGGACAGTTTGCCGAGATTGCAGCAAAAGATAACGATGATTTCTTTTCAGGTACCGCTGCACTTTTAAATGTTCCGATTATCAGTAAGGCAGATGACGCAATACTGGCACCGATTATCATTGGTAATGCAGATTTGAGCCTGCCGGATACTGATTCCAAAATGGAGCTTACCGGAACCATGTCGATTGATTCCGTGCTGGAAGCAGTGATGGTGGTTGGTGGCGTTGCTTTTACCGAGGACAATGTGCGTGATATTGTTTCGGCACAACTTGGCTACACGCCTGAAACCTTGCCGGAAAATCTTCCCTTTGTCATTGAATACACTTTGAAGGTGGAAGAATAGAAAATAATTTTGCTCAAGTTAAAAGATGGGTAACTTGGTTACCCATCTTTTGCTTCTTAAATGCTATTACCAATTTAAGAATTGATGAAACAAATGACCAGAACAAATAATGTAGAAATTGGCAAGATCAAATTTGGTGATACCAAACTGGTTTTTATTGCCGGGCCATGTGTGATAGAAAGCAGGGATCACGCTTTATTTATGGCTGAGAAATTAAAGGAAATTTCTACAAGGCTTGACTTACCATTTGTTTTTAAAGCTTCTTTCGACAAAGCTAATCGCAGCTCTATATCCTCTTTTAGAGGTGTTGGAATTGAAAAAGGTCTTGATATACTTGGCCAGATAAAAAATGTTTTTGAGCTGCCTGTTATCAGTGATATCCACGATACTGCGCAGGCTGATATAGCCGCCAAAACGCTGGACATAATTCAGGTTCCGGCCTTTTTGTCCCGACAAACTGACCTGCTGCTTGCAGCCGCTAAAACTGGTAAAGTTGTAAATGTTAAAAAAGGACAGTTTCTTGCGCCGGATGATATGCTGAATGTTGTTAAGAAATTGCATGAAGGTGGTTGCAAGCAAGTTCTGCTTACTGAGCGTGGTGCAAGTTTTGGCTACAATCGCTTAGTATCTGACATGCGTTCCATTCCAATTATGCAAAGCTTTGGTACCCCGGTTGTTTTCGATGCAACTCATTCTGTGCAGGAGCCGGGCGGTCTTTCTACAACTTCCGGTGGCAGAAGAGAGTTTGTTGATGTTTTGGCAAAGGCCGCAGTAGCAGCGGGAGCAGATGCAATATTCACCGAAGTACATAACGATCCTGATAAGGCATTGTGTGACGGCCCCAATTCGCTTGATATACCTTCCTTTGAAAAGCTGGCGATATCTTTGATGCGAATCAGAGAAGCTATTTTGTAGCAGCGATCAATAAAATCTTATGTGTCTTGGTGGAAGTCCATTTTTAGGGCTTGAAACAATTTTTCCCTGTTTTACAAACTCGCCATTTTCAAATGTATACAGATGAATAGCAGGTGACTGAGGGTCTGCATCGCCTATATATACTGTGTTGTTGTCACTATCTGCCAAGGTTCCGCCCATACCGAAAGGAGTTGATGCTTCGTGTATCAAGCTTTCCTCACCGGTTTTTATGTCTATTGCAACTATCGAATCATTGATTTCAAGGTTTAAATCTCCAAAATGCATACAGATAATGTGACTAGCGTTAAACATTTCAACTTCAAAACCGTAGGGACGATCATCAGCCTTAATTATTGTTTCAATCAGAAGTTCATTTGCTGAAAGATCAATGCTGACAATACCGGACTCGCCAAGTTGTGAGTCCAGAGCATTGTAGAAAAGTCCGCTACAGGATACAACAAGCTTGCTCAGCTCTTTCGCATAGGTAATTCCTGTACAGTTTTTATATTGTTCGATCTCAATGTCGTGAACTATAATATCCGTTCCAGGGTCAATCGCAATAATTCTGCCATTTCCGGCTTTGCTGAAATCCTTGTTAAGTTGATCTATCGCAACCCAGACAAGATTGTTGGCGTAGACTAAGTGAGTAGGACGCGGCAGGATATTCCCCTCAATCTGAGGTATTAATATGTTTCCAATTATCGTGCGGCTGGCAGGGTCAATTATCAGAATGTCGCCACCGTCATCATATTCTTCTTTGCCCGGAGTTGCATTTGTTTCGTATCTTGTTACATAAGCTTTGTTTCTGGATAACCAAAGTAGATCCTGCGGGTTTGAGGCAAAGCCTGTTGCCACCGAAAGCTGACCCGTAATTGAGAAGTCTTCAGGGCTGATAAATGTCAACACACTGTTAGGGTAGCGATCAATCAGGATTATTTCATTGTCGGGATTTGGGGTAGATGGTAATACAATGTCTCCAGAAAGCGCAACAGACAATCCGGGGTCACTGCTACCGGAGTGGATTATGCCTTCTCTGAACAATTGCTGTTGTTCGATATCGAGAATAGAAATGGAGGTGGAAAGATAATCTGTGCTGACAACAGAAATTCCCCATGGAATTGCATCGGTGTTGTTGTCCAGACTGTCACCATCTACAGCGTTGTTGTATCCACTTGTATCGTCAATACATCCTGATGGTGCCAAAATCGAAATCAGCAAAACATATAGCAGGTAAAGGTTTCTGTGTCTCATCATACCACCTAAAAAACTTTTAAGCTGAATAGCAAGTGATAACTTCTGCCGGGCAATGGATAGCCTGTCAGATCCTGTGTTTGTTCGTTGGTCAGGTTGTTTGCCGCAAATGAAAGCTTGGCTTTTTTATCGGCAAACAAAAAACTAAAACCGGCGTTAAAATAAAATCTATCACTCACTGCCACTAAATTAGCGTTATCAAGAAAGTTTCCCGCAATCCAGTCCGACTCAAGATACAGGCTGGTTTCATCAATTTCAAAAAGATCATTAAAATAGCCTTCTGCTCGCACATACCATTTGGAGGCAGGTCTGTTAGGCAGCACTTTGCCTTTTCTTGCTGAAATATTGCTGATGTTTTTACTCTTCAGCAAAGTGTAGTTTCCATTCAAGCGCAAATGGGAAAACAGATCGGTACTTACTCCGGCCTCAATTCCCCAAAGCCTTGTTTTGTCCAGATTCTCTGCAACAGCTACATTCTGTGAGGTCTGGATGAATTGTATCAGATTATCCACCTGTGAAAAGAATGCGTATAGCTCTATTTTTAACTTGAACGGTTCGGGTAGTTTGGTGGATTGGTAGATAATACCAGCGTCTGCATTGTAGGATGACTCAGATTTTAGACTTGAGTTCCCCAGTACTTTTCCATTGTTACCAAATAATTCAAACAAAGATGGCAAGCGCACAGCGCGTCCACCACTGACAGTTATTTTGGTGTCTGGTATGGAGCTGTTGACAATAGACAGCCTGTAGGAGTTTTCAAGTTGTGTGGTGTTTTTAGCTGTCCCGTTTAACTGATTGCGTGAAGCCGATAAACGACTTTTGGCCCACTCAATACGACCCGATGGAATAATTGCTAAATCAATTGCTTCGATTTTAAATTTTGCTTCTAAATTTGTGTTGATCGAATGACGGTTTGAATCGCTGGTGGAAGAAGCACTTGCATTTGTGTCAAAGTATTCAAAGCGATAGCTTGCGCTAGCTGAAATTACAAACCATTTAAATGCTTTGTAATTCAGGTATGTGTGAAGATTTGGTGAATACGTTTTGTCCTTGCTGTTATCTGTTCCCAGTCCAATTTCGGACAATGGATCAAGAAATCTCGACCAGACAAAGCGAAGTGATAAACTTGTTTGCCAATCCAGCTTTTCAAAAAGATTCATTCCTTCAAGTTTTATCGCAAGCAGATTGTCAACCACCGAATACTCCGGTTTTTCAGTTTCAAAAAGCCCAAGACCTGCAATTCCCTGTTCCCTGAAAAACAACCAGTCAAACACCGTTAAACGCCATTTGTTATTTAATTTAAATCTTGTTTTCAAAAGAGAATTTAGCTGGTTGTATGAATCGTTTTTTCTGATTTGCTGAAAATCATCAGATTCGTCAAATCGTGTGCCGTTATCATTTGTGTAGCTGAAGCCGCCTTCCCAGCCTGAGTAGTCCAACCCCAAAGCAAAGTCCCACTTTTTTGAAGGTTCTGCAAAAAACAATCTGGCTTCACGACTGGCAAAAGATCCACCCCCTGCATCTACAGTTAAACTGCGCTTGCGCCCATTTCTGGTGCTGATTGAAATTACTCCACCGATTGAGCTGTTACCAAAAAATATTGGAGCAACTCCCCGATAGATTTCGATGCGTTTTACATTTCCAAGTGGAATACGTGAAAGATCGACCGGGCCTCCAGACGAAGAGTTTAAAGGGATTCCGTCCAACACGACCAAAACCTGATCCGAGTTGGAGCCTCTGATAGAAAGGGTGGAAAACGCAGAAGGCCCACCCATTTTTGTAACTCGTACACCCGCCTGCTGGTCTAAGACTTCAGGTAGAGTCTGTGCTGCATCATCAAAATCTTTCCTCAATAAAACCGTTCCGGAAGCCGCTTCATCATGCTTTAATTTCGGGTAGCCTTTGTTGTCCTGGACTATGATTTCGGGAAGAGAGAACTCCTCCTCATTCTGCTGTTTATCCTGAACATCCTCTGGAGAAGTGTCTTCTTCAGCGAACAATGACGAACAATGAATAAGAACAAGGCTGAACAGGATAACAGCAAACTGAAGTTTTGCCGGACAATATTTTGGTTTGCGTTTTTGCAAAATGTTTTTTACTTTAATTGTGGATTACGCCAACGGCATCAAGATCAAATCCGGCACTTTGCACTGTAGGATAAGGATCATAAATAATCTGTGAAAAACTGTCATAATAAATGGTTGTGTCTGTTTCGCTGGTGCCTCCTATAATATCGACAATTTTTACATGGGTGATATTGTTCAAATCCAGTGTGCCGTTTAAGACTTCGCTTTTGTATTTCAAAGCTTCCAGATCAAATGGTGTACCGAATCCGGCTTTATATTTTCCAGCAAGAGAACCAATGTTTTCAGCCTTGGAAAATCCAAAAGCCGATACCGGTTCTTCTGACAGATAGGCATTATCAAACCTTGCGAAACTTATACCATCGCTACTGACTTCCACATAGGCCAGCTCAAGAAAGTTTTCACTGAAGCTGTTTTCAAACACCAGAAAATCCCAGCCGATACCATTTTTAATAGCATTGTCAAAGGTCAGGGTAATATTCCCGCCACGCCCAACAGACACAATATCTGTAGAACCACCGACAGCCTGACCAAGAGCTTTATCAGGTGTTTGCCATGAGTCAATTACATCTGTGCCATATTCAACAGGGCTAACATAGCCACTGGCCCAGTCAACAATTCTGTCGTCATCTTTGGAAATTGCGCTACTTCCCACTGCACCGGCTGCTGCCGGATAAGTTTCCCGCACATCATAGATAAAGCTGAAAATCTGATCGCTAACACAGCTTGCAGAGTCAGCTTTTGCAAAAACCTTAATCTTGCCGGTTTCGCTGAAAGTTATATCTGATTGCGCTTGCCATTCGTCAGGTTGTTCGGCCTGAAGATTTTGTGTTGTTCCTGTAGCAAGCGGAACTTCTTCTTCGGTACTGAATTCAATTGTTGCACCTTGATGGATTATAATCATGGTTACAGCTTGTGGTACAGGGCAGGAGGGTAGGGCGATGCATTCGTTGCCTTCCTTTTTAAATCCGTTGCTGCACAAGCATGTTCCATCAGGTTCACTGCAGAAGGCATTTTCGTTGCAAGTAATTGTTTTGCCTGTTTCGCATTGATTTTGATTATTACATTGTTCAATACCGTTGCAAATCAACAAATCATCACAATCAGAATCATCTTGGCAAACTTTTATTTCGCAAACATCGTCAATCAACTGAAAGCCAGTGTTACAAAGACAGGATTCGGACTCGGAGTCACAGTGTTCGTTTATGCCGCATTCTACAAGATTGCCAGCAAGACACTCGCCAGATCCGTTACAGAATTCTTCACCATTGCAATAATTATCATCTGAACAGCTTGCACCTTCTTCG
>Ga0209475_10001475_pt1 | contig 29623 bp, 18 predicted proteins | sample tdDd471_FD_187128 | JGI IMG/M metagenome (GOLD analysis project Ga0209475, IMG submission 187128) | Marine sediment microbial communities from the Atlantic coast under amendment with organic carbon and nitrate - tdDd47.1 (SPAdes)... | ecosystem: Environmental > Aquatic > Marine > Coastal >... | reverse complement strand
TGCTCTGATAGATATTGGCTGGAAGGCCAGTATGCAATGTTATCTGCTCTCGATACTGAAACAGCAAAAGGCTGAAGTTGAAGTTAATGGTTTTTATCTGGGAACCTCTGAAGAGATTCTGGCTCGGAAGGAACTGAACGGTTTTGCAAAAGGATTTTTATGCGAAGGTGGTCAACCTTCCAATACGTTTAAAACCATTTTGGCCTGTGTGCCTCTTTGTGAATTCCTTTTTTCTGCTAACCATGGAAGTGTTACCGGCTATATGGAAGATGACAATAATGAAGTAAAGGCAAAATTTGGTAGAGGTGATATCCAGGAACAATCCAATGTGGTTCGTCTTATGCAACAGGGAGCTATGGATTTTATTACCGATTTTACTTCCTTTAGTAAAAATTATGAGTCAATTCAAATAAGTAGGGAGTTGGCATTTGCTCCTATTGCCAGAGTTATTCAATCACCGCAGTATGAGGAGTCGGTGCTGATTGGAGATTTGAAACATGTCGATTCATTCGATGATGTGGAAAATGCGCGATATCTGGCTCGTCCACCATCAATTTGGGGTATATTTAACATCAAAGGCTTGAGACGCAGATACCTTCAAAGTTATTGGAAGAGAGGCTTTATAGAAAGATTAAGCCATCTTCACCACCCGATTGCATCACAAATCCTTAAAAAGTTGAAAAGCTGAGATAGCGCGATTACTTTTATTTCTTTTTACTTGTAGTAACCTCTTGAAATTACAGGAAAATTCCAGTAATGATGAAAGTAATTAAGAAAATTGCAGAGGTGCCGATATTATGGTTGCACTGTTTTTTTTGTGTAACAGTTTGAAATATTCGAAATATGATATGAGAGTTTAATGGACGAGAAAACAACTGGCTTTGAGTCTATAGACAGCCAAGACAGAAATCAGTCTGACAAACTGCTGACTATGCATGCCTTTTCAGGTATTTTCAGGATGTTTACCCAAGTCTTGGCAATGATGATTCTGGTGCCTATCATTATCAAGCATGTTGGTGAGGAAAAATATGGTATCTGGACCTTGGGAATGGCCATTATGGGCATTCTTGCTTTCCTCGAATTTGGTCTGATTCAGGCTTCCAACAGATTTCTATCGGCAATAAACTTCAGAGAAGAACCGGAAAAGATGCAGCAGTGGACATGTACCACTTTTTGGCTGACCCTTATCTCCGGTATTGCGGTAATTGTTGTAGGTATTCCATTTTCTGATAAACTGGCACTTTTACTGAAAGTGCCGGAAATTGTTCATGCACAGGCTACTTTTGTGGTTTTTGTCTTCATTTGGCGGCTTGCCATTTCAGTACCACTTAGAAATTTCAGTGCAGTATTGTTATCACAGCGATTTATGGCCAGAGCACATTTAAGTCAGGGGCTTAGTACAATTTTATACTTTGTTTGTGGGGTGTGGGTTCTTGATCAGGGCTATGAACTGAACGGGCTGGCAATCGCTTTCTTTGCAACAATGCTGGTCGAACATTTAGCGTACGCGATAATGTCGCTTAAGATAGTGCCTTTAAAAAGTTACAGGCTGAAAAACTTCAATGGAGAATTGGTTCCGAAAATAGTTGAGTTCTCAATGTTTGCCTGGCTTGGTCAAATAACCAATGTGATATTTATGCGTGCCGGCGTTCTGCTGGTTCAGGTCACCTCCGGTTTGGTTGCCAATGGCGCATACAGTATCGCCATGAGACTATCAAGCATCAGTGCAGAGCTTGCCGCTCAGGTAACGTATGCCGGTAGCCCCAAGATTGCAAAGCTTTCGACCGAGGAAGATTCTGGGCTTGGTAAGGCCGGCTGGCTGACTTTGACACTGGCCAGACGAGCGATGGTCTTAAGTGGAATTCTGGCTGCAATAGCAGTACCTCTTGGTGGCTGTTTTCTTGAGGGATGGGTTGGCGGAGAAATGGCCAAGATTGCAACTGTTCCCCTGGCAATTATGACAATGTCGATCTTTTTAGGTACCCCATATAACGCTTCTGCAAATTCTCTCTCGTTGTCTGGAGAACATAGATTTACTAATGTAACTGCGCTGGTTGTTGTTGCCTTGTATATACCCATTGCAATTGTTGGTGGGCAATATTTTGGACCAACTGGTGTGGCACTGGCAGGGATGATTACCACTGTTTTCATGATGTTACCTGCTTTCATGATCAGAGCCAGAAAACATTTGGAGATCCGGCTTTCAAATTGGTTGAAATTTGTCTATGGCCCCCATTTCCTTCCATTTTTTGCGTCTCTTTCAATATCTTCTCTGGTATCCTGGGCGATTCAGAATTTTATTGAAAAAGGAAGATTGTGGATGGTGCTTTCTGCCGTTGCGGGGGTTATAATCGCATGCATATATGTTTTGATATTTCTCATGTACACCGCTCCTGAAGAGGAGAGGGGTATATTGAAGAAGATTCTAAACAAAGTCGGTATATTTAAAGGATAAAGGCATGGGTTCTGTAAAAGTCACAGAATTGCAAACAGATTCCGATTGGAGGGCCGTTAGAGGAGAAGTAGAGGCCTTTGAGAAGGAGTGCGAGCCTAACACGTATATGGAATGGGGTTACCAATATGCCAACTGGTCACAGTGTCCTCCTGAAGGAAGGTGCTGGCTGATTCGCCTGTTTGAAGGTGAGATGATTTTGGGAATGATGATTCTGGTAGAATCAAAGTCTCATAAATTCGGTGTACCGATAACCTCTCTCAGAACGATGGACTTTGGTGTTATGCATATGCCCCCGTTTCTTATGAGAAAGGGTTACGAGCTTGAGGCATGCAGGGCACTTGTAAAGGCAAGGTGGAAAATTGCTTTTGTTACCGGTGCCAGTCTTGTTAAACTCTATAAAATAAATAAAAACAGCTCTTTGCCCCTAGTGGATACTTTGGCTAAGAATAACATATACACCAGAGTGTCTGATTTTAACGACAGCTATCAATTAAGACTTCATGATGGTATCGAATCATATTTGAAAACAAAGAAAAGAAAATCATTATACAATATCAGAAGATCAACACGTTTGTTACAGGAAGAAACCGGTGAGATACTGCGTCTGGAAAGACTTCGAGGCGAAGATCTGCTGTCAAATGACCGCTTCATGAAATACTGGAAATGCTTTGAGGACCTTCGTTCGCAATCATGGCAAATGGTAGAAGCAAGAAAAATAAGCCAGGAAAATCATGATAGACTGGTTAACTTTTTCCGCGTCGCTGTAGAAGGATGGGATACAAAGGGCTGGTTGGATCTGGTGTTATTATGGGCCGGCAAGAAGTTGGTGGCGGGTCAATTGAACACAGTTACCAACCATACCCAGCGTGTAATTCTCATGGCCTATGATCAAACTTTCAAAAATTGCAGTCCCGGCAGAGTGTTGTTTTTCAAGCAGATGGAAGATGCCTATGACAGAGGAGACCGGACAATAATTCTGGGTGGTGCAAGCGAAGCTGGTAAGGCATTTTGGGCAAATCAAATAGAAAGTACTCTTGAGATTACCTGGGTTCTTGGAGGAGCCAGAGCTAAGGCCTGGTCTGTATGGGATCAGTTCAACAGAAGACGCGCAGTATGAAGTCGATGCTGGGAAATGGTGTGTTTTGCTAGAAACAAAGAATTTTAAAATCTCAAGTCTGGGCTGTGACAACGACTGGCAAAACTGTAAAGCGGCCCTTGTTGAACTTGATAAAAAATCCCGGGCGAATCCCTGGGCCAACTGGCATCATTTTCATTTTGTATCCAGTGAGATTCTTAACAATTGCTGCTATTTTTTAATAGAAATATATGATGCTGGTGAATTGATTGCAGCAACTGTCTATAGAAACGAAACAAGTAAGCGTTCAGGCTTAAAATTTAATATTCTGCGTTCTATTGATTGGGGGACCATGTGTATTCCCCCCATGATTATTAAAAAAAATTGTGAGAAAGTTGCATACAAAGTCTTAATTGATAATTTCTCTACTATCTCAAAATTTACCGATGCCGATCTTTTGTGTCTCTATCAACAAAGACGCAGGTTTTGTCGACCATTCATTAGCCAGCTTCATGAGAGACAGATTGTTTTTGATTCTCAGGAATTATCCAATAGTCAGGTGATTGATACTACAACCTGGAAAAAAAGGACAAAGCTTAAAAAGCGTTTAAAGTATTTACGCAAGAACGAAGGTCGACTGGAACAGGATTTCAACCTAGTACCAAAATTTGTCAGATATCGTGGTGATGTGATTGGTGAACTGATTGAGAATGGCATATGGGATCAGTTCAAAAGGTTGTGGAATGTGTCCTGGCAAAAGAGTTTCATTTCCAGAAATGACGAAAAACGCGCTGAGGAATCTTTCAGGTTCTTTGAGATTTCAGTGAAACTCTGGAGCAAATTGGGTCGGCTAGATTTTTGTGTAATGATGCTTGGTGAAAAAGCAATTTCTGTTTATCTGAACAATATTGTTGATGGCAATGTAAGCCTGATAAGCACCTTTTATGATGCGGAATATGAGCAATATGGTATTGGTTCGATTAATCTTACCAGAACCATCCTGGATTCGATTGATCGTGGTGACAATTTACTGGATTTTGGCGGTGAAGCGGTTACATGGAAAAGACGCTGGAGTACAAACGAATCTCCTATCTTGTTACATGAGATTCCGCTTGGTACTGTCAAATCTGCGATATGGAGTGTAAACAAACGTATAAATCATTCCAGAATGAAGAAGTCCAGGGTTGAGTTGCATACCATTCAGAGCAAGAAGGATTTTGAGTCCTCAAAAAACAATCAGCCATTATTAAAACTGCATGAAGATGAAAACTACGAAATAAAAGCTCTCAAGACTGAGGAAGACTGGAAAAGTATTAAAAATATGGTCGAGCAGTTTGAGAAGAATTGTCATGTCAATCCCTGGCAGAATTATTCCCATTGTTTTAACTACTGGAAGACTTTTAAGAAAAATAAAACCTGTTGGATGATTGCGGTAAAAATGCCTGAAGGGCGCAGCAAGGGTTTGCTGGCTCTGGCATTTTTTCTGGAAGAAAACCAACAGCGCAGGCGAGTTAATTTTAAGGTCTTGCGCTCTCTGGATCAAATGGCCATGCGTATCGCTCCATTTATGGTGTTTGAGGGCATGGAACATGAGGCGCATAGGGCCATCTTGCATTGTTTAAAACCTCTGCAAGAAAAGTCAGGGGCCGATCTTGTTTCTCTGTATCGTCTGGATACGGCTTTGTCTGAGATACTGGTTGAAGAGCTTGTTTGCATGGGGATTCCTCACAAAGCCGGTGTTTTTACAAAATCAAAAATTGCTGTTTTTCCAGATGATTTTGCAGACTATCAAAAAAGCCTTGGCAAGTCGGTAAGCTACAAGACAAGAAGAGCTGACTCTGTTACCAAAAGAGATTATGGTGAATCCCCGCAAGTGTTGCATTTCAGTGGTAAGCAATGCAAGGGTGAAGAATTTAACAAAATGTGGAAGCAATTTGAGCAGCTTAGAAAGAATTCCTGGCAATATGAGAATGCCGAGTCCTGCGCTTTGGTAGAGACCGAGAAAGTGACAGAATATTACGGATTGTCAATTGAAGACTGGGCCAGACGGGGAATGGTTCATTTCACTGTGATGTTGCTAAGGGGTCAGGCCGTATCCGGGCTGCTTTCACTTGTTACTGACAAAAGAGCCTATGGCCTCTTGACGGCCTATGACAGAAATTATTCGAAATACAGTTATGGTATAGCTACACTCGTGCACCATTTCAAAAATATGCACGAAACCGGTAACAGGTTTGTTGAAATTGGTGGAGAAGGTTCTGACTGGAAGAAAAAATGGTCTTCCAGAGAGGAAGATATCTATCAGATAGAGATAGGTTTAGGCACGCATAAATCAATGCTGTGGGAGCTTATGAACATGTTGAAACGAAAAAAAAACAGTTCACCTGTCAGATAACTTTTTCAAGTGCGTTTTCTTTATCCAGTTCAATAATCAGCAAGGAAATATCATCATCAAAATAATTGTCTCCACAATGAATAGTCAGGGTTGCCATGGTTTGTTTTATTAGAGAACCAAGTGGTTTGTCCTGATTCTGTTCTATTATTTTGGTCAGGCGACTTTCACCGAATTGCTCACCCTTATTATTTTCAGGCTCGATCATCCCATCTGAATACAGTATAAGTCTGTCACCTGCTGTCAATCTGGTGGTTTCATCCGAAAAGCAGTATTCCTCAATAAAACCTATGGGAGGGTTTCCGCCACGTAGAACCGTTACACCTGTATCCGAAATTCTGAAAGGTACAGGGTGTCCTGCTCTGACCCATTGCATTTCCATTTTTTCTGTGTCGATTATGGCGTAGAAAAAGGTGAAATACATGCTGGTTTCTTCGTCGATGGGAAAGCGCATGTTCAATTCAGCCGCTACTTCCCTCGGCTTTCTGATTACTTCGTTACCGTCATCATCATATTTTTTTAGAATGCCACCATGTTCAATCAACGGTCGCAACAAATGACTAAGTGTGGTTGCAAGCAGTGCTGCCGAAACTCCATGACCGGAAACGTCTATCATGTAGGTGGCAATGTGATTCTCATCAAGTTTTAAGACATTAAACAGATCACCACCGATATAGGCGGTTGGTTTAAAGTACCAGTCGAACTTGAGCTTGTTAAAGCCTGTCTTGTTGATGGGTAAAAGGCTTTCCAATGTTTTGGCGGCTTTTTTCAGATCGGTTTTCATGCGCTTGTTGGAACCGGCCAAGTTTCTTTCCAGGTTCAGAATCCTGGTTCCTGCCTTTAATCTGGCTTTTAGCTCCACCGGCTCAAATGGTTTTCCAATGTAATCATCCACGCCAACTTCAAACCCCTGAGTTACGTTGTCCCGGCTGTCAAGAGAGGTCAGGAGGATGATATAAGTGTAGTTGCTAGTCATGTGGGCACGTATTTTACGGCAGAGTTCCACTCCGTTCATTCCCGGCATTATCCAGTCGGTTATAAGCAGGTCGTATTCGCCTTTTTCATAATAATCCCAGGCTTCTATGCCGTTTCTGGCCGATTGGCAGTTGTATCCCCATTTGGTTAGGCTGGCTTCAAGCATTCTTCTTGTTAAAGCATCATCTTCCGCTATCAAGACGTTCATCTTTGTCAACATTTCTGAAATAAAGGTTGATTAATTGTGGTCTGTTCTTATTAATTGCATTAATGGGCTTTACGACCGATATCAATTATACAGGATTAGTGCCGAGTTTGCAATTTACTTGATATTTGGTCAATCGGCCATTATCTTGCTTAATGAAGCTAAAACAGCAGTAGATTTATCATATGGGGAAATCAGGGTTCAAACAATGACAATGAAAACCACTATAGTTATGAGATCTTTCAATGATTCTCCTGAATATGTCGAACAGACTCTCACTTCGTTATCGTTACAGCAGGGAGTGGATTTTGATCTCATTCATCTGGACAGCTTTTCCACCGATGGCACTCTTGAGATACTTAAAAAGCGTGGAGGAAAAATTTATTATGTTTCCTCATCCGAATATATTCCGGGTAGAACCTTAAATTACGGCATGGAACTTTGTCAGGGAGAAATTATCACCTTTTTAAATGCCGATGCAACTCCGGTTGGGCCGGATTGGCTCTACAGGTTGCTCAAACCTCTGGTGGATAATGAAAATGCAATTGCTACCTTTTCAAGACAAATTCCAAGAGACGATGCAGAACCCTTGTTCAGGAAAGATTACGAAAGAAGTTTCGGTGATGGCGAAGAGCATAGAAAGTGGAAGCATTTCTTTTCCATGGCTGCCAGCGCAATAAAAAGATCCTACTGGGAAAAACATCGCTTCGATGATGCCATTACCTCTTCCGAAGATATCGACTGGACGTATCGAGCAAAACTTGAGGGTAAAGATATCGTATATGTGCCGGACTCAATTGCGGTGCATTCACATAATTACGACTACGAGTCCAGTTACAGAAGACACCGGGCGGAAGGTGGAGCCGATCCATGGACTTTTTCGGTCAAGCAGAAGGAATCTGGTTTTTTAAGACAGGTTACTTTACCGTTTGTGGCGGAATTTGCCCGTGATGTCAAATACGCCATCAAAGAAGGTGTTCCTTCAGCTATTCTCGATTCGCCAACTTTGCGCTGGTCACAGAAACTTGGGCATTATCATGGCTTAAAAGATGGCTTTGAAACTGCTGTCAAAGCGAGGGCAATTGCGCCACCGGATGTGGCAGCTCCAACCGAGGGCAAGTACACCGTCTGGCTGGATGAAGATTTCGAGCGTAAACTTGACACCGACTTTGCTGTTATTGTTGCCGAGTTGGAAAACCTTTCAACAAAACCAGATGCTATTATTCTTGGTGGTGGCTACGGCAGGCGCGAAGGTGGAGTGCTGGAGATCAATGGAGAAAAGAAACCCTACAACGACTATGATTTGTATGTGGTTTTTGATCTGAAAACCAGTGTGGTTCCTAAAAAGCTGGCAGAAGAAGTGCATCAGGTTTCCGAGCGTTTATCTCCCCAAATGGGTTTGGAGGTTGATCTTTGTCCCGTATCCAAAAAGAAGTTGCAAGATGCAGAACCGAGAATCGAGTGGTATGAACTGCGTCGTGGTGCATGGATGCTTAAAGGGCCAGGAAGATATCTTAACTTGATGCCCGACTATCGTGGCTTTGAGATTCCACCTGAAGAGGGTGAGAGACTTTTGATGAACAGGGCCGTGGGTATGATCTACGCCAGACGTGCCTTGCAGAAATTTAAAGACAGCAAATCAGAGTTGCCTGAGGATGACCTCGATTTTATTACCAGAAATATTTACAAGGCACTTTTAGCTGCGGGTGACGTGGTTCTTTTAAGGCACAACCTCTATCACTACAGTTATCGTGAACGCCTGAAAAGGTTGCAATCATTTGAATTGAAGACAATAGCTGATTTCGACAAAATAAAAGCGGGTCATGCAGAAGCCATGAACTATAGAATGCATCCGGAATTCAAGCACAAAACATATGCAGAGCTGGTCAAGTTCTGGGAAGAATCCAGAGAAACATTTAAACTTGCTCACCGATGGTTTGTGGCCGTTACAACCGGAGCAGGTAGTTGGGATTCTTATGGAGATCAACTTTTATCAGGTTTGGATATCGAACCCAAAACGGTTTTAAATATCTATAAAAATATCAGACTAAAAGGAGAGTTTCCTTCGTCTGTAAAAGAATCTCTTTCACTCACCAGCCATCCGCAAAAACGAGTAAAAGTTGTAGCACCGTATTTGCTTTACGATGTAGAGATGGATGGTGAAAATAAAATAGCTGACTTTGGTGCCAAAATTGCCAGAACACTTTTTATACCATGCACCGATACGATAAGCCGTGATAGTGCCGATGAATTCATTCAATCGGTCGAGTTGCGCTTTTTGTCTGTCTGGCAGGAGGTTAATTGAGATGAGTTCCAAAAGTAAAAAACTTTCATTATTTATATTTATAGATGCCTTTGGTTGGGACATATTAAATTCGGTGGAGTTTTTCGATAAAGAATTGCCACACCGCAGAAAACTGGAATCAGTAGTTGGCTACAGCAGCACAGCAATTCCAACAATTCTTACCGGACGCTGGCCTTATCAACACGGGCATTTTTCATTCTATTTCTACAATCCTTTGTCTTCGCCTTTCAAGGGCTTTTCCTGGATGCGCTTTCTGCCTAAAAAAATCACTTCAAGTGGCAGGGTCAGAAACAAAATGTCATGGGCCTTGAAAAAGCTTTATGGCTATACAGGATATTTTCAGATTTACAATATGCCTTTTCAGTACATGCATATGTTTGACTATTGCGAGAAGAAAAGCCTGTTTGCCCCGGATGGTATTTTAAATGGCGACAGCATCTTTACCTCTCTTGAGTTAAGCGATCTGAAATATCACGCTTCAGACTGGCGCAAGAGCGAAGAAGAAAACTTCGACTCAATCATGAAAGATATTGGCGAGCAGTCCATCGAGTGGGCCTTCTTCTACAATGCTGCGCTGGATGGCATTATGCACGTTTACAAACCCGGCAGCAAAGAAGCTCTGGATCAGATTGAGAAATACAGACAGAGACTCAGAAAACTGTTTGATCTGGCGCATGAAAAATATCAGGATGTTGACATCTATGTTTTTTCGGATCACGGCATGGCAACCGTTACCGATACACATGAAGTGTGGCGTGACATCGAGGCTTTGGGGTATGAGTTTGGCAGAGACTACACGGCGGTGTACGACTCTACCATGGCGCGTTTCTGGTTCATGAATCACGAAGTAAGAGATGATGTAGTTAAAGTGCTTCAGACGATGGATTATGGTCACATCATGTCCGAGGAGGAATTAAGAAAATATGGTGTCTATTACGAGGATCACAAATATGGGGAATTATTCTTTTTGCTGAAAGAGGGACATCTTATCGTACCCAGTTTTATGGGCCAGAAATCCATTGCAGCCATGCATGGCTATCATCCCACCGATCCGGCATCATATGCAATGATAATTTCCGACAAAGAAATACCTGAAGAAATTAAACATATAAAAGATATAAATATTCTAATGAGCAAACCTGTGTTAAAGAAACAAGTATGAAGATTTTAATGGTGACAAATCTGTATCCTCCGGCAATCCTTGGAGGATACGAAATACTTTGCGAGTATGTTACCGGGGAGTTGTGTGCCCGTGGGCATGATGTAGTGGTGCAGACCAGCGATTATAGGACCGATGGCAGCAGGTTGCCTATCAGTTTTACAGGTGTTCAGGGTGAAAAGATCGTTCGCAACCTGCAATTGTATGTTCCATTTAACAAACCGTATAAAAGATCCCGAGCAAGTCATTTGCTGGCAGATGCTTACAATAACAGAGTTACAGCAAGATTGATAGAACGAGAAAAGCCGGATGTGATTTTTTTCTGGAGCATGAGAAGGCTCAGTCTGGGCTCGATAAGGGCCGCAATGAAATCAGGGGTTCCCTATGCGCTGACACTAAATGATGATTATCTGTTAGCCTACAAACCGGGAGACTTCAGTCTTAGTCCCCGCAAAAGTGCCAGCTATTATCTGGATCGCAGTCTTGCATTGCATACCACCTATCTTGGGCTGAAGTTTCCCCATGTTGCCAGCATAAGCCAGTCTTTACTTGATAATCTGGTGAAGCAGGGCGCACCGGTTGCTCAGGCAAGGGTGATATATCAGGGGATTGATAATACCAAGTTTGTTTTAAAACAAAATCCCGGTAGTTTGCACGAGCCTGTCAGGTTGCTATATGCAGGGCAGGTTCATATGTACAAGGGTGTACATACTGTAATCGAAAGTATGGCCAAACTTGTTGACAAAGGTTTGAATATCAATTTGCAGATTGCAGGTTCAGGCGAGTCGGAATACAGAAACTTTCTGGACACTCTTTCCAGAAGACTGGGCGTTAAAGAAAATATCAGCTTTTTAGGCAAAATAGACAGAGACAAATTAGCTGCACTGTATCACGAAAGCGACATTTTTGTTTTTCCGTCCATCTGGGATGAGCCATTTGGTCTGACCCATCTGGAAGCCATGGCCAGTGGTGTTCCCGTTATCAGTACTACCAATGGTGGCCCGGGAGAGTTTCTGGAACATGGGGTTAACTCTCTTACTTTCAAAGCCGAAGATCCTATCGACCTTGCCGATAAAATTCAGCAATTGATTTCAGATGACGAGCTGAGGAAAAAAATAGCTTTGGCTGGCTGCAAATGTGTCGCGGATTATTTTACCAATACACGATATGTGGATGATCTGGAGCAGTTTTTAACAGAGGTGAGTAAAAACTGGTGGGTCTGAAACCTGATAAAATAATGAAAGTGTCAGATGAGAATCTTACAATTAGCCAGACGTTTTGTAGAGCATGAATGGGGTGGAACAGAAACCGTAATTGCCCAGACCGGCAAACAGCTTTTCAGGCGAGGTCATTATTCGGAAGTCTGGACATCCTCGGCCCTGTCCAAACCCGGTGAAGATATTGTTTCATCACTTCCCGTAAAACGTTTCAACTACCTGTATCCCTTCTTTGGTTTGAATCAATCGGCAAAAGAGGCCCTTGATAAAAAGGGCGGAAACATGTTTTCGTTTTCCATGATGTCGTCTTTGTTATTAAATAACAAGTTTGATCTGTATCATCTGCATACCGGAAAACGTTTTGGGGCACAGGTTGCCAAAGTCGCCAGAATGCGCAAAAAACCGTATATCATAACCCTTCATGGCGGAGTATATAACGTTCCCGAAGCCGAGCGAAATGATATTTTATCGCCCATCAAGGGAAAGCTGGAATGGGGTAAAGTTTTAGGTGCTGCCCTTGGTTCTCGAAAATTGCTGGAAAATGCCGATGCAGTTGTCTGTGTAAATCCACAGGAAGCAGAGCATATCAAGCAGATTATGCCGGATACAATTGTTCAGCATTTGCCAAACGGAGTTAACCCTGGAGACTTTTCCGGTGGAGAGGGCCAGCGTTTCAGAAAAGCACATGGTTTTAAAAAAAACGACAAAATTATCATGTGCATCAGCAGGATCGATCATCAGAAAAACCAGCTTGCTCTGATTGACATGCTGGCGCTGTTTGGCAAAGGCAAGGGACGACCGCATCTGGTTCTGATTGGCCCGAAAACAAATCCGGACTACGAAGTTTTAATTAAAATTAAAGCTGAAAAATTAAAAGTATCCGACTTTTTGCATATTTACGATCCGATGCCACATGGGTCACAGGAGTTAACAGACGCATATGCCTCAGCAGATGTTTTTGTTTTGCCTTCAGTACACGAACCATTCGGTATAGTGCTACTTGAGGCTTTTAGTGCAAAATGTCCCGTAGTTGCTACCGCTGTTGGTGGTATTCCATACTTTCTGGAAAACGGAGTCAATGGAATGCTGGTTCCCTCCGGTGATGTGGATGCCATGTTTGCGGCTACCAAAAATATCCTGAACGAAAAAACAATTGCACAAGAGCTTGGCGAGGAAGCCTATAAAACCGTCGAAAAATTTTACACCTGGGAAAGAGTTACAGAGCAGCTTTTAGAGTTATATCAGACTCTTGTGAAAGGTTGAAAATGGCCGATATCCGCAATATCTGGCATGTAAGTGAATATGCAGAATTTATCGGTGGGATAGAGCAAAACCTGTTTTCTCTGGCAAGCTCGCTAAAGAAAAAGGGATACAAGCAGCTACTGTTATGCAGTAATGAACATGGCGAGGATGAGAAATTTCTGAATGCCTTTTGTGGTTGTTTCAAAACAGGTGTGGGTGAATCTTTAGATGGTGCGCTTAAGCATGGAATCCCGGATGTCATCGTGGTTCAGCGTCCCTTTGGAAAAAGATTGCTCAAGAGCCTGCGAAAAATTGCTCCGGTAGTTCGTGTGGTTCACGATCACGATTTGGTGTGTCCCCGTAGCCACAAATATTTTCCGCTAACAAAAAAAATCTGCAAAAAACCGGTGGGAATTTCCTGTTATCGTCATGGTTGTATTGTGGGAAGAGGCAACTTTCTTGGTCTCGGTTTTAACTCTGTAAACAGAAGACTGGAAGACATCAACGAGCATAAGCTGCTTGATAAAATCATAATCAACAGCAATTATATGAAAGAAGAGTTGGTTCTAAACGGCTTTGATCCAAATATGATAGACGTTCTGGCACCTTTACCGGCCTCGCTCGACATTGCTCCCAAAAAGTACCCGAAAAAAAGCAAGCGGGTTTTGTTTGTGGGGCAGATTATCCGGGGAAAAGGGCCGGATCTGCTGTTAAATGCCATGTCGAAAGTCAAATCTGATTTCGAACTGGTCTACATTGGGCAGGGAAATTATATGGCAGAGCTTGAAAAGCAGGTTGCAAACTGTGGATTTGCCGACAAAGTGCACCTTTTGGGTAATCTTGCTCACGATGAGGTTGTTGAACAATATTCGCAGGCTAACATTGTGGTGGTTCCATCACGCTGGGCGGAGCCTTTTGGCATGGTGGGAATCGAAGCTATGGCCGCTGCTCGTCCTGTTGTTGCTTTTCGCGTTGGCGGGATAAACGACTGGCTTTGGCATGGAGTGAATGGCTTGGCAGCAAGAAATGGTGAAACTGGCCTTTTGTCCTCACATATCGAGTGGTTACTTGGCAAACCGGACATTGCAGAGGGTTTAGGGCTGTCTGGCAGGAAAATATTTGAAAAGAATTATAAATATTCGGATTACATCCTTAATTTTGAGCGTCTTTTGTCGAGTATATAGATAGAAAAATATCATCTGTTAGAGAAACATCTGTGCATATTTATATATGGGAAGCGCGTAAAAGATGCTTAAAGAAAAAATACATTTAGGGATTGTGGCAATGCCTTTTGAAAATGGTACTTCAGGTATTGGCGTCTACATCCTCAAAATGATTCATTATTTTTCACAGTCGGATCGCATCAATTTGACGATTTTCGGCTTTTCCAAAGATCGTGCAAAGCTCAATATTCCTGATAATGTAAAATTTGTAAATATACCGAAGCAGTTTGACAAAGTGGGGCCGAATCTTGTCTGGCATATGACAATTTTGCCTGTATTGGCAGAATTCTATAAACTGGATGTGCTGTTTCTGCCGGCAGGTAATCGCCGGATGTGTCTGGCGCCACCAAAAGCGAGCTATAAAGTAGCCGCAACCGTGCATGATCTGGCTCAATTCCACCTTAAAAACAAGTATGATGCTTTCAGGACATACTATGTCAAAAATATTCTGCCGTTTTCGTGGCGCAATACTCCGCTGATAATTTCTGTCAGCGAGTCCACTCAAAACGATTTGCAGTCATTTACCAATGTAAGAGCGGAAAAAATCAGAAAAATCTGGAACGGTGTTGAGCATTCTGCCTTCAAGCCCATGGACAAATCCGAGGCTCTTGCAAGTTTAAGCCCGGAACTAGATATACCTGAGAGTTATATATTGTATGTGGCAAGGATCGAGCATCCTGGAAAAAACCATGTCGGTCTGGCAGAGGCTTATGCCGAACTTAGAAGGCGCAGACCGGATTTAAAACAGAAACTGGTTTTTTGCGGGAGCGACTGGCAAGGTGCGGATAAAGTTCACCAGAAAGTCAATCAGTTGGGAATTGCCGAGTTTGTTCGTTTTACTGGTTTTATTCACGAATCTGAGCTATTATATATGTATAGTGGAGCAGATTTGTATGCGTTTCCATCTCTCTTTGAGGGTTTTGGTATTCCGGCTGTAGAGGCAATGGCTTCTGGAATTCCCGTAGTAGCTGCTGAACGCTCTTCGCTGCCGGAAATACTTGGAAATACAGGTGTTTTGTTTGATCCCTTTAACACGAAGAGCATTGCTGATGCTCTGGAAAAGGGGCTTTTTGATACAGAATTCAGAGAGAAAGCCATCTCATCAGGGCTTTTACGTGCAGAATTGTTTTCATGGAAAACTTCTGCAGAACAGACTCTGGATGCATTGATAGAATTATCGGAGCAATAAACGTATGTCAGATTCATTGCAACAGGAACAGCTACAACTGGAAGAAGATAACCCGTTTAAAAATATTGATCTTAGACGCTTTATTCTTGTTCTGGTGAAAAAATGGCGGGCAATAGTGGTTTTCTCGCTTTTGCTTCTGATCATCGGTTTGATTTTCGGACTAAGGATGCGTGGCAAATCTTTTGAGGCCACAACCGTTGTGTTAAGAACGGAGACATCTCAAGGCGTATTGATTGGTGAAGGTAACCATTTTGAACTTCCGACTCTGAATATGGAAACGCTGATCGATACAATAAAGCTACCCTCTAATATTTTCAGGATAAGGGACAGACTTGGTCTGCAAATAGACATCCATGATTTTGCTGGAAAAATAACCTTAAGCAAAGCCCCCAACTCAAACCTGATTATGATTACAGGTGTGGGAGACACTCAGCAACAGGCTGTCAATGTTGCAAATGTATCAAGTGAAGTATTTGTTGAATTTTTACTTAACCTAAGGCAACAACAGGCAAAAAAAGCACTGCAAAAACTTAATTCACTGGTTGAGTCCGCAGAAAAGGAATTTGAGGTGGCCTCAGAAGAGGTTTCAGATTTCAGAAAGAAACATGGCATTGTTTCAATGGATCTGGAAACAGAGTTGTCACTGGAGCAAATCTCCTCGCTGGAGTCTCAGATAGAGGAGACCAGAATTGAATTGAATTCCATTTCCAAGCAGAAAAGAACCGTTGGAACTGTTGGGGCAGGTGGAGAAAGCTACGGGGCCCAGCGATTGTCATCGCTGCAAAAACAACTTGATGAATTGAATGCGCGCTATACTGACGAAAATCCGCTGATTGCCAAATTAAAGGCCGAAATGAACGAAGTTCGTAAAACTGCCATTGTTGGCGAAAGAGGCAGACTGGGAACGGCACGCAGCATTTTAGCTGGCAAGCTCTCTACCTTAAAGCGACAGAAAAACGAGCTTGAATTGAAGCTTTCCAACCTTTCCGATGCTGAAAAAGGCTATGTCGGTGTTCAGCAGAAATACATCTTTGCCAAGCAAATGGTTCAGAATCTGCGAGCCAGAAGAGAAGAGGCCAGGGCAATTGTCAAAGATACCACTGGCGAATTTAAAATCATTGAAAAAGCTGTTCCGCCCAAATATCCTCAAAAATCAAAAGCCAAATTTGTAGTTGTTGCTGTTCCAGTTGCCGGATTTTTATTTATAATTTTAGTGATTTTGGCTATGGAATTTTTCAATCCGAGAATCATGTCGGCCAGAGAGGTTTTCCATCGCTGCGATTTGAAAATACTTGGTCAACATCTGAGAGATCCATATGGCCCGAAGAATGTGCCCTACCGGGAAATTCAGGTCTACAAACCTGTTGTATCAGCCTTGACGGTACAAAAGAGGCTGGAGGGTCATAAGCTGATCGGCTTCTTTGCCACATTGAAAAACAGTGGCCTGACCACAGTTACCCAGAATCTGGCCAATGCTCACTCGATAAGAGGACTGCGGGTTTTATATTTCGATCTGGATATTCATGCAGAGAGAAAAAACGAGTATGCTCTAAAAAATCTGATTGATGGTTCGGCAACTCTGGATCAGATGATTCAGCATGGTATCGAAGGAGATGCAGATTTTCTTTCCGCAGGTTTCAGTCATCCAGGAGATCTGGAAGTCCTGGGCGATTTCCGTCTGGCCGATATTCTGGAAAACATTAAAAGTCGTTATGATCTGATATTTGTGGATACACCGCCGGCTTTCGAGTACATGCAAACTATCGAGCTGGTGCCAATGCTTGATGCTTTAGTGTTTGTAGTTCGTGCCGGACATACCAAAAAGGATCATCTGGAACGTGTGGTGCGCTTGTTGCGTGACATCGAACGCCCGGTTTTAGGTGCTTTTATAGCGGATGCCGTACCATTTTTAGCAAGAAGACACGAGATTGTCATGACCAGCCTGTATCGTAAGATAGAAGTTGGGCGTGGGTTTGTCGAACGAATTATTTTGGGGAAACTACTGCCATGAGAAAAATAACATTTATGCATATAGTAGTTGTATTTTTAGTGTTTGGTCTTTTGTCCTGTTCACCAAAGAGTGTCAGACCGGATTTGGACATCAGCGGTTTTGGTGTGATGCCTAGAGCACCAGAGGCCAATCTGACTTTCGAACAGATGATCGAAATGGAAATGAATGAGACTGGTTCCTATTTGCTTGGACCGGGTGACTCTATTACCATTTACGTCTACGGTGAAGACACTCTGACCAGAACTGTCACCATCGAACCTAATGGACGTTTCACCTTTCCTCTGATTGGTGAAGTTTTAGCCAAGGACAGAAGAATTGCCGAGGTTATTCAGGAACTGGATCGAAGGCTCAATAAGTATTTCAAGGGTGCCAAAACAGATATCATCATCAACCAGTTTTCAAGTAATCAGTTTGTTGTGCTTGGTGGTGGCATCAAAAATCCCGGTATGTACACTCTTACAGGGCAACTTCGACTGTTGGAAGCAATTGCCTTGGCAGGTGGTTTCAGTGCCATTAATGTCAGCGAAACCGATGTTCCCGGTGCCGATTTGAAAAGTGCATATCTTTCACGCGGTAATCATATCTTGCCGATAGACTTTACTGCTCTGGTGGTCTCTGGTGAAATGAAGTACAACATCAGGATACAGCCGAAAGACACCATTTACATCCCGATGTTAACCAGCCATGAAGTCTACGTAATGGGTGCCGTTGCCAGTTCCAGAGTTGTACCACTTCTGGGACATATGACAATCACCAAGGCAATTACCACTTGCGGTGGCTTTACTCCAGATGCCAATCAGAAGAAGGTTTATGTCATCAGGCATTCAAAGACCAAACCGCAAAGAATGATTATCAATGTTAAAAACATCATGATGGGCGACGAAGCTAATTTTATGCTGGAAGCTGGTGATATTGTATTTGTGAAAGACGGCATGTTTTAGAATAATACTTCAAAGTTAAGGCAACTGGTAAAATGCAAACAGAAGAACTTACACAATACAGCAAGAACTTTGTCGACTTTAAACGCCGGCTAATGGATCTTACCGTGGCTGCTGGCGTATTGCCTGTGGCAGCGGGTGCATCTGCTCTGGTCATTGCCACATTAATTGCCAATGGTGAATTGGAATTACTAAGCAAAACCAAAAAAATGGGGTTGAAGGGCAAGATCTTTTCACGGCTGGCTTTCAAGGTTCCTGCTTATCCAAAACGTCTGCGCTGGCTTCTGGAAGTTCTAAAGAGAGCCCACGCCCATGATGTTCCTTTACTGCTGAATCTGGTAAAAGGTGACATCGCGCTGGTTGGCCCGGAGATGATAACACCAGAAGAGGGCAGCGAACTGCAGGATCATGAGTTTTCCAGATTTGCAGTAAGGCCGGGTTTGACCGATGTTTATAAACTGCGTAAACGTATGAACATCGCTTTTGACGAGCGCAGTGTTTTAGAACGCGCATATCTGGCGGAGCGTAGTCCCAAGCATGATGCAATGCTGCTTTTAAGAACTCTCCCAACTCTGATCATGGGTCGGCAGGCACCGGTAAACGTAAACTCATTTGTTTTGAACGATATAGAAGTGGCCAATGTCACTCTGAATCGCGCCATTGGAAAGATTTTTGATCTGGCAGAATCCAAATCGACTGCCTTTATTTCTTTTGTCAATCCTCATTGTTTTAATGTCAGTGCCGTTGACAGGCAATATACCGAGATTCTGAAAAGTGCCGATCTGGTTTTGCCTGATGGTATCGGAATCAAAGTAGCCGGAATGATGATTGGTGCGGAAGTTAAAGAAAACGTCAATGGTACCGACATGTTTCCCAGGCTCTGCGAGAAAGCGGCCAGAGAGAATAAACGAATATATCTTCTGGGAGCAAGACCGGGTGTAGCAGAAACTGCCCGCAGAAATATGCAGGCACAGATTGACAACCTTGATATTTGTGGCACCTGGCACGGATATTTTGAGGATTATTCAGAAGAAGAAGAGCAGATTATATCGGCAATAAATGTTTTGCGACCAGACATACTGCTGGTTGCCAAAGGTGTTCCACAGCAGGAAAAATGGATTCAAAGAAATCTGGAAAAACTTGATGTGGGTGTTGCCATTGGTGTTGGTGGTTTGTTTGACTTTTATTCCGGTCGCATAAAAAGGGCACCGGTTTGGGTGCGTGAACTTGGAATGGAATGGGGCTGGAGGCTTATGAAAGAGCCTGCCAGAATGTTTGATCGCTATATCATTGGAAATCCGAAGTTCTTGCACAATGTCTGGCGCTGGTACATCGGACAGGCCAGAACCACTTTAATCAAGCGTTTCGATGGAATTAATATTCCCCGTCGCAGAGTAAGGGTGGAGTTGGAATACCAGCTCAGGCGTGCGCTGTGGTGGTCTGCCACCAGAGGCAGTGCAATAGTTAAACGCTATCTGGATGTTATTGGTTCGGGTGCGGGACTTATTGTTTTGTCTCCGCTTTTTGGTATTACTGCTGCCGCAATTAAATTGGAAGATCCTGAAGGCCCTGTTTTCTTTACCCAGAATCGGGTTGGAAGGCGAAGCCAGATTTTCAAGATGTATAAATTCAGATCCATGGTGGCAAACGCCGAAAACCTCAAAGAGCAGTTGCTTGAATACAATGAATCAAAGGCCGGCGTTACCTTCAAAATCAAACAGGATCCACGTGTGACAAAGGTGGGAAAATTTGTCAGACGTTTTTCGATTGATGAAATGCCACAGTTATACAACGTCTTCATTGGTGATATGTCGCTGGTTGGACCAAGACCACCAACTCCCAACGAAGTTTACGAGTACAAAGTATTCGAGCGTGAGCGACTGGAAATAACACCGGGTCTGACATGTCTCTGGCAGGTCAGCGGAAGAAGTCTGCTTGATTTTAATCAGCAGGTTATACTTGATCGGAAATATATACAGAATCAGAGTATCTGGGGCGATCTGTCGCTCATACTGCGTACCATTCCCGCTGTACTGTCTGGTTATGGCGCATATTGATCTGGAGATAGAAGAAAAAATGAAACTGGTTCTTGTTCATACAGACGGAAAAAAATTCGGCAACCTCTCCAACCTTGTAGCGCCACCTATGCTTCCGCTTTTAAACAAGCCGATAGCGCATCACCAAATCGAGATAGGCTACCATAACAATATCAGGGATGTTGTCCTTTTAGCGAGTAAAGGTTTAAGCAAGATAAACGAATATTTTTCCGATGGCACCCGCTTTGGTATCAAGCTGGAAATTTTGCTTGGCAGCACCAGTGGTGATGAATGCCAAAGCTTGAGCAAGCACAGGCAATTATTTACAGATACAATTATGGTCATTTCCGGGCTGGTCTTGAGTAATCTTGATCTAAATCAGGTTGTTGAACTTCATGAGCAATCTACTCGGGCGGTGTCAATTATACGAGCCCGAAACTCCGGCTTGTTCGTTGCAGCAATTCTTGAGCCTGATTCAAGAGAGTTAATTGCAGATGGTGCGGGGGATCTTTACAATCACCTTGCAAGACTGATGGATAAAAAACAGGATGAAATAGGTATTATCGAACAGGATATCAATGCCATCAGTGGCTATGGCACCAATGGCATTCTGGAGTTGAACAGAAAACTGTTACGAGACAGTTCTGTACTGGTTCACAATCAGTACCTTGAAAGTGAAGCAGGTCTGTGGTGTGGTCGCAATGTTAATATCCATCCCAGAGCCAAAATTCATGCACCGGTACTTATTGGTCATCATTCGCAGATCATGGATGGTGCCGAGGTCGGACCTGATACGATTGTTGGTGATAACACTATTGTTGCCCAAAAAGCTGTAATCAAAGAAAGCGTTATTCTGGCCAATTCCTATATTGGTGAGATGACAAGGATTGAAAAAAATATCATTGCCAAAAATAAACTTTTTTCAACAGACAAAGATGCCAAGGTAATTGTTACCGATCAGTTTTTACTGGGGAAAGTTAGCGGTGAAATGTTTAGCGAAATGCTTGAAGAAGTGGTTCACCGCTCTTTGGCTGCGGGTATTCTTTTCGCTTTTGCACCTTTGGGAGTTGCTTCTGCGGTTAAATCAAAGTACTACAACGACAAGGTTGTGAAAGACAAGGAGATACTTGGCTCAGGCAGTATCGAAAGCATATCCGATATAAATTACCTGCCACGTTTCAATATGCTTAAGTTTAGCGACAGCGAAATGATTAACTGGTGGCCCTCTCTGGTTAATGTGGTAAAGGGCGATATGCGTCTGATCGGTACCAGACCCCTGGATGTCAAAGAGGCTGAAAAACTGAACCAGAACTGGATGCTGGGAAGGTTCAAATCACGGCCGGGAATTATCGGTATTGCAGACTTTGCAGATAATGAAGATGAGGCAATTGTGGCAGAGAACTTATACTGCAAAAAGCACAGTCTCCTGTTGGATGCAAAGATCGCAGCTGCAAAACTGGCAGCTCCATTTATCGGAAAAGAAATCACCAAAAAAATGCTGGGGATCTAACCTGCTGTGAATAAAACAAGTTTCCATATGTTGGATGAATGTTTGTCAGTGTGGTTTAGTGTGGTTTGAATATCAGGGTAAGCTTGTAACCGCTTTTGTCTACCTGTTGAATAATTTCATCAGCTGCCCAGTGTATCATGATAGCACCACGTTTGTTTTCTAAAAGACGGTCTTCACTGGGTTGGGGGTTTTTGAAGATGTTGTTTTCCGGGCCTCTGCCTTTGTCCTCTACATGAAAAATATGCTTTTCACCCTGGCTGATATATTCAATTCTGATTATGGAATTTTCATCTGCGGGGCCATGTTTGATGGCGTTGGTAACGGCTTCGGTCAAGGCTATGTCTATGCGGAAGGTAAGATCCGAGTCGTTGGAGATTTTATAAATCTCGCTAATCATTTCATCACTAACGCAACGAATATTCTCCAGCTGCGGTGATATTTCGAGCGATTTATTGAGCGACATATTTGTTTAATGCCTCTATAGCATCTGATTCTTGTTCAAAGATTTCAAAGACTTCGTAGAGTTGCGTAATCTGAAAGAGGGTTTTAACCTGCTGGGTAAGTCCCCATAGTGAAATGGTTCCGTTTTGTCCGACTTTTTTTAAAGCCGAAACAAGTGTGCCAAGCCCGGAACTGTCGATAAAAGAAACCATATTCAAGTCAATGCCTAAAATTGCGTTGCCTTGTTCAATCATTTCGTTTAGGTAGGTTTTTAACTCCGATGCATTGGCAGCATCAACCCTGTCTTCCAAAACACGAACAACTGTAGAGTTGTCATGCCTCTCAAATTCTATATTCATCAATATCTCCCTGAACAATAGATCTAAAATATTCTATAGGATATCACTACAATGGATTTTACACAATTGAATTCAGCAGGCAATTGGACAGCGAGTGTGATTTTTATCCTGGGGATGTTTTCTGTCGGAAAAGTTATCAGCGTCGCTCATGGCTAGTGATAGATAATAAGTCGATTGTATCGAGACATTAAGCCTTCGATACAAAATTTCAAGCGATAAATCACTTAAAAACTCACACAGGATGAGCGAAAAGAAATCGAAAAGCTTGATAGGTATTTATGATTTCTAAAAGTTAAACTTTATCTACAAAATCTCTGATGGCCTGTTTCAGATAAGCAAATTCTGCGAGCAGCAGATCATACAGACTGTTTAATTTATCTATTTGTCCTGCTCCTCCTGCGTGCCAGATATTTTGTGCGCATTCGCTGAATTTCTCGGCTCCCATATTTAAGGATGAGCCCTTCAGAAGGTGTGACAATTGCTGGATAGCATTCAACTCGCTCTTGTCGATGGCTCTTTTTAACGAGTCAATGCTATCTTTGGTGTCATCAATGAATAGTTTGGATAATTCATCGGCCAGAGCTTTGTCGTTTTCTACTCTTTTCAAAAGCTCTGAAGGCTTGAAAACGGATTTTTCGCTATAAGGTTTTTCTTTCGATTTTCTGATGTTACCAATGTTGGCATCTTTGTCATCAATGTTAAATTTTTCCACCAGATCAATCAGGTCGGCTGGATCAATAGGTTTTGTGATATAGCCATCCATTCCAGCTGCAAGGCAGGTGTCTCTGTCACCTTTTAAGGCATGTGCGGTGAGGGCGAAAATCGGGATGTATTCTTTTTGCAGCTTGCGAATTTCTCTGGTCGCGCTCAAACCGTCCATCACCGGCATTTGCACATCCATCAAAATCAGATCAAAGGACTTTCGTTTGAATAGTTCAACCGCCTCAGCACCGTTTTCAGCAGCAATAACAGTGTGACCACGTTTCTCAAGTGCGGTAATGACAATGCGACGATTAACCAGATTGTCTTCAGCAAACAGAATTCTGACTCGTTTTGTTTCGGCAATCGCATCAGGGTAGGATGTTTCATAGCTTGATGGTTCTGTGCCTGCCTCTTTGTGGCCGAGTGCAATCTTGATAGCTTTAAAAAGCTCTTCCTGTCTGACAGGCTTTACCAGATATGAAGAAATCCCCATGTTTTTACAGCGACTACCCGCACCGATAGAGTCACCGGAGGAAAGCATCATGACTGTGCTTTGGGACAGTATCGGGTTCTGCTTGATACGCTCGGCCAGAGAGAATCCATCCATCTGGGGCATTTGAGCGTCAATTATTACAAGGTTATAAGGTTGACCAAGGGCCTCTGCTTCATTCAGTTCACCAAGGGCAGAAGCCGCATTTTCGAAAGATGTGGTTTTCATGCCCCATTGTTGCAGCATCTCGACCAGGATCAGTCTGTTGGTGGCGTTGTCGTCAACAATAAGAGCCCTGATTCCTTGTGGTAATTTTGCCTTAAGGTCATATTCCGGGATTTTCGGATTTTGCTGGATACCGAAATGAGCAGTGAAAAAGAATGATGACCCGTCATTATGTTTGCTCTCGACCCAGACCTTGCCACCCATCATTTCAACAATTCTGCTGGAAATGGTAAGCCCCAATCCGGTACCACCGTACTGGCGGGTTATGGAAGTATCCGCCTGATGGAACGGATCGAAGATGTCCACCTGTTTTTCTGCCGGAATACCGACTCCGGTATCAATCACCTCAAATTGCAAAACAGTATTGTTTTGAGAGGCGGATTTAACCGAGATTTTCAGGGAAACTTCTCCAATATTGGTAAATTTGATTGCATTGCTCATCAGGTTCAAAATCACCTGTCTCAGTCGCAAGGCATCACCAATAAGGTAGTTTGGCACATCGTTCATTATCTGCAACATCAATTCCAGACCTTTTTCATCGGCCTTGGGATTCATTAATTTGATGATGTCGTTGACGGTGTCTTTCAGGTCGAAATCAACCAGATCAAGGTCAAATTCACCGGCCTCAATTTTGGAAAAGTCAAGAATACTGTTAACCAGTTCCAAAAGCTGATCAGAACATTTATAGATGGTTTTGGTGTAATCCCGTTGCTCTTTGTCAAGGTCGCTGCTCAAAATCAGCGAAGCCATACCTATTACTCCATTGATAGGAGTGCGTATTTCGTGGGAAATATTGGCCAGAAAATCACTTTTGGCAATATAGGCTTTTTCTGCGGCATGTCTGGCTTCGACCAAATCTGTAACATTAATGAAGTTAAGAATTATACCGGAGTAGATATTGCGTCTGAAAATCGGCTGGACTCTCAGTGAAATATGCATCCCGAACATTTCGGTGTTCAGGGTCAGCGGTTTTTTAGCAAAGCCATCCTTAAACTGTGTCAGAACAGGATTTAAGCGATCCGTCACGTGTTCGTAGTCGAAATCTGCCAGACGCTGATTGATTACATCTTCTCTTTTCAGTCCGGAAGCTTTCAAAAACCAGTTGTTGACTTCGGTAACCACATCAATTTCGTTAGCAACAATAATGCCTTCTTCCATGCCTTCGATCATCGAGCGCAGTTTGTCGCGCTCTTTTTCTGCGGCACGCTTGGCAAAGGAAAGCTGTCTCTCGGCGTTTTTCTGTCTGGTAATATCCATCGCTATTTCAAGGCGGACATAGCGACCATCGTACCAGGCAATGGCCTGATCTCTGATGGCGTACCAGCGGTTCTCTTGACCATTATGCAACTGCCAGTCATGCACACCGTTTGGCTGGCCTTTTTCGTCAAGCAGGTTGTCCACCGCTCTTGGTTCAGGTTTGCCGGTGGAAATTATATCCCAGCAGTTTTTACCGATAACATTGCCATGGGAGTCCCAGAGAACTTTGTTGGCAAAAAGGATTTCGTGGCTATCAATATCCGCCACGTAAACCGCAGCATCAAGACTATCTAAAATCGTAAAGAGCTTTTCTCGTGAAGTCTGAACCATATCGGTGATTTTCTTGCTCTCACTGATATCATGAAGTTCAAACAGATGATAACTGTGACCATTTTCCGAGAATTTGCTGGTGTTGAAACTTACGGGGATCTTTAAGTCCGACTGTAGCTGTTTCAGGTAATACAGGCTATGTAAGCTTGAGGCAGCCTCACCGTTTTCTTCGGAAAGTTCTGCAAAATCAACACTGTGGGAATTGCTGTCTCTGGAGAGAAAATCGAGGATACTGACTCCGACAACATTTTCGTTGCTGGTATTCAAAAGCTCTAGTGAACTTTTATTGGCGTAAATAATCTTGCCTGAAGTATTGGTTACCAGTATTCCGCACTTCATGTTTTTGAGCAGCAATTCAAAAGAATGGCTTTTTAACTTGTATGTTTGCTTTTGAAGAAAAGACTCGACCATGCGGTATAATTTATTGTCATTTTCGTCCGGGCGTTCCAGAGGAAAAACATTGCTAAAGCTGTTTTCATGGGTTTTGGTTGTCTGATCCTTCTCAAATACAGTAATTACCTTGATTTTCGGGTTTGCATCTTTCAATTCAAAGGTTGCTTGCTGCACGTCTTTTGGATCAAGATCCAGTATGCAGAGATCGACATCTCCACCTTGTTGGGTAATTTGTTTGTATTCCTTGGTAATTGTCCCGGTTGATGAGAAAAATTTTACCTCAAACAAAGGTTGTAGCTGATTTTGCTGGGGTTTTTCCAGCAGCTTCTTGTAGATCTCCCTTTGTTTCTGCTCACCAGTGGCGAGAAACACCTTCTTAATCATGTGCGAGCCCTTGTCAGTTCTTTTTAAGAGTTCCATATTTCTATTTTGCCCCACCTGTATGCTTTGAGTATACTGTTTTTTTGCAATTAATGTAAAAACAATATTAGTGTGTCATGAAAATAACTCGAACTAATAATATTTCAATTCCAGGTGCTCCCCAATATCAGCATGATGGATACAGTTTCTGTTTGATAGGTAGTCTATTGAATGCTACGTTTTACTATTGCAGATTCAGAAAGAACATTTACAATAAAAAGGCTCCTGCCACCGAAGCAGCAGGAACCTGAAGTGTTTAAATTACTTGTTATTTAGCGGTGTTACCGACTCTTCTACGTCTTGCGATGAAGAGCATTCCAACTAGCATCAGAAGCATGGTGGTGAAACCGAAGTCGGAGGACTGCTGGCAGCCGGTGATGAAGTGGCTTCTGCTGTCGACTGTTTTATAGTTTGCCGGGGCTTCATTTTCTGCGCGAAGTGCGACAGAGCCAACTGTGAAATCTGTGTTGAATGCTTCGGTGGCTCCTTCGGCTTTCCAGGAGTTCCAGGAAAGGGCGATTACATCGTTGATAACTGCCTTTTCTGTTGAGTTGTAGATGGTGAAATCTTCCAACTCGATCCAGATTTTGGTCATTTCTTCGCTGGCAGGGATTGTCATACAGGACTGTACCTGATCGTATCTGGACTGTGATTCAAGACAAAGTACGATCTTGGTGGCTGACTGGTAATCAAAGCTGATTGCCTTGTACTTGGTCATATCCAGAGGTGCCATTCCGCCTTCCATTACACGGGCCAGCACTGCATACTGGTCAACTTTACCATTCATGCTTCCACAGCCAGTGATTATCAGATCATCGGCGCTGGTGTCGTCGTCGCGTTTGCATTCGTGGTTGATCAGAGAGCTTGTAGCAGAGGTGCCGTTAAACTCGGAATCATCGAAAGCGGTGAAAGAGCCATCTGCCACGTAGGTTCTGTCTAAAGTGTTACCTTCGCTATCCAGCAGGGCAACCATTGCATCCAGATATGGAGGAAGCAGAGTTTCCACTTTACCATCGGCAGGTACGTCAACGGTGATGCTGACAGCTTTGCTGCCATCTTCTTCTGGGTAATAGTCGATTCTGGCTTTAAGGCTGGCATCGTTTTTACCGGCCAGATGCAGACTGGTGGTCAGGCCATGTTTTTCGGCTGCCATCATGTAGGCTCTGGGGCTTCTGTAGTTGTTGCTGTCCTTGTCGTAGGACAGATTACCGAAGATTGTTTCAATGTGATCGAGTTCAGCCAGCAAGAGGCGTTTGGTTTCCATCGGGGAACCGGACCAGAGCTGTATGTTGTACATGGACTGGTTTTCGAATTTCGGATAGTCTTCTATCATCCAGCGGGAGAAAACTGTATTGTCGGCTACAACCAGATTGACGGCAAAGGCGCGTGTTTTCTCGCCGGGATCGGAGAGGACTGCTACGGGGAAGACCATGCCTTTAGCGTGAATTTCCATCACATGTTCCAGTGTGGCACCAGAAAAACGGTCACAGATTGCTTTGGTATGCTCGTAAACTCTGTCTTCTGTTTCCAAAAGAAGCATTGCACCGTTGATTGTGCTGTCTTTGAAATGATCCATGGCGATGATGTCAACAGCATTGGTGATTTCTACCAGGTCACTGGGTGAGGTCGGCACTGCCTGCAGATTCAGTTCCGAGAAATCCGGAACCAGTGAGGCCAGATCAATGTGTGCCTCTGAAACCAGAGGTCTGATATAGGTGCTTACACGGTCACAGAGTACGCCTTCGCCTGAAGCATCGGAGCATACAGCGGCACGACCACGCATATAATGGCGTTTGGCCATTACGTCTTTCATACGGCCATTGGATTCAACACCACAGTCATCACAGCCACGGCAGTTCTGGCCGGGGAAGATTGCGATTTCAGCATCGGCGCAGAAGTTTGTACCGGTTTTGATTGCATTACCGATATCGTGAATTGTATCGGAGGTCATGGTTACTGAGGCCCAGCTGTAGGGTTCAACAGGCTGTGAAGCGAAGTAGTCCAGAAGAGGAGAAGAAATGATGTTGTTGATTACAGCGTTATTGAATTCGAAAGCAAATGCAGAAGTTGGGCACCAGTTGGCTATGGGAGCCTTATAGATGATAACATCCATACGCAGAACCTCGACATAGTTACAGGTGGTTTCATCCAGTAAATAAAGGATATAACCATCATCGAAGGTTTGGTCTACCAAGGGCATTTCGCCGTCGTCACAACTGCTTGTAGGTGTGTAGCCAAGTTCACCAGTCAGATGAAGATCAGGGAACACTACATAGCTGTTGGGTTTGTTGCAAACAGCATTGTTGCCTGCGTAGTCACCCAGTGGATCATCGGGCCATACGCTGAAGATCATATGCTCCATTGCGGCAAAGGACAAATGTTCGGAAAAGCCATCCGAATTGTCGTCAGTAAAACAAACTTGTGCAGTTTCGTTCAGCACTTCAGCATTAGCGGTAAAACTCGGTATGGTCATCAGGAGGACTGCAATTGCGATTAACCAGGTTCTTCTTTTCATTCCTTGCTCTCCTTCTAAAGCTTCTACAACCTCTATTTGTTAACTATCTTATAGAGATTCCTCATGGTGTCAAGTGTTTTTCAATGTTTTTTTACGTAAACTGCTCTTTTCTTGGGAGCTTTACTGAACATCGTCTGTTTTAGTTGCTCAAACTGCTTGAATAACATTGCAGTACTTATTAATTGATTGAAGTATTAATAACTAAAAAACCAATAAAATCAAATTAATTATCAGATTTCAAGCCGATAAATAAGTTTAAAATTTTGAAATTACCAAACTGGAATTTGGCAGTGTTGTAATATTATTAACATTTGCAGATCTGGAGATATTGTTAAAAATATCAAATTATTAACATTTGCAGATCTGGAACTGAGTACTTGTGGACAATAGGCTAGTGTTTATATGTATATATGACCGCTACAGCAGATTTTAGCATTTATATCTTTATCTGACAGATTTAGAACAAAATATAATTATGCGAAAAAAGGAGGAGTTTGGCCGGTTGGATAAACCGATATCTGCAAGTATGCAGATTACGGTAAAAAAAATAAAAAAACCC
>Ga0209475_10001472_pt1 | contig 29656 bp, 28 predicted proteins | sample tdDd471_FD_187128 | JGI IMG/M metagenome (GOLD analysis project Ga0209475, IMG submission 187128) | Marine sediment microbial communities from the Atlantic coast under amendment with organic carbon and nitrate - tdDd47.1 (SPAdes)... | ecosystem: Environmental > Aquatic > Marine > Coastal >... | reverse complement strand
TGGCCGCTTCATGACAGGACACACCCTCGCAAACAGCAGCAACAACGCGCTCACGCAGGTCGATAGATAGAGATTTTACCATAGAGGCTGGCCTCCTTTTCCAGCTTCTATCTTGAATCACATTATGGCCTCTTTGGGAATCCCTAAAATGAATCTATTTGATGTGACCTTGCTCTAGCACAACGCAGAGTGGATTCCCACAAGGAAACCGGGAAACCTGTCCGCAGGTCGCACCTAACTTAGCTTGTGGTCATCCTGAGGATAGAGGAAAAGAGGTAATGGTATGGACGGTTCCATCCGGCATCATGTGTGCCATACTGGAGTATCGCTTAACCCATTCACGGGAGGATCATCCACGATGAACATTACGGTCAATCAAAATGAAGGAATAAAACCTGATGACTGAAACTGTTTAACCTGAACTTCTCAAGAAAATATCCCACTCTCAAAAAATTAACCTGCCAGCCTCATCACCAATCCGCCTGCGCCCGAAGGCCTATGGCGTGGCCGCGGTCCTCCCCGCCACAATCCGCATCAAAATGGATATAATTGATCTGTATCCTCGTATGATCCGTCGGGATCCAGTTCAGGGCGAGGGTCAGATTTTTCATCCGGTTCCCCTGCCCCTGGTCTTCCAGGTCAAGGTAACTGTATCTTGCGGCCAGTTGCCATGCCCCCGCCCCGCCGCCAAGAGGTTTATCCGGACGAATGCGGCCAAAAGCGCCGCTCTCGCCCTGGTAATTCCGGTCTTCCCCGGTCAGCATATAGGTCGCCGCGGCGGAAATACCCCAGAATGATTTTCCCGGCGCTTCGCCCAGCCCTTTCACATCCGCCCGATTAAAATCCGCCTGCACAGAAACGGGGCCCCATACGCCGGCCGCTTCCAGGCCCAAAACCGTATAGGCATCCGCATTCACCAGCCCACTATCCACCAGTTTCGTATTATCAACCCGGATTTCCGGCCGGTCGGCAAAACGGATATGGCCTTCACTTTCCTCCCGGTAATAAAAGGATGTCCCAAAGTGGATGGCTTTTCTCTTTTCCAGCAGCGGCGCAAATGTCATGCGGCTGTTGACGCCCCAGCCATCTGTGTTTCGGCTCGCCTTGTCGGCGCTGTCCGTCATGAACCCCACATGCATCGTCCAGTTGTCGCCATGGGAAAAAGCGGACAGGCCGAGCTTGGCCCCGGCGCCTGCTTCAAAGGCGTTGGACACCATCGACCGTTCCATAAAGGGCACATAAATATCACTGGTGGCCGAATCCAGGGAATGATAAACCTTATGCTGTCCAACGGTTATCCTGGCCAACTGCCAACCGGTATACTGGATATAATTGTCGTCAAGCTTGATATTTTTACCATCGGCAAAATCAACAAGGACCTGATATTTGAAATCCCGGGATATATTGCCATAAACGCCGACCCGGGCCCGGCGAAAAGCCATGCCGCTGTTGTAATCCCGGCCCCCTTCCTCTTCCTTGAACGTTACCGCGTCGACCTGGATTCTGCCCCTGATATGGGCAGAATAATCCCCCTCCGAAGCCTGACCCGGGGACTGTCCCGCCAAATTCAAAATCATGATTGTCCCGAAAGCCACCGTATTTTGTTTAAATTTATTCATAAATTATTGCTCCTCTATATATAAATCCAATAAACGGACATATTGCTGCCCGGCATGCATATCGACCTCGGCCATGTCCCCCTGCACCAGGGGCCGGGGAAACGAAATTTTAACCGCCTGCAATTGATCCAGATAAAAAATCCTGACAGAACTCTTCGCGACCCGGAACCGCTGTGCGATTTGCTCCGGAGCAAGGTTTTCCGCCTTTTTCAGGGTCCGATATTCCTCTTCCCGGTCACAAAAAATATCAATGGTCAGCCAGAAGGGCCCCGCATTCTTTGACCTGATGTAACAGGCCAGATCCTTGAGCTTCGTCATGCTTTTCCCCCGTCAATCATCCGGCATCTGACCAGGTCAAAGGGAGCCGCAACCTCAACGATATGATTCAGGACGAATTCAAAGATCTGCCCCCGCTCCACCTCTGCCGGCGAGAAGGGAAAGGCGAAGGTCGGCATTGGTCCCTCCTCGCGAAGTGGGAAATGCAGCAGATAGGGGTTGGATAATCTGGCTATTTTGGTCGCCACTTCCTGCGTCTTCGCCGTCACTGTCAAGAGAACGCCGACCTCGTGCGGCGGGGGTATGGCCTTTCCCCCCGCAAGGGGGGCGTTGATCCCGTTCCAGCCATAGGCCCGCAGGGACAGGTCATATTCGGCGGGGGAGATATTCAGAACTGCGCCGACCTTTTCCTTCAGGAACAGCGTCAATTTCTCCAGCCACATCTCGATATGCGCCAGAATTTCCGGCGCCTGAATGCCGGCGAGCATGATCGTCTGATACCCCCGGGCGCGGGCGCCTTCCAGTTTCATGCTATAGGAGGCTGCGGCGTCAAACTGTGATCCCTCAACCCGCACCCGCCGGTCACTCACCGCCCGATAAACCGCCGCCGCCGTATTCAGCCGTCCGCCCGGCTCGGATACCGCGAAAGGATCGGCATTCTCATACAGCATATGGGCGGAAACCGTATGCGGCGTGCAGGCGCTATCCGCCATCAGCGGTTCAATTTCAAATCCGTCCTCATCCACCGCAAAAATCACTCCGCTCCAAAGGGAGGAATCCGTACAAAAGGCCCCGCACTCCGCAACCTTGGCCGCATGCCATACCGGCCCCGCCGGGCAACCTTTGGACAAGGGAATGGCGGCAAGGACCGCCGGGTCCGACGTCCGCCCGCCGAGGACAATATCCGCGCCCTGCGCCACCGCCCGGCTATAAGGCTCCGGCCCCGCCAAGGCGACGATATGACTGCAGGAATCCAACAGGTCCTGATCCAGGGGCATGACCGGTTCCAGCGGCTTGATTTTACCCTTTTCCCGATACCGCCCAAGTTCGGCGGAGCTTTGTTCGCAATAGAGTAAGGCGATTTTGGCGTGTAAATTCTCCTCTTGCAGAATTTCCTGACAGATTTCAGAAACCCAATCCACCTGGCCATCGGCGCCACAGGTGCCGCAGGACCCCACCAGAAAAGGAATTTCCAGCCGATCCCGAAGGCGCAGGATCCGCCGCAAGTCATGCTTGATCGCCTCGCGCGTCATCTTGCTCGCCCCCCGCCCCAGGTAATAGGGGCCGGAGTCCGTGGAGCCGCCATCAATGGCGATCACATCCGGCTGCAAGGCCGCGCCATACGCCAGCGTCCCGTCCGGGAACCCGGACCCCAAAACACCGGAAGGCACCAAAACTCGACATTTCACCATGCTTTATCCTGTCATACCCGTTTCAATTGTGGTTACCGCGCCAGGCGGCATTTCCTAAATTCCAGTTCATGTAAATTCGAAATATTTTCACCGGGGCTGTCCACCATCAGAATCTCCCGGGCGATGGGCGCGAAATCAGCCCTGAAATGAACCGAACTTTTCAGGATCAGGATTTTCTGGTCCCTGGGCTCTATCGCCAAATGGCGAAACATGGCCTGGTCCGCCGCCTGCTGCCGCCGGCTCGACAGGATCACCCGGACGCCCCCCCGGCGCAGACAGGCCATCGGCCCGAGGTCCATCTGACACCCCTGATAAAAAGGCCCCGTCCCGGTGAATTTACCGTCCCCGAGCCTTTCGACGACAAAACGGCCTATAACGGGACTTTCATCGCCATCGCCCGAGTGCGCGCCAAGGGAAAAATCGCCTTGTCTCCCCGCCCCGATATTATGGGCCTGCCAGGCGGCCTGCGGATCATAAAGCAGGCCGAGCACGGCGCTCTCCGCCTGCTGGTCCAGCAGTTCCCTTAACAGACCAACCGTATCGGAATTACCGCCGCACCCGGGATTATCCTGGGTATCCGCGAGGATAATCGGGCCAGGGCCGTTCCGGGAACGCATGATCGCATGACGCACCGCTTGCCGCGCCGTATAAAGCTTGCCCTGAAACGCCATCCTTTGGGCCTCGATGAGACCCAGCAGCTCCGCTGTCGCCGCATCACAGGCGGCCTGATTTCTGCCGTACACCACCACGGCCGGACCGCTATCCGGGGTGTCCGCCAGGGGGAAACCGGGGGTAAAGCTGATGACGGCAATATCCCCCCGCTTTTCAAGCATCTTTATCCGGTCAAAAATACGCCGCATGGGCGGGCTGGCGTCATATTGCCAGATCATCGGCATCAGGTAGGAAGCCCGGGCAAAGGATTTATGATATTTTCTTTCCCTGAACAGGTGCGCCAGATGAGCCGCCGCCCGCCGGCCCGTATCGGCCATGTCAATATGGGGATAGGTCCGGTAGGCCAGCAAACAGTCCGCCCGATCAACCATCGCCGCGCTGACGTTGGCGTGATAATCAAGGCTGCAGACCACCGGCAGGCGCCGCCCCAGGAAATCCCGCAGACGGCGCAGCAATTTGCCTTCCCCGTCATCCAGGTGGTCGCAGACCATGGCGCCATGCAGATCAAGATATAATCCGTCCAATGGGCCCGCCCGGCCGACCATCGCCACAATCCGGCCGGTAATCTCTTCAAAGGCCCGTTCCGTCACGGGACCCGAAGGGGTCGCGGAACACCACAAAATGGGGATGACGTCCCAGGGCTGCCGTTGCGCCGCCTCAAGAAAGCCGGCGGCGGGCAGATTAACGCCTTTTACCGCCGCCAGGACCGGCACGCCTTCACACAGTCCCGGCCAGGCGTCGGCGGCCTCAAAGTCCGCCAGGGTTGCCGGACGGCTGGCAAATGTATTGGTTTCATGTTGAAAGCCAATCAGGCCGATCCTTTTGAGAGCAACATGCGTCATGGGACTTGTGGCGGCTGAAATTCCCGGTCATGATCAAGGCTGCCGATAATCGACCGCGCCTCAGTGATCTTATCCAAATTGATCCGGGCGATAATCAGGCCGACCTCTTCCCCGGCATCGGCCAAAACCTGTCCCCAGGGGTCGATGATCAGGGAATGGCCGTAGCTGTAGCGCTGTTCATAATGGTGCCCTGTCTGTCCGGGGGCGATGACAAAACAGCCGTTTTCAATGGCCCGCGCTTTCAACAGACTATGCCAATGGGCTTCGCCCGTCATTTTGGTAAAAGCCGCCGGGACGGTTAACATATGAGCGCCGGCATGGGCCAGACTTCTGTACAGATGCGGAAAACGCAAATCATAGCATATGGTCATGCCAAGCATCGCCCAGGGCGTTTCCGCCAGGCAGGCCTGCCGTCCCGGATGATACAGGTCTGATTCCCTGGTCGCTTTATTCCCCGGTATATTGGCGTCAAACATATGAATTTTATCGTAATGCGCCACAATGGCGCCGTCCGCATTGATCAGGAAGGAACGATTGGCCAAAGAACCTTTTTCATGGCGAACGGTTAAAGAGCCGATCAACAGCCAGAAACCGTATTTGCGCGCCAGTTCCGACAATCTGGCAAGCGCCTGATGTTCCGCCACCGGTCTGGCATAGGCCGTCATGACAGCATTGTCGGGATGCAGGAAGTCACAGGCTTCCGGCAAGGCGACGAGCGTTGCGCCGACCGCATGGGCCTTATGCATCAACGCTTCGATCTGTTCCATGTTATCCTGCAGATTTGACGTGCTGCTGGTCTGCAGGCAGGAAACGGTGAATTCATGGGTCATCTGATGTCCTTTACGCCACAAACGCCAGGCAGTCTTCCGGCCGGAAGGCGACCTTCATGCTCTCGCTATCGGTCTGGAAATCGGTTTCGACACGAATTTCCTGCTCATCGCCGAGGTCAATGAAATACTGGAAACGGGCGCCAAGATATTCCCGCGCCGTGATCCTGCCTTCCAACAGATTCATGCCGTCAAGCACTGCCTCGCCCCCCGGGACGACTGGCACGACATTTTCCGGTCGAACCGTCAGGGTGACGGCGGCCTCAGCGCTGACATTATTCCTTGTGCGGCACGTAACCATTCGGCTGCCCAGCGCGACAACGCAATTTTTATCCGACAGTTTTTCTTTCACGACGCCGGAAATAAAATTGCTGTTTCCGATAAAGTCGGCAACAAAGGCATTGGCCGGATGACGGTAAATATTTTCCGGCGTGTCCAGCTGCACCAGTTTGCCCTTGTCCATAATGGCGATCCGGTCACTCAAGGACAGAGCCTCGGTCTGATCATGGGTCACATAAACAGTGGTCAGCCCCAGTCTCTCTGTCAGGTTTTTCAGCCAGCTTCTGGCTTTGATCCGCAATTTGGCGTCGAGGTTGGACAGCGGTTCATCCAGCAATAGCAGGCGTGGCTCATACACCAGCGTCCGCGCCAGGGCGACCCGCTGCTGCTGCCCGCCGGACAGCTCATGGGGGTAGCGATCAATCAACTGCTCCATCTCAACCAGTGACAGCGCCTCGAGAATCCGGGTTTCTTTCTGCGCCTTCGGAACTTTGCGAATATCCAGCGGAAAAGCCAGATTTTGCCGAACCGTCATATGCGGCCACAGGGCGTAGGATTGAAACACCAGTCCGCAATTGCGGTTTTCCGGCTCGACGAATTTATTGCTCTCGCCGTCAAAAAACACCGTATCATCGAGGAGAATCTTGCCTGACGTCGGATGGTCAAGGCCGGCAATGGCGAACAAGGTCGTCGACTTGCCACAGCCCGAAGGCCCGAGCAGGGTGAGAAATTCCCCGTCCTCTACGGTAATATTGACATTGTCGACCGCCTTGACATCGCCGAAATGTTTGCAAAATTTATCAAGTATCAATTTAGCCATAAGTTTTTACTCCCAGAATCTTACGGGCGAGCGTTACAAAAATAATCGTGATGCTGATCTGAATGACCGCGAGCGCGGCAACGGCGCCGGTGTTGCCATTGCCCCAGAAGGACAACATGGTGGTGCCGATAATCTCACTGCCCGGCGCAAACAGGAAGGCCGCCGAGGCATATTCCTTGAGGAAGGACAGGAACAACAAAACATAAGCGCCAAACACCGCCGGTTTCAGCAGAGGCAATATGACAACGCGGGTTGTCGTCCACCAATCGGCGCCGACCGTACGGGAACTTTGATCCAGATCCTTTGCGATTTGCATCAGCATCGGCGAGATGGCGCCAAATGCGGTCGGGATCGTCCGCATGGTAAAGGCCAGAATGAGGATCCAGACGGTGCCATACAACGGGTTCATAAAGGGAAACATCAGCATGGCCCAGAAGAACCCGATCCCCGCCACGATGCCCGGCACCGCCCGCGGATAAAGGGCGACAAATTCCATTTGCTTGCGGAACCGGAAACCTGATCGGTGAATAACCACCGTGATCAAGGTGACGAGGGAGACCGCCATGGCCGCCCCGACGCCGGCAATGAAAATACTGTTGGTGATCGAACGGGTATAGGCGTCATATTTAAAGATCAGGGCGAAATGGTCCCATGTGAACAGCTCCCACGGGGGCAGTAACGGCGTCAGGAATGTAGTGACCGAGCGCAATATCACGCCGCCCAAAACAATACCCAGCGTTAAAAAGAAGTATGTCGACAACAGAATGGACAAGGGCCAGCGATATTTGCCGAGGTCAAACAGTTTCCGGCGCGTCGCCTTGCCCTTGACCGAGATAAAACGATCCGCCTTGCGCAACAGCAATCTTTGCAGAAGAATAAGCACCGTGATCAGGGCCAAAAGGAACACAGCCGCCGCCCCGATCAAGCCATAGTCCGGATTGGTCTTGCCAATACCCTCGATATAGAGAAAGGTGGTGAAAAAATCGAGCCCCGCCGGCGATCCGAAGATCAGGGGGACCGACAACATTTCCAGCGCCCCGATAAAGTTCAGCATCGCGCTATAGATAATCGCCGGCCGCAACAGCGGGATGGTCACCTTCCAGATCACGGTGAACGGTCCCGCCCCAATGGTTCTGGCGGCATCCTCCAGGGAAGCATCCGCGACCCGCGCCGAACTGGAACAGAAAAGATGCACCATCGGCGCCTGGGCCGCCCCGGCAACCACGGCCATGCCCAGGATTGTGTAAAGATTCCAGGGTTCGACCTCAAACCAGCTGCGAAACAGCATGGTCACATAACCGGAAGGGCCGTACATCAGGAACCAACCGAAAGCCAGAACCAGATGAGAAACATACATCGGCCACAGCACAAGCTCGCCCAGTGTCTTCTTGCCCGGCAGGTTCGTCCGCCCCAGCAGAATGGAGGTTGTCACCCCGACCAGCAGAGCGATCACTGTTGTGCCCGCCGCCAGCAGTAATGAATTATTCAACGCCCGATAAAATTTTTCATTGCTGAAAAGACTTGAAAAATTATCCAGCGTGAACAGATTGACATCTTCATAAAGCGGTTCGCCCAAAAACGACTGAAACAAAATCGGCGCCAGGGGAGCGGCCACCAGGACCAGCGCAACGATCCCCATGCCATACTGAATCATGACCGAACGTTTCAGAATAGTATTAAAACCATCACCTCCACCGGAACGGTTTATGGCCTCCGTGTCTGCCATTTTTAACCTCCACATTCATACCTGTAATTATAACTTGAAAAATAGTAGCCAATTTTTACGCCATTTACAATAACAAAAGACCGGCAGCGTAATTTTTCACACTGTCGGCCTTCATTTCACGCAACAGAATTTGGGCGACCTAGTCTTTCAGGCGGTAATATTTTTTCCATTTCTTAAGGAATGCTTCAGATTCCGCCAGAATTTCCCGGTCATATCCGATGGGGATAATATTTTCCACACCCACCTTCTCCACGATATCCGCATAGGTCAGATAGGGCACTTCCCCTTGCTTCACATCCATCCGATAGGGTGTAAGCCCGCCCTTGCCGACGGCAACCTGACCCTCATGGGACAGGATGAAATTCATCATCAGTTTTGCGGAAGCCGGACTGCTCGCCCCCTTCGTCACGCCCATGCCGCGCACGAACAACGGCGTGCCATCCTTGATCAGGCTCCACCCCAACACCTTATCCTTGCCCGGCTGGTGCATATGGGGGAAAATTGTAATGCCCGAGACAAAATAACTGGCCAGATACTCCCCGGCCGCAACCTTGTCTCCCATAACCGCGCCGCCGTTTTCCAGCCGGCTGATGCTGCCCAGTTCCTCAAAAAGCTCATCACTCTCATCGCCAAAATGCTTATCAAGATACCAGTGTATCGCCAAACCGAAGGAATGACTGGTGGCGTTATAAGTGGCGATTTTATTCTTGAATCGCTTCTCTTCCGACCACTCGGCGAGGTCGTCCAGTTCATCGGGCCACTCATCTTCATCGAGCAGCATTTTGTTATAGATAATGATCATCGGATCCGTGGAAATGGCGTAAAGTCCCGGAAAAGGCTTGGACCATTCCGGCAAATCCTGCCCCAGGGGCGACTGATAGGGCAACAAGCCGCCCTTGTCCACAAAGCGCAACCAGGCGTCCGGCGCCCCCGTCACCACCATATCCGCCGTCCGCCGGTTCACCGACCGTTCCGAATAATAGCGTTCAAATGTCGCGGAAGGTCCCATATCGATGGTTTCCACTTTGAGAGCCATCCAAGGGTATTTTTTCTTGAATTCCTCGAGAATATAAACCCAGTTATATTCCGCAATATTGGAATAGACAAGCAGGCCAATCTCTTCCTTGGACGCCGCTATCAGGGCTTTATGCTCCGCCGAATTTTCATAGCCTTCATCCTGCGCCGACACTGTCGCCGACATCGAGAGAAGCCCCCCGAGCATCATCAACGCAATTACTATTTTTCTCACTACATCCATCTTAATTTCCTTTCTTGCTGTTTCTTTTCGTCCACCAGAGCCAAACGCCAAAAAAGCTGATCAGCATCAGTCCGGCGCCAAGTATTATCATCGTCACAAACCTGACCGGCCCCAGAACCTGCCCCGTATGAACGGGATACATCCAGTTCATAAAAGCTTCCCCCGGGCCCTCGGATTTCACACTTTCCACCGAAAGCAACTTTGGGCCAGCCAGATCAATCCGGACTTTGGTCACCGCCTTTGGCCTGATAACATCCGGCGCATAATAAAGGGCTGTCGCCTCCGTCACCGATTGATTAAAACGCAGATCCTTCATTCCGTCATGGGGCAGTTGATTTCCCAGGCAGCCCATAAAGTCATCCAACCCCGCCCTTTCATTGCAAACCATCGCTGTTATCGGTTCATCAGCAACCGGCCTTTTCCCGTTTATGTTCAGAAGATCCATAACCGCCACCCGGTAAATCATCAGCATGCCGCTAACCGCGAGGACGATCAGGAACAGGGACAGCAGCACACCAAAAACCCGGTGCAGGTCATAAAGCATCAAACGCCGGGAGCCTTTCAGGTTAATCGTAAAAGGCCGCTTTTGATAACCCGGCCACCAGAGATAAATCCCCGACAGAGACCAGAGCGCCAAAAAACCGCCCAGAAGCCCGACCAGGTTTCGGCCACTGCCCGCCATCAGGATATGATCATGAAAGTCAAATAATCCGTCCGGCAATTTCGCCATTCCCGTCAGCGGAACAAAACGCCCGTCCCGGGGTTGGTAGACCGCCTTGAGCCCCTCTCCCGTCACGCCATGCCGCAAGCTTGCAACATAATGCGCATTATTTTCAGACGGATAAGCCAAGCGCGTCAGGCGATACACCGGATAGGCCCGGGTCAGTTGATCAAGCATCCGCTCCAGCGAAAAAGAGCCGTCGTAGACTTCCGGTTCCGGATAGAGCATTGACATCACCTGCGGCTTGTACAGCAGGGTGACGCCGCTTAATACCTGCAGCATCAGCCATCCCCCGAAAAGCAACCCGCCCCACCGGTGTATCCTGACAACCATTTTACGCATGTCGTACCTGTACCGTTGGGAGAGCGGCCCGCCCAATAGATGCTGGGCAGGCCGGACCCTGTTGGGTCAGACGCCGAAAAAGTCTTCCGGCCTAATATTCAACTCGATATCTGATCGTAGCCGTCGCGCCCGGGGCTTTCGAAAAACGATTATTTTGCTGAGCCGATTCCGAGATACTGGTGAAATAATCTGTGTTCAGCAGATTATTGACACCGAGAATCAGGGTTCCCGGCCCCACTTTACCCTGCGCACTGACATCCATCAGGAACCAGGGATGCAGATGCCCTTCCCAGAAACTGGTGCTGCCGGGAAATTTATTCCGTTCTCCGGAATGCAGACCCTGCAGCCGCAGCGTCCAGTCCTGTGAGAAATCATGTTCCACATACATGGTGATTATTCTCGGCGGAATACGGCGGTTTTGCAATGGTTTTTCAAATTCGCCATCCGCATTCCCATCGGCCTTGCCCTCAATCCAGGCCAAGGAGCCCCCGGCCCGCCAGTCGTCCGTTATATCCGCGTCAACCGTCACCTCGAAGCCATAAACCTTGTCCGCCGATCGTGACGTCAGCGCCACATTGGGGTTATCCGGATCGGCTTTGAACGAAAGGCCGTTGGAGGATCTGGTTTCGAAAACCGAGAAACTGGCGGAAATACCGCTCCAGTTGCCGCGAACCCCTGCTTCATAGCTGTCAATCAGGTTTGGTTCAGGCTGCAAAACGGTGACATCCACATGCTCGGGCCAGCTTCTTAATTCACGCCCGACGCCGGTAATCTGAAAGCCCTGGGAAAATCCGGCGAACAAGTTGATATTTTCCGATACGTCATAGGTTACCCCGATATTCACCGGCGTCGCATCATATTTCAACGTACCGCCCGTAATGCGGGACAATTCGCGATCTTCATCCGCCCCGCCGAGGGTGGAAGTGGCGAAGGTCAGCAATGAGGTAAAATCATCCAACTCGAGGGAGGACCATTCATGACGCACACCCGCCGTCACCGTCACCTTTTCCAGAATGCTGAACCGCAACTGGGCGAAAACCGCCTTGCTGTCCAGTTTCTGATTTGGCGCAAAGGTCCGGCCGTCAACCAGGCCGGCGAGGGTCTTGTCATTCAGGTAGTCAAACCCCCAAAGCAACTCCGATCCCTCGCTGAGAAACGCCAGCGGGGTGTGAAGATCAAGCCGGGCGCCGTATTTTTCAGAACTCGTGTCAGACTGGCCGTCCGGCTTGTCCGTTTTGGTGAAACGGCCAAACTCCATGCCAAATATGCTTTTTGACTTCTGATAATACACGCTGCTTCTCAGGCCGGTTCCGAAAATATCAGGGTGAGAGTAACTGGCGCTTGCCAGCCAGTTTTCATGAAACTGGCTCGCCTCTTCCGCATCACCGGCGTCTTTAAGGATGGCCGTCGCCTTTATGCGCTCGGCCACATTGCCCGGTGATAATTTGTAATCCGTATCCTGTTCCTGGTGATAGTGGTTGACATTGACCTCAAAGCGTCCCTCGCCCGCATCAACGCCGACCCGGCCGTAAACACTATATATGTCTGAATCCGCCAGACCACTGAACCCGTTGGGGATCGGCGCGATGCGGTCGCCGTCAGCATCGAAGAAACCGCCGGTCTTTTCATAATATCCAACCACCCGATAATCAATATTGTCGCTGCCGCCACTGAAAGACTGGCGAATAGACGGGCGAAAGCCGTCGCCCAGGCTGGTGACGGAAAATTGCGTGCCGACTTCCGTCGTCATCTTCAAAGGCCCCTTTTCCCCGGGCCCCGTGATATAATTGATAAAGCCGGCGCCGGCGCTGTTGCCAAACAGGGCGGAAGACCCACGCACCACTTCAATCCGTTCAATCACGGAGGGATCAATCATGCGCAGCTCCCGTCCGACATCGTTCAGCGTCGGCGTAATCGGAATACCATCTATAAAGACAACCGGCTTACGCCCCCGAAGAGAGGTCTGAATATTGGCCGGAGAGGCTGATGACGTGCCCATGCCTGGCACCAGTTGCCCCAGAATAGCCCCAAGGTCCGACGTCACCGCCAGTTGACTCTGCAAATCATCCTGACTGATCAGGGTGACGGAGCCCGGCATGGACTGGATCGATGCCGGAAGGCGCGACCCGCTTACCACAATCTCCTCCAGGGTGAGGCCCCTGTCCTCACTGCCCGCCTCTTCTTCCGCCAGAGCCGGCGCTCCGGTCAAACCGATCAGGGCTGTCCCGACCATTAGCTTTTTTATACTGTCTGCATACATTTATGATACTCCCATTGGGTTTTATCTGAATCATTGCCACCAAGGCGACAAATTAATTATTATTGGCTTAAAAATAGTAGCCAATATATTTTCTGGTTTCAAGCGTTAAATAATTTAATATAAATCACCTGTTATAATTTTATTGTTATTTATCAATGGATTTTACATTATTAATATTGATTATTACTTACATTATTTTATACTTTAACGCAAGAAAAATAAAAATGTCCCCATTTTTGATAATAAATATTGTAATTTTTGCTTAAATTGGCGACTATTTTAACTGATTCGTTTTTATCTATGTTTTATGAAAAAGCATAAATAAGAAAACATATGATAACCATTCAGGCAGGAGCCCTATATCGTGACGACATCTTCCCCGTCTGTGAAATTGACCGGATATGATCTCGGAAAATCAGCAACATTCGCCTTGAAAAGCGATCAAAGATTTTCTTATTGCACCTTTACGCCAGCCTCATACCGGCCAGGTCAGGACAACAACCATCAGCTTCTGGTCCTGATCCATGGCTCGGACCGCAGCAATCAGGCTCTGCGGGATTATTTTACGGATTTTGCCGAACAGCATAATTGTATTCTGCTGGCGCCCCTGTTCCCCTGCGCTATCGAAGATTCAGATGATCGGGACAATTATAAATATATCGCGTATAAGGGCATCCGCTTCGACCGGATTCTCATGTCTATGATCGATGAAATTTCGACCAAATATCGCATGTTCTGGCCAAAATTCAGCATGTTCGGCTTTTCCGGCGGAGCCCATTTCGCCCACCGCTTCCTGTTGCTGCATCCCCATAGATTGACGGCTGTCTCCGTCGCCGCGCCCGGGTCCGTCACCCGGATTGATGACAGCCGCGACTGGTGGGTCGGGACAAAAAACATGGAGCAGTTGTTTGGCGTCAAAATCGATCTCAACCAGTTACGCAAGCCGCAGGTTCATCTTTGTGTCGGCGATCAGGACCTCGATACCAGCGCCATCAGCCACAAACCCGGCAGCCCCCACTGGATGGAAGGCGCCAATAACGCCGGAGTCACGCGCGTCGACCGGCTGCACAGCCTGTACCGGAATTTTCGCGGCCATGGCATGAAGGTTTCCCTGGAACTGGCTGCAGGCAAGAATCATGACACCGACGCCATGAGCGATTGCGCGATGAGGTTTCTGGCCGAATCTTTCAAATAATCCCCCCCCGGACTATAGGCTGCAACCGGACCCCATTCCCCGGATTGCAGCCATTTTTTATCAGGAAATTTTATCCTGAATGTTTATCCAGAAATTCTTCCAGTATCTCAAAATAAGCCGCCGGTTCTTCGAAGAACGGCATATGGGAGGAATTGGGAAAAACATGAATTTCAGAATCCGTCAACGCCTGATGCATGCGCAGGGAACAGGCCGGGGTCAATTCGTCATACTGTCCGACAAGCACCAGGGCCGGCACCGGGATCTTCGGCATATCCGGCACCCTGTTCCAGTCTTTCATATTGCCGGTATAGGTAAATTCATTCGGCCCCTGCATGGTTTCATAAGGCCCCATATTCCAGTCTGACAGCGACCTGTTCAACGCGTCCGGCCATTGACCGAGACGGCAGACATGACGATAATTCAACAGGGTGATCGCGGCCTGATATTCCGGATGATCCAGGCTGCCCATCGCCTCATGGCGGTGCATCATGGTGACGGTTTCCGGACCCAGCGCGCCGCGCAACCGGTTTAGCTCTCCCACCAGGTGCGGAATATCGGCCGCGCCATCCGCCAGGATCAGGGACTTCAGGTTTTCCGGGTAAGTCAGCGCATATTCTATGCCAAGCCATGTTCCCCAGGACTGGCCGAGAAAATGCACCCTGCCCAGCCCAAGCGCCTGGCGTATCTGTTCAGCCTCTTCCACATATCGTCCGACCGTCCAGAGGCGCGCATCCTCCGGACGGTCGGACGCCCCGCAGCCCAACTGGTCCCAGGCCACGACCCGGTAGCCCTTTTGTGACAATACCGAATGGCTGTCACGCAAATAATCGCAGGGCAATCCCGGTCCGCCATTGGCGCAGAATAGCACCTTATCGCCAGAGCCAAAACTGTAGGCCACGACATCATACCCTTCCTGAAGGCGGATTTTTTCTGTGTGATCGGGTTCAAGTTCCATGTTTTTTTCCTTTTCCGTGATCAGAATGCATATTTACAATTGGATAGTTATGTTACGCGTTGTAAAAGCTGGATAATTTCTGCGAATAATGATATAAACCACTATACCACAAATTATAAATTATATTGGCTACTATTTTAAGATGATGCAGAAAAAAAAGATGAACCCCACGGAACAGCACTTGGCGGAGCGTCTCCGTCAGGACATCCTTTCCGGCGAATATCATGCCGGGGAATGGCTGAAGCAGACGGATATTGAAGATAAATACAGCGCCAACAGATTCGAGGTCCGCATGGCCCTGTCGGACCTGAGCGCCCGCAAAATCATTGACCATATCCCCAATCGCGGCTACCGGGTCATCAAACCGACCGACCGGGAGCGTGAGGAATTATTCGAGGTCCGCACCGTGCTTGAAACCGCCGCGGCAAAGCTCGCCGTCCAGCACGCCACGGAAACAGACATTGCCGAACTCTCGCTTCTGGTCGAGGAATTCGATCGCGCCATTGAAACCCAGGGCAAGGAAACGCTGTTGAATCTGAACGTCCATTTCCACGAAAGATTCTACAGCCTGTCGGGCAACAAGCTTCTGGCCCAGCAAATCATTGAAATGCGGGAACGGGGCCTGCCCGGGCGTCGCGGCGGCTGGAATACCGTGGCCAGCATCCGCGCCAGTAACGAAGATCACGCCCAAATGATAGAGATGCTGAAAAGAAAAGATTCCGAAGGCATAGCCTATATTGTCTACCGTCACCTGAATCGCTGGCGGGAATTCACGGTGCCGGAAAAAAACAGTGGAAGCCTGCTTAAAAAAGCTCCCTGAGCGCCCAGGGAGCTTTCACCTTTCATATATTAGCCCAGGTGTCCCTTGAGGCTATTTTCAAACAGGGCGGCATATTGCGTCGCTTGAAGCGGCGCCGGATTTCCGCCGTTGGACGGATCCTTCGCCGCCGCCCGGGCCAGGGTCGGAATATCTTCCGCCTGGACGCCCAGAGCATCGGAAGTATGGGGTATATTCAGGGATTCCCGCCAGCGCAAAACCCATTGCAGCACCCCGTCAAAACCGCCTTCCACATCCATAACACGGCCGAGCCGCTCCATTTTCGCCGCAATATGGGGCCGGTTGCAAACCATAACATAAGGCAGAAAAACAGCATTGGTCAGGCCATGATGGGCGTCATATCGCGCCCCGACCGGGTGGCTCATGGCGTGGATCGCCCCCAGCCCCTTCTGAAAGGCCGTCGCGCCCATACTGGCGGCGGCCAGCATGTGACCGCGCGCCTCCAGGTTGGCGCCGTCTTTACAAGCTGTCTCCAGCCAATCCCTGATCAGACGCATCCCTTCGAGCGCGATTCCGTCCGCCATCGGATGATAACCGGGCGCGCAAAGGGCTTCAAAACAGTGGGTAAAGGCGTCAATCCCCGTCGCCGCCGTCAGGTTCGCCGGCAGACCAACGGTCAGCTCGGGATCGCTGATCACCACCGCGGGCATCATCAGGGGATGAAAGATAATCTTTTTTTCATGGGTTTCACAATTGGTAATCACCGAAGCCCGGCCCACTTCGGCCCCGGTTCCCGCCGTGGTCGGCACCGCCACCGTTCTCGCGACCCCGGCCTCATCGACCCGACGCCAGTTATCGCCTTCATCGACAAAATCCCACAGCGGCCGCGTCTGCCCGGCCATCAGGGCGATGGCCTTGGCCGCATCCAGCGCGCTGCCGCCGCCAAAGGCGATCACACCGTCATGAGAATGGCTGCGGTAGGCCGTGACTCCGTCCGCGACATTGTTTCCGGTGGGGTTGGGTTTGATGTTGCTGAAGATGGCGCAGGCAAGCCCGGCCGCCAGACAAGCCTGATGGGCTTCGGCAATAAAATCCATATGAACAAGCCCGGCATCGGTCACCAGCAGCGGGCGATGAATGCCCAACGCCTTTAAAATATCGGGCAATTCCCGAATGCGTCCGGCGCCAAAACGCATATCTGTCGGATAATTCCAGTTTCCCGTCAGCCCTTTACTCATGTCAGATCCACTTCTTTAATATTCGGGTTATTTGAGACGCAGGTGGAAGGATTTGGGCCGGGTCAAATAGTCAAATCCCAGCTCCGACAGACTGCAACCGCGTCCCGACTCCTTCACCCCCGTCCAGGCGAGGCCCGGATCAAGATAATCACAGCGGTTCATGAACAATGTTCCCGTCTCAATCCGTTCCCCAATATGCGTGACCGCATCCGCATCGCTGCTCCAGATGGACGCGGTCAGGCCGTAAGGGCTGTCATTCATCAGACGGATGGCTTCTTCATCGCCCCCGACCGGCATGATTCCGACGACCGGTCCGAAGCTTTCCTCCGTCATGACACGCATGTCATGGTTGACATTGATCAGAACCTGGGGCGCCAGATACGCTGTCCCCGGCTTTGCGGCCGGAAACAACCGGGGATCAATCAGACCTTCCGCCCCTGCGGCAATCGCGGCATCAATCTGGCCCTGAACCCGGGCCGCCGCCAACGCCCCCACCATCGGCCCCAGGTTTATGTTTTCATCACAGGGGTTGCCGAGCCGGTATTGACGCACCTGCGCCGCGAAAGCCGCAATAAAATCCTGATAGAGGCTGTCATGAACATAAATGCGCTCCACCGCACAACAGGACTGTCCGGAATTATAAAAAGCCCCGTCCACCAGGTTTTCCACCGCCCCGCTCAGGTCTGCGTCTGCGCGGACATAGGCCGGATCCTTGCCGCCCAGTTCCAGGCCAACCGGCAGGAAACGTCCCGCCGCCGCCTGTTCGACCCGTCGCCCGTTTGCGACCGATCCGGTAAAGACAACCCCCTGAAGATCCGCTTTTGCAATCACCGAAAGGGCATCCTGATCCGCAAGATGAAGATACTGGAAGACGCCGTCCGGCACGCCCGCCTCACGGAAAATCTCCACCAGGCGTTCCGCAACCAGCGGCGTCTGCGGGGACGGCTTCAGCAAAACCGCATTGCCGGCCAGCAACGCCGGGATCAGGCTGTTGGCCACCGTCAGATAAGGATAGTTCCACGGCGCCATGACAAAGATGACGCCCAGAGGCTGCTTGCGGATATATTTCCTGAATTCCCCATCATCCTGCACCGCAATATCGGCCAGTGCCTTGGGCGCAACCTGCAACATATAACGGGCGCGCTCCTCAAACCCCCTGATTTCGCCACCCGCCTGGGACAGGGGACGGCCCATCTGCCAGGTAATTTCTTCCGCCAGCATGTCCGTTCTCTCAAGCAGAAGATCGACCGCCCGGCTGATGGTTTCCCGCCGCCGGTCAAGGCTTTCATCCTGCCATATCCGCTGCATCCGCCTGGCCTTGTCCAGCACCCGGGTGATCTGGTCCGCATCGGCAAAGGGACGCTCGACATAAATATTCCCGTTTACCGGCGATATGGTTGTTACTTGATCAGTCATTATGCCTGGTTTCCCTGTTAGATAATCTCGAAATAACGGCGCATTTCCCAGTCGGTGACATATTTGCGGAATTCGCGTTCCTCCCATTCCCGGGTGGCGGCGAAATGCTCGACAAATTCATCCCCGAACCAGTCCCGGGCCATGGCCGAGGATTTCAACCTTTGGGCCGCGTCCCACAAACCCGAAGGCAGCGAATATTCCGGCGCCATATCCTGCGTATAGGCATTGCCGACAACCTTCTCTGTCGGCTCTATTTCATTTTCGATGCCCCACAGTCCGGAGGCCAACGCCGCCGCCAGCGCCAGATAGGGATTGCCGTCCGCCGCCGCGACCCGATATTCCACCCGCTGGGATTTGGGGCTGCCGGGAATGGCCCGCAGGGCCGTGGTTCGGTTTTCTACCCCCCAACTGGCGTTGGTCGGCGCCCAGAACCCCGGCACCAGACGCGTATAGCTGTTGATGGTCGGCGCGATCATGGCCAACAGTTCCGGCATCAGTTTCTGCTGACCGCCAATGAAGTAACGCATGGTCTGGCTGATGGATTTTTCCTGGGCCGCATCATGAAACACCGCCTTGCCGTCCTTGTCCTGAAGCGAAAGATGGATATGGCCACTCTGCCCCGGCGCCTCGTTGGCGCATTTGGCCATAAAGGTGATTATCTTGTTATCTTGTTGCGCCACAACCTTGGCGAAGGTTTTGAATAACGCCGCCTTGTCCGCCGCCGCCAGAGCATGATCAACCGTCAGGGCTGCCTCCATCACGCCGGCGCCGGTTTCCTCATGCAGCCCCTCGATGGCAATCTCCATTTCGGCCATTTGATCGAGCAACAGGTGATAAAACGGGGCATGCGTGCTGTTGCGGATAACCGAATAGCCGAAATTTCCCTCCCCAAACGGCACCAGGTCGCGGTAATTTTTCTCCCGCACCGAACGGGCGCTCTCCGCAAAGGCGAAAAATTCATATTCAATGCCGGCCGAAGCGGCATAGCCCATCTCTCCGGCCCGCTCCAGCACCCGTTGCAGCAACCGTCTTGGGCATATCGCCGCTGCCCGGCCCGTAAATTCCGCCAGGAAGAAAGGGGTCCCCTCCTCAAAGGGCAAGGCGCGATAACTGTCCGGCACAATCCGGACATTGGCGTCGGGATAGCCCGTATGCCAACCGGTAAATTTGACATTGTCATACAGCCTGTCATCCAGGTCCCAGCCCAGCGCCACGTCACAAAATCCGAACCCTCCGTCCAGCGCCGACAGAAATTTATCGAGCGAGATATATTTTCCCCGAAGGACGCCGTCCATATCAAAGACGCCAACCTTGACATGGCGATGCGGGCCTTCCTTCAACTGGTTAATCACTGTTTCCATTTTGCCGACCCTCATATTATCTATTTTAAGGTGATTTTACGCCTACGCCACAAGATAGCCAATATAGTAGCCAATTTATATAGTAAATCAAATCATTTTTCGCTATCATGCTCCAAACCCCGGATTTATTTTAAAGGAACAGATTAAAATGCCCGAAACTACAACAAACGCCGTATGGTTTTCCTCCCCCAATATCTGCTTGCTGGAACTGGTTGCCGCATCCGGAATTGGTCAAATCGTCATTGATCTTGAGCATGGCGTCTTTGACCTGGCGACAACGGACGCCTTCATTCTGACGGCGCGGGCGCTGGGCCTGCGGGTTCACGCCAAAACCCTGGCGCCTGAAATGAGCCCTATTCAGCAGATGCTCGACCTTGGCGCGCATTCCGTCATTATACCACATGTGGGCGGGATTGATCATGCCGAACATGTCTGCGCCTTCGCCAAGTTCCCGCCCCTGGGCAGCCGCAGTTGCGCCGGCGGACGCACCTTCGGATACGCCCCGGCGACCGCCGATCATTTTGACCGGCAGAATAAAGCCACAAAATGCTATCCGATGATTGAAACCGCCGACTCGTTAAAGGATATTGATAAAATTCTGGCGCTTGATACGGTGGACGGCGTCTTTATCGGCCCCACGGACCTCGCCCTGTCCCAGGGCCGCGGCCTCTATGGCTTTACGGACCGGGACCAACAGAACATCAGGCAGATTGCCCGCGCCGCCAAGCGGGCCGGCAAAGTCTGGATCATGCCCGCCTGGACAAAAGCGGAGCGTCAGCTGTCGCAGGAACTGGATGTCGACTTTATGGTGACGACCCATGAACACAGCATTCTGGCAAGTGGATTGCGCCATACTCTGACATGAAGCTCCCGATGTCATTGAATATACCATTGCTGACTTAAAAGATCCCACTCTTCAAGATCAACTTCATGAATGGTAGTATTTTTATAATTGTAGGAATGTGCGATCTGTTAATTGTCATGCAAAAGTGCCCCACTTAGGTGGTGATGTGTCAACATTGTTCCGGACAGTTCGTTAAGCTGCTTTTGTGAGATTTTCATATTCTTTTGGTGACAGGTAATTATTAGCAGAATGCATTCTATTTTGATTATAAAATACCTCTATATATTCAAATATTGCTTTTTTTGCCTCCTCCTGATTTTCAAATTCATGATGATGGACCAATTCTGTTTTCAGGGTATGAAAGCACCTCTACGCCACAGCATTATCCCAACAATTCCCCTTCCTGCTCATGCTTTGAATGATGTCATGATCCTTGCATATGGCGCGGTGACTATCTGAGGCATATTGGCTGCCACGATCCGTATGCCAAACGAGGCCAGCTTCAGGTTTTCGTTGCCAAATAGCCATCAGCAAAGCATCATTGACCAACCGGGCCCGCATATGGTTGGCCATAGACCACCCGATGACATTTCGAGAGTAAAGATCAATTACCGTCGCCAGATATAGCCAGCCTTTCTTGGGGGCCACATACGTAATATCCCCCACCCAATATTGGTTCATGTGCTCCACATCAAATCGTCTTTCCAATAGGTTCGGCGAAATCTCTTTTGTATGTCTGGAGCAGGTTGCCACTTTGAATTTTCTTTTTGTTTTACACTGTAAATCAGTCTCCCTCATTAACCGACCAACGCGCTGGCGACTGAAAATCTTCCCCTGCCGAGCCCTTTTACTTATCGGTGCTTCCAGCCAATGGTAATAAGAACTCCGGCTGATCTTCATAAAACGACAGAGTAGGCAAACCATGTAATGACAGCTCTGCTCTTTGATCCACGCGGACTTTACAGAGTTTCTTTCACAAAATACGCGGCCGCCTTTTTTAACAGATCACGCTCCTGCCTAACCTGGGCCAGTTCTCTTTTTAGACGTTTGATCTCATCAAAATGATGCTCCTTCAGGGAATGTGGTTTTTCTGAAGGCATCCCATATTTACTGATCCAGACATGTAGGGTATTGACATTAATGCCTAAATTCTTTGCTGTATGAGCAATGGGCTGATCAGATTCAAGAGCTAATTTGATGGAGGATTCCCGAAACTCGGAGGAATAGCTGTTTACTTTTCTATTTGACATCTATTTCTATTCCTTAATAAGTCAGATTCCTTTCAACTCACTTGTCCGGAATAGGGTAGACACATCATATTGTTTTTGGCGGGGTTTTCTCAACATATCCTATTGAATCACAAAGGCCCGGCATAAGCCAGACCTTTGTCAGCAATCTGTGACCTGAAAACAGGCCTGTCATTAGTGACTAGTTCCCTCTGAGAAATGGATCTTGTTATAGACGTTATATTTACCCACAGGGCGCTTCATGGGAAGCCGTTTCACCTCTTTAAGGGTTCCGGCGTCATAAATCACAAGGGCGCCATCCTGCTCAAGGATGCTGACGAGGGCATATTTACCGTCTCTGGTGAACTCCACATGGGCCCCTGTCTTGCCAGGCTCAGGAATGAGGGTTTTAACAATTTCAAGGCTCTTTTTGTCGATGACATAGAGCTTGTCCTTGTTGGGGCCAAAGAAAACATCCGCCCAGACATAGGGTGAATTTTCATGGCTACGCATGAAGAATCCGGGACCGCCTGTCTCGATGACTTTCACAATTTTCCATGTACTCATGTCAATGACACTGATACGGTCAGCGCGCAGGTGAGGAGTTGCAAAGACCTTGGTATCCTGCCAGTCCCATGTGATGCCTGAACCCAGATGAGGCATGCCTTCGAGCGGCAGGTCAGATATTTTCCTGCCGGTGCTGATCTCGATCGCCTGTCCGCCCTTGCCGCCGCGGGAAGCGCCCAGGATAAGCTCATATTTCTGGTCGAACATAAAGTCATCCAGGTAATCGTGAAGTTTGATTCGTTTCACTTTTATCGGACCCTTCTCCCCTGGCTTGGCTTCGGTGAGTTCCCAAGCCTCAGGCACGTCTTTGAGCGCTACAACAAGACCTTTCCTTGGCGGTGCCGAGTAGACGGCGCTCACACGCGAACTCTGCCCTTCCGCGCTCACAGCCGCGATTTCCTGAACAGGTTCCAGGCTCTCAGCATCCAGTATGACAAGGTTATGCGGCAGATAGTTGCCGACAGCCACATATTTGCCGTCCGGTGAAGTGGCGATATTCCGGGTGTTGATACCAGCGCGAATCTCGGCGACTTTTTCGAGACCCCACATGTCATATTTACTGATCCAGCCATCGCGGGAAGCAAGATAGGTAAAACGGCCATCAGGACTGAATTTGGCGCCGCCATGCAGGGCAAAATGGCTCTTGAAACGATCAAGCGGTTCGAAACTGTCCCCATCGAGAATGGTGACATGGTGATCGCCGCTTTCCACGACAACAAATAGATTCAGCGGGTCCGCATTATATTTTGGTGCTTTGACGAGATCATGCGCCTCCTTAAAAATGGTGTGTGTCGCTTTCATCTCCGCCATGGTCATTGACGGTTTTATGGCTGGTTTGGTGTAGATATAATCAGCAAGCGCCACGATTTCTTCTTTGCTCAGCGTCGCTCCATAGGCAGGCATCTGTGTTGCTGCCCGACCATTCGTTATCACGTTGACCGCGGACGGTTTGCGCAGGCGGGAGAGATTTCCCGGCAGTAGCGCCGGCCCCATGGCGCCCAGCCGGTTCTCACCATGGCAGGATGCGCAATGCTCCTTATAAAGTTTTTTTGTCTCGAATGCAGGCCTATTTTCATCGGACGCATAAGCACTGCTGCTGATCGCAAAAACAGAGGTTAAAAAAACCAACTTCTTAAATGGATTTTTCATGAATAACTCCTATGCCCGGCGTCTTCTGGAAAAGGGCGTAATGTCCACACGAGGTGCGTTTTCGACTCCGATCTCTTCATCATTCAGGTAACAACCGGGGTCTTCGGCCCAGAAATCGCCCGTAATCTGATGGGCGCGGGTGCGCGTGTTGCCGCCGCAGATCGTAAAATACTGACAATTGCCGCAGCGTCCGCCAACAGCGCGCGGACGGGCCTTCAGCCCCGCCATCAAGGGGTCGGACGTATCCGACCAGATGTCACCGAATTTGCGCTCACGAACATCGCCGATGGAATAGTGCCACCACATGGTATCGGGGTGCACAATGCCAAGGTTATCTATATTGGCGATATTGACGCCGGTGGCATTGCCGCCCCACTGCTGAAGCTTGAGCCTTATATGCTCAGCTTTATCGGGGAAATTCTCTTCAACCCATTGCAGCAAATAGGGGCCGTCTGCATCATTATTGCCAGTGACCATTTCCCGCGTTAGTCCACGCTCATTCCATTCGAGCGCTTTATCAAACAACAGGTCCATCGCATCCCGAGTGGATTTGAAATGCGCATCATCCTTACGGTTATGGTTGCCGCGCCCGGCGAAATTAAGATGAGAGAAATAGAATTTATCAATGTCATACTCGTCAAGAAGGTCGAGCATGGCGGGCAGGTCCTGACAGTTGTCGCTGGTCATGGTGTATCGCAGGCCCACCTTGACGCCGAGGTCCTTGCACAGGGAAACTCCCCTCATCGATTCTTTAAAGGCGCCCTCCTTGCGGCGGAATTTGTCGTGAGTTCCCTCAATGCCATCAATCGAGATGCCAACATAATCATAGTCAATAGAGGCAATTTTCTCGACCATACCCTCTTCGATCAGCGTGCCATTGGTCGACAGGGCCACATAAAAGCCCATATCTTTCGCGCGCTTTGAAATTTCAAATATATCGGGTCTGAGAAGCGGCTCTCCACCAGAAAGGATAAGAATTGGCACCCCCGCCGCCTTGAGATCATCCATCACCTGAAATATTTCTTCGGTGGAAAGTTCACCCTTGAAGTCCTTGTCCGCAGAAATTGCATAGCAGTGTAGGCAGGTCAGGTTGCACCGACGGATAAGATTCCAGATCACCACCGGTCCCGGCAGGTCACGCCTTGGACCTGGCGGGGTTGGATTCTTCAGTTCTGACATAAATTGTGAGACACGGAACATACGCTCTCCTTTACCTGTTTTTTATTCTGTTTTCCGGAGCAGCGTGAAGCTGCAGTCCGGTTTTTTTCAAGAGGCGCGAACTGTAGAGGATTTCATGTCCCTTGCAGTTATCACCCAATAATTCCTTGATCTCGGCCACCAGGCGTTCAACGGAGGCGCGGTCTTTGCCGTGCACCATGGCAAAAAGATTGTAATTCCAGTGGGGCAGGAGACGGGGGCGCTCATAACTGTGGCTGACAAAATCCAGCGCCCCAACCAATTTACCCAGTTCAGTGATTTTTTCATCCGGCACGTTCCAAACACTCATGCCATTCGCTATCACGCCTAATCTGTAGTGATTTGGCACAGCCCCCAAGCGCCGAATGATGCCAAGCTCAAGCATCTTTTGCATGGCGGCCTTCACCTCATCCGCCCTTGCGCCAATTTCTTCAGCTATCGCGTGATAGGGTTTGCTCACAAGCGGCAATCCATCCACTGTCGCCTGGATAATCCTGCGATCCAGTTCGGTGATCATTACCTCGTTCGTGTTTGTTATGGTTTCAGCTGATTGCATCTCTATACCGTTATTCTGAGTCCGAGGAAAAACTCCTGCTTCTTGGGCATGTTGTAGACAGCAAGACCCGTTGCGCCTTTGATGGAAGCCAATATTTCTTCAACTTCTTCAGGCCTTTCAGTTGCAACCACAAACCACATGTTAAGTTTATTTTCGCGCTTGTAGTTATGGGCGACTTCCCTGTAGCTGTTGACGATGCCGGCGATGCGGTCAAAGTCCTCTTCCGGCACTTCCATTGCCGCCAGGGTCAGACCCCCGCCCATTTTTTCAGCATGATAAATAGGACCAAATCGGGAAAGAGCGCCAGACCCCACCAGTTGTTTCAGCCGGCTGATCAGGTCGTCTTCCTCAAGACCAAGTTCAGTTGCGGCATCCGCGTAGGGGGTGTCGGACACAGGGAAGTCGCCTTGCATATTATTGATGATCAGTCTTTCAGTCTCGTCAAGTTTCAGGGCTGTTTTATCTGTGCGCATCATGATGCCTTTTTGCTGGCCGGTGCAATGCCATAAGCGGCACCTTGCTGTTTGAAACTTCTTGTACTGAAGAGCACGTCACGCCGAACAGCCTCCAGCCCCACCTCTTTTATGAGTATATCAATGTGACCGAGCGTTTCCTGCCGGCTTTTGCCGTGAATCATGCAGAAGAGATTATAGGGCCAATCAGGCTCTCTACGGGGGCGCCGATAACAGAGGGTGACAAAGTCGAAGGTCGCCATTTTCTTACCGATCTCACTCACCTCGTCATCAGGAATATCCCAGACACACATGGCATTTGCCCTATAGCCCACTTTATGGTGACGCACAATTATCCCGTCGCGTTTGATGGCCCCTTGTTTTCTCAATGTTGCTATAGCGGACAGGACCTCAGCCTCACTGCAGCCAACGTCTTCAGCGATATCCCTGTAAGGAGTGGGAGAAAGGGGCAGCCCCTTCAATAGCCATCCAATAAGTTCTAATTCCATTTGAGGTCAAATCCCAGATCAAGGTGGTATGGCTCCAGCAGCGGCAGTTCCATAATGTCATAGCCCGTCTTCTCACTCATCTCTTCAAGGGATGCCGCGAGTGCCTCTGCATCGGGCGCCGTCGCCACAAACCAGAGATTAAACTCATGCTCGCGCTCATAGTTGTGATTAACCCCTTGGAAACTGTTGATCTGGCGGGCCACATGCTCGAGTTCCTGTCTCGGGACTTTCATGGCGGCCAGCACACTTGCGCCCACACGACCCGGTGTGAAGACGGCGCCAACACGGCTGATATGCCCCGCTTCCTGCAGGACTTTAAGACGCTCAATCACAATTTCTTCGCTGGTCCCAAGACGGTTGGCCAGACTCAGATAGGGACGGCTCTCAAGCGGAAAACCCTTTTGAAAGTCATTGAGGAGGCATTTATCGAGGTCATTCAGTTCTGACATACTTCATTCCTATAAACCTATCTTGTGTGCCCTGTTGGTAAAGAAGATGCCGCTCGGTTTTTGCGCTTCGAAGCTATCTATTAATTTGAAGGATTCTGTGTCATAGACCTTGACGCGGTTTTTATCGCGAACGGAAACCCAGACAGTCTCTCCACGGGGTGAAAATTCCATATGCAATACACCTTTGCCCGGCTTCAGGCTCTTGATGATTTTACCGCTCAGCACATCGATCACCTGCATGGTATCATTATGCGGCAGGGCAAAGTTCACCCAGATATAGCGTCCATCGGGCCGGGCTATCACAAAGACAGGCTGTCCATGCACAGGCACCCGGCCAACTTCCCTCCAACTCGAGCGGTCGATGATCAGAACTTCATGACGACCAACCGCAGGCACATAAAGCCTGTCCCCGGCAGAGGCCCAGCCTTCCAGGTGCGGCATTTTATAGACCGGGAGGGGTTTATCTCCCTTGCCGTATCCGTCAAGAATGCGGGTTACGCCCTTGTCCGGCTGCCAGAGGTCGAGCATCGCCATGCCGTCTTCGCCAAAAAGACCCGCGACATAATGACGGCCATCTGGGGTGACCAGACCATCATAGGGCTGAGTGCCAATATCAGTGAATTTCCGAATGCCCGGGTTTCCAGGGTCTCTCATATCCACGAGCCAGATCTCACCATCGTCATAGAGAGAGAACACAAAACGGTTTTTTGTCGTGTCGGCAAGGCCAACCGTCTTGGAGCCACCCGTGGGGATATCCGCGACCATCTCAAGTGTTTCAGCGTCAAAGACACGAACCCCGCCCGGTTTATAGTTGGATGCTGCAACAAAGCGCCCATCTTGTGAGATCGCCCCGCCAATGCTGTTGCCAGCCTGCAAAATCCGCCTCGCGATTTTACCCAGCAGGAGATCAACTTTCGTCAGGCCTCCATCACGGCCAAAAACATAGGCATAGCGGGCATCACGGGAAATAACGGCAGAGGCATGACTGAGGTCGCCCATATTTTCCACCCGCTTGATGATGGATTTTTTCGTCGTATCAATGATCAGGACAGACCCTGCCGCCCGCTCAATAATGAGCCCAAGGTCTCCGGTGCCACGCATCATGCATTGCTCTTTAGCGCGAAGAGTGCCTGGCACTCCCATAGAGGTTCCCGCGGCAATACCCGCGACAGAAAGTGACTTTAAAAAGCTGCGACGTGAAGGCGTATTATTCATCGGGACTTACCCTCTTTAGATAGTTAATAATCCATTTTATTTCTTCGGGTTTGAGAAGTGGCCCCCATGCTGGCATAGGAGTGCCTTCTATGCCTTTTTCGATCACCTCAAAAAGAACCTGCTCGGGCGTCTCCTCAAGCTTTTCCTTGGTAAAAGCTGAACCAAGCCCGCCCTTGAAAGTGAGGCCGTGGCAGGAACCGCAGTCCTGCACCACAAAGTCAGCCAGTTCCTGTTGGCGTTCGACCGGGATTTTTTGATCATCCAAAGCGGCAGCGCCGACAGCGAAGAAGGTCGCCAGGAAAAAGATGGTGACAGGGCTAGCCATTGGCTGCCAGTTCTTGCTCAAGGGAAAGGTGGCGCCGAAAATTCAGTTGATCTGCAAGGCCAACTACACGGCCAATCATAATTATTGTCGGTGGCTTGAATCCCTCGCCCTGTATCGTTTGCACCAGCTTGCCAAGGGTCGTTGTTACAAATTTTTCATTGGATCGGGTCGCATTTTCGATGAGCGCCGCAGGTGTTGAGGCTGGCATACCTTGCTCAATAAGGTTATCCGCTATTTCACCCGCATGGCTCAGCCCCATGTAAGCTACAAGTGTGGTATCACGGTCTGCAAGACCCTTCCAGTCCATGTCACCTTTCAGTTCGCCCGCACAGCAACCCGTTATATAGCGGACACTTGTCGCAAGCCCCCGATGTGTCAGCGGTATGCCGAGGCGCGTACTGACCGCCTGTGCCGTGGTGATCCCGGGCACAACCTCAATCGGGATGTTATGGTCTGTCAGGATAAGTGCTTCCTCACCGCCGCGACCAAAAATATAGGGGTCACCACCTTTGAGGCGAACCACATCTGTACCCTTCAGCGCCAGGTCAACGATGAGCTCATTGATCTGTTCCTGCGGCATATGATGTTTCCCCGGGGCTTTGCCGACATATATTTTGGTGGCGGTTACTGGAAGAAGAGCCATAATTTCGTCTGAGACAAGACGGTCATACACCACTGTCGTCGCTGTGGTGATAAGTCGGTATGCCTGCATGGTCAGCAAATCAGCATCCCCAGGACCCGCACCGACCAGATAAAGTTTGCCTGTTTTTTGAACTGATGGCGTAATCATATAGCCTCCTGCAACCTGATAATTGCTCTGCAGAACCAATTTCCTGTGAAGCAAGAGGTAATGTATTATTTCCCTTGTAGACTTGACTTGCATCAAATCTCAGCAAGTCCCTGAAATTGGGGACCGATCACATTAACATTTACAGCGTGCTAATCATGTAAACAGTCTAGATCTTGAGCACATAACCACATATGCCGTATATAGAAAATGACTATTGATACCTGATGTCTATTGTATCACCCAGTCTCATCACTAGAGCAAAATCATATCAAATAGATTTATATCCTGCATGAGCGAAATAATTCCGGCATTCGTCTGGGGGAAATTCATCGAGCAGGTTGGCTATGGTCCTCCATAATCCCTCAATTGTTCGTTCAGAG
>Ga0209475_10001468_pt1 | contig 29756 bp, 32 predicted proteins | sample tdDd471_FD_187128 | JGI IMG/M metagenome (GOLD analysis project Ga0209475, IMG submission 187128) | Marine sediment microbial communities from the Atlantic coast under amendment with organic carbon and nitrate - tdDd47.1 (SPAdes)... | ecosystem: Environmental > Aquatic > Marine > Coastal >... | reverse complement strand
CGCGCACCATGAAGAAACACATGGCCGGCCCTTCGGATACCTTCCCGCCCTGTGTCAGCATCAAGGCCGTGTCGTATCCGTCGGCCCGCGCCTGGACCGAAGCCAGCCTTCCGTTCAGGTAGTTGCCGGTCGCCTTGACCCGCTGCGGCAGGGAACTGTCCGGCGACCGCCGCCAACTGGAGACCTGAACGTCCAAACCGTCGGTCGCGTAATCCCCGCGCGCCATCGCGGTGACGGCGAGGGAGACCGGCGCGCAGATGAACGGCTGACCCGGTCCCGACAGGAAGGCGGTCACCGTGATATGGACATTGGCCCGGAACCCGTTGGCCTTCAGAAGGCCGATGATCGCTTCCCGGCATTCCTCCGCGGTGATGATCCGTTCGTAGCGCATGAAACGCTGGCTGTATTCCAGCCGCTTCAAGTGCTCGTCCAATTGCCAGACGTTGAGGACCTTGCGTTCCGCGTCCCAATAGGCGCGCACGCCCTCGAAGACCGCCGCCCCGTATTTGAAGGCCAGCGAAGAGACGTGGCAGGTGGCGTCATCCCACTTCACGAGGCCGTCAAGCCAGGCATAGTCGGGGTTGCTCATAACAAGGTCCTTTCGGGGAAAACCGGGGGATAGGTTCACGGAATACTTCCAACGCCGAAAAGATTAGTCCATCGCCCGGAAAAGCAAAGCCCCCGGCAGGGCGATGCCGCCCGCAAAAAGCAAAGGCCCGGGACGATGCCCGGGCCTTCGACTGTTCGATCGGTGATGTTGGGCTTATTCGCCGCGCATCATGCCGAGGATGTTCAGGATGTGGATGAACATCACGATGAAGCTGCCATAGAGGCGGAGCGCCCCGAAGATCGCCAGACGGGCGACCTGGTCCTGGCCGTAATGTTCGGAATACATGTTCTTGATGTCTTGCGTTTCCCAGGCGGTGATCGCCGCGAAGAGCAGCACCGTGCCGAAGGAAAGCAGCAGGGCGAAGCCCGAGCTTTCGACGAAGAATGCATTCACGAGGCCGGCGATGATGATGCCGATGACCGCCATCAGGGCGAAACGGCCGATCGCGGACAGGTTCTTCTTCGTCGTATAGCCGAACAGGCTGGCGCCCGCGAACATGCCGGCGGTGATGAAGAAGGCGCGGGCGACATCCATCGTGCCTTCGGTCGTCTGCAGGAAGAAGGCCACCATGGGGGAAATCATGATGCCCCACAGCGCGCAATAGACCCAGTAGAAGGCCTGCGCGGCGACGCCGCTGCGCATCGTGATGATCTTGGGCGAGAACCAGCCCATGCCGATCAAGGCGATGAACAGCACCCATTTCATGGGGCCGACCGCCAGGGTCACCATCAGATCGGGCATATTCGCCATGGCCAGAACCATGACGCCCGTAAAGGCGACGCCGAGGGCCATGTAGTTGTAGGTCCCCAGCATGTACTTGCGCAGACCTTCGTCAAAGTCTGCGCGGGTGCCGACTTGTTCGATAGTCGTTGCGCGAGCGCGCGGATCAAATGCCATCTTCTCTACCCAGTCCTGTTGTTTATCGGTTGCCTGTTGTCTTTCTTATCCCGGTCGGGAACACGGAAAGCGGCGGACAACCCGTCCACCCCGTCCCAAACACGGTTTGCTCACCCCATATTGGCATGAAAGGTTACAATTTCAATCCGCTAACCGTTATTTCATAAGCAAAATGCGGAGCATTCGCAGGTGACGCGGCAAAAACCCGTCAATCGTTCCGAAGCAGCGGCGCCGCCTTGCGTCCCAACGCCATCCAGGTGCCGGCCAAACCGACCGCGATGGTGATCCCGATCGACAGCAGGATGGTCGAAATCATCGCCCAGGGGATGAAAATCCACTCCGCCCGCATCACCCAGGTGATGACCCCATAGGCGGCGACGGAGCCCACCGCGCCTGCGATCACGGCGGTGATCAACCCCATCAACCCGTATTCGATCAGGAACGCGGTCGCGATATCCCGCCGGGTCGCGCCGAGCACTTTCAGGACGACCGAGTCATAGACCCGCCGCGCATGTCCGGCGGCGATGGCGCCCGACAGGACCAGCACGCCCGCGACGATGGCGATCGCCGCGATCGCCCGGACCGCCACCGCGAGGTTGCCGACGATCTCGTCGACGCTTTCCAGCACTTCCTTCATCCGGACCGCGGAGACATTGGGAAAGCGGTCGGTCACGGCGGCCTCAAGCGCCGGTTCCTGCGCCTCGTCCAGATAGGCCGTCGCCAGATAGGTCTGCGGCGCGCGTTCCAGAACGCCGGGGGAGAAGACCATGACGAAATTGATCCCCAGGCTGGTCCAGTCGATGGCCCTCAGATTCGCGATCTTCGCGTCGAATTCGCGCCCCAGCAGGTTCACCGTGATCGTATCGCCGATATCCAGGCCGAAGGCGATTGCGGCCTCGTCGTCGAAGGAGACAAGAAGTTCCCCGTCGTAATCCGCGGGCCACCATTCGCCGCGCGTGATTTCGCTGTTCTTGGGCGGGGTCCGCGACCAGGTGAAGCCCCGGTCGCCGCGCAGAATCCAGGCCTCGTCCGGCGGCGCGTCGATCTTGTCGGCCGGAACGCCCTTCATGCCGGTGATCCGGCCGCGCAGCATGGGCACCTGATCCATCTGCGTGACCGTCGGAAAGCCGCTGACCAGGGTGTCGAACTCTTCGATCTGGTCCGGCTGGATATCGATGAAGAAGAATCCCGGCGCCTCGCCGCGCAGGGTATTGTTCAACTGGTTGGCCAGATTACCCTCGATCAGCGCGACCGTCGCCATCACCGTCAGGCCCAAACCCAGGGAGACGACGACGCTGGCGGTCGGCGCACCGGGCCGGTGCAGGTTGGCCAGCGCCAGGCGCAGCTTGGCCCCGCGCGGGCGCGGCAAGGCCTTGGCCAGCCGCATCACGCCCCAGGCGGCGAGCCGGAAGGCCAGCAGGCTGCCCACCGCACCGAGCACGAATACGACGGCGATGAAGGGCCGCTGCGCCGTCAGCACCGCGATCCCGGCGAGCATCAGCCCCGCGCCGGCCAACAGCAGCAGAATCCGCGCCGAGGGCCGTTGCGTCACCGGGGTCAGCAGGTTGCGGAACAAGGTCGCCGCCGGAACCGACTGCGCCCGCGCGAGCGGCAGAATAGCGAAGATCAGCGTGACCAGAACGCCGAAGACGGCGGCGATGACCAAGGGCTGCGGATAGAAGCCGATCCGCGCCGCGACCGGCAAACGCCCCTCCAGCAAGGGGCCGACTGCCATCGGCGCGAAGGTCCCGATCGCCAATCCGATCGCGATGCCGACCACCGCGAGGGACATCACCTGGATCAGATAGGTCGTGAAGATCAGCCGGCTCGGCGCGCCGAGGCATTTCAGCGTGGCGATCGTGCCGGTGCGCGACTCCAGAAAGGCGCGCACCGCATTGCCGACGCCGACGCCGCCGACCAGAAGCGCGGTCAAGCCAACCAGGGTCAGGAACAGGCTGACCTGATCGACGAAACGCTGGATGTTCGGCGCGGCGTTGTCGACGGATTGTATCCGCCAGCCGGCGTCCGGGAAGGTCGCCTTGACCCTCTCGATCCAATCGGCGGCGCCCACCCCTTCCGGCACATCGACGCGGTAATGGTAGCGGATCAGGCTGCCGGGCTGGATCAGGCCCGTCGCCTCCATCGCCGTCATGGAAATCACGACCGGCGGCCCCAGTTCGAAGCCTTGGCTGCCCTGGTCGGGCACCGCGACCAGTTCCGAGGTCACCTGAAAATGCGCCTCGCCGATCTTGAACCGGTCACCGACCGCGAGGTCGAGGCGCGTCATCAACCGCGGCGAAACCGCCGACCCGAAGATCCCGGGCTCGACCGGCGCCAAAGACGCGGCGAGTTCCGCCCCGCCGGCCAAATCCGCCCGGCCGTATAGCGGATAGGCGGAATCCACAGCCTTCAGCTCGACCAGCCTGCGGGACGCGCCGTCCTCGCGCACCGCCATGGACCGCATCCGGACCATTTCGGAGAGCCGCGCGCTGTTCCGGTTCAGCCAGTCGAACTGGTCCTCCGTCGCGCGGATATGGGTGAGGCGCAGGTCGACCTCCCCGCCCAGCAGAACGCGTGCATCCTGGCGCAGCCCCTCGACGATCGCGGTGGAGACGGAGCCGACCCCGGCGATGGCGGCAACCCCCATGGCCAGACAGGCAAGGAAGATGCGGAAACCTTTCAAACCGGCGCGCATTTCCCGGCGGGCATAGGTAAAGGCAAGGGACAGCATGTCTGGAAACCTCTGCTACCGGTTATTCCGCGGCCTGGCGCGCGTCTCCGCCGGCAAGCGAGTCTTCCACGATCAACCCGTCGGCCAGCCGGACGACGCGGCGGCATCGCTTGGCCAGCGCCGGGTCGTGGGTGATCAGCATCAGGGTGACGTCCTTGTGGTCGGACATTTCGAACATCAAATCGATGACTTGCTGTCCGGTGCCCGCATCCAGATTGCCGGTCGGCTCATCGGCCAGGATCAACCTGGGTTCGGCGGCAAAAGCGCGGGCAAGCGCGACGCGCTGCTGCTCCCCGCCGGAAAGCTGGCCCGGATAGTGGGACAGGCGATGGCCCAGCCCGACCCGTTCGAGAAGGGCGCGGGCGCGGTCGAACGCGTCCCGCCGGCCAGCAAGTTCCAACGGTATGGCCACATTCTCGACCGCATTCATGGTGGGGACGAGGTGAAAGCTTTGAAAGACGATGCCCAGATTGTCGCGCCGGAACAGCGCCAGCTGGTCTTCGTTGAGCCTGGTGAAATCCTTGCCCCCGATCATCACCTGCCCGCCGGTCGCGCGTTCCAGCCCGGCGACGACCATCAGCATCGAGGTTTTCCCGGACCCGGACGGCCCGACGATGCTGACCGTTTCACCGGCCCCGACGGTCAGGTCTATTCCGCGCAGGATGTTGACCTCGCCGGCCGCCGACCCAAGTGTAAGGCTCAGATCCTTGAGCGCGATGATCGCGTCGCGGGGCTGTGCCGAGATCGGGTCGTCGGTTTCGGTTCGGGGCATGGCAAACATCCGGAGTGTTGTAGTGAAATTTACGCCATCAACCGGTCTTCGGACCACTCTTCGGGTCCTGCGGCACCGCAGCATGGATCACAGTCGATATGGCCGCACGCGCCGCCAGTTCAACCGGCTGGCCGCTGTTTTCGTGTTTCTGGCCAGTCTTTTATCCGCCCCGCAACTCGCCGCGGCGAGCGGCGAGCCGATCATCCTGGCCTTTGGCGACAGCCTGACCGCCGGATATGGCCTGCCGCAGGCGGACAGTTTTCCCGCCCAGCTTTCCCGCGCCCTCGCCGCCGCCGGCCATCCGGCGACGGTCATCAATGCCGGGGTTTCGGGCGACACCAGCGCCGGCGGCGCGAACCGGATCGATTGGGCGCTTGCCGACGACCCTGATCTGGTGATCCTGGAACTTGGCGCGAATGACGGATTGCGCGGGTTCGAGCCGTCGCAGACGCGCAAGAACCTGGACGTGATCCTGGAAAAATCCCTCGCTTCCGGCGCGAAAGTCCTGTTCACCGGCATGCTGGCGCCGCGCAACCTGGGCAAGGAGTATGGCGAGGAATTCGACGCCGTCTTTCCTGACTTGGCGGAAAAATACCCGGATGCAGTCTTCTATCCCTTCTTCCTGGAAGGCGTCGCCGCCGATCCCGGCTTGAACCAGGACGACGGGATTCATCCGAACGCCGCCGGGGTCGCGGTCATCGTCGAGCGCATCCTACCCGCCGTTCTGAAGGCCCTGAACAAAGCGTCCTAGCGCGGGCGCAACCGGCCAAATATAAAAGCCGGTCCAATAGGTCTGGAAAGATCGAAACCGGGGGCTACCTTACCTGCCATGAACGATAACGCCCCGCAGACCTGCCCCGGGACCTTTCGCTACGGCGTGGCGAAACGCGACGATTGGCGCAACGCCCTTGCCGATATCCTCGTGCAGTTGGGCCCTATCGAGGCACAGCATCGGCTGGGCGTCATCTATCTGACGGAGCATTTTCAAAAGGACCTCGCCGAGATCGAGGTTTTTTTGCGTCAAACCACCGGCGTTCCGCACTGGGTCGGCGCCGTGGGATATGGAATATGCGCCGGCCGCACCGAAATCTTCGGCGAACCCGCCGCCGCGGTCCTCTTGATGCCGGTCCCCGAGGACGCCTTCCGCGTGTTCAACGTCAAGACCGGGTGCGGCGACTGCATTCAGGAAGTCATCGACGCCAATCGGGATTGGATAGACGCGGCCATGCTGCCGCTGATCCTGACCCACGGCGACCCCACCATGGGCGACCTGCCCAACCACCTGAAATGCCTGGCCGGGCGAAGCGGCGGCTATCTGTTCGGCGGCCTGAACGCGACCCCGGGCACCTGCGCCCAGATCGCCGACGGCGTCACCGGCAAATTGAGCGGCGTGATGCTCGACCCCGGTCGCGTGGCCATGCAGACCGGTCTCAGCCAGGGCTGCTGCCCGGTCGGGAAATGCCACCGGGTGACGGCGGCCGAAGGCCACGTCATCTTCTCCCTGGATGGCGAGCCGGCCCTGGAAGTCCTGAAGCGGGATATCGGTCCGGAACTGGCCAACGACCTGCAGCAAATTTCGGGACGCATCTTCACGGCCTTGCCGGTCAAGGGTTCCGATACCGGCGATTACCTGGTCCGCAACCTGATCGGCATAGACCTGAACCACGAGATCATCGCCATCGGCGAAGCGGTTTCCACCGGCGACGACCTGATGTTCTGCAAGCGCGACCCGCAATCCGCCGTGGAGGATATGGAACGGATGCTGCTGGACCTGAAACGACGGGCCGGCGGCAAGGCGATTCGCGGCGGGATCTATATCTCCTGCGCCGCGCGCGGCCCCAATCAGTTCTCCCGCGGCAATACCGAGATGGATTTGATCGAGCGCCATCTGGGTTCCTTCCCCGTCATCGGCTTTTTCGCCAATGGGGAAATCAACAGCGACAAGCTGTACGGATATACGGGCGTTCTGGCGGTCTTCCTGTAGCGGCCGAAACCGGCCCTCGGCATCGTGGCTAGAGTCCGAAGCGATGCAGCTTCTTCTTCAGGGTCCCGAGCCGCCTGCGGATATAGTTGGCCCAGGTCTGCCCATACCGCGCCTTCAGCGACCTGTTGTCGACCTCGTCGAAGCTGTAGCCCATGGCCTCCGCCAGTTCGACGACCTGCCGGTGCTTGAGGATCAGATCCCAATCGGGAACCGCGTCCGCATAGCGCTGGTAATAATCGACCCTGCGCCCCGCGGCTGCCTCGCCGGAGACGCGTTTCGGCAGCTTCAGGAACGCGTGCAGGGCGGAGAACGCCGCTTCATCCCCGGCGAACAGATCTTCGGACCGCAATTGCAGAAAGTTCCCTTCACCGACCAATTCACGGAGGTCGGCGGCCGAGGCATGCAACTCGTACCATTGCAGCAGGCACCGTTCGTAAGGCGTCCATGACCGCCAATCGCTGTCATCCGGCTTCCACCGGCATCCGGCAGCGGCCGGGTCGAGCTCCCGGCTCAACGCATCGTCGTTTTCCGCGACGGGCGCCGCGTGCATCCCCTGCGCGGCGAGAGACATCGCGTTGTGGACCGGATTGCGGGTCAGCTGCAGGACGCGAACCCGCCCGGGAAACCTGTCTTCGGCATAGTTCACCAGTCTGCTCGACGGCCATCCGGTCTCGATATAGGGGCCGTTCTTCAGCGCCTTTTCGATGAAATCGAAATGATGCCGGACCGGCGTTATCTCCTCCACGCGTCTGCGGTCGTAGGGAAGGTTGTGGAAATCCCGAACCCGGAAACCCGGCAAGGCCGGTTCGTGGTCAGCGGTGACGATGTCGCTGTAGCTGCGCTGAAGGTAGTCGGTGAGCCATTGGGTTCCTGACCGGCCCGCGGACAGGACGAAACATGCATAATTCTCAAGCATGATTTTTGCTCAAGGTTTCTTCACCCATTTGACCCGGTGCGCACAAACGGTCCGCTTCGGCTGAGATCATAGCCGGAGTTTCGACAGCTGGGGTTTTCCATCCGTCGCCCGTCTTACCTTATTTCAATCAGGCGCAACAAGGGGTAGAGATTCTGAGGGATAGCGATTCTGCGCCGCCGCAAAGGATTGCGGATCGCCTGCCTATGGTTATCATTCGCCGCCTTCCTTACTGCCCAATTCCATCACAAGACAGGATCGATCCTATGGAAATGCGCCCCCTCGGCACGACCGGCCTATCCGTCAGCAAGATCTGCCTCGGCACCATGACCTGGGGCAAGCAGAACACCGAAGCGGAAGGCCATGCGCAGATGGACTATGCGCTCGACCATGGGGTGACCTTCTGGGACACGGCGGAGATGTATTCCACCCCGGTGACCGAGGAAACCTTCGGCAGGACCGAGGAAATCATGGGCACCTGGTTCGCGAAGACGGGAAAGCGCGACAAGGTGATCCTCGCCACAAAAGTCGTCGGTCGCACCAGCCGGTTCCCCTGGGTGCGGCCCCATCTGCACAAGGACGAGACCCGGTTGGACCGCCGGTCGATCCTGGAGGCCTGCGACACCAGCCTGAAGCGCCTGCAGACGGATTACATCGACCTGTACCAGCTGCATTGGCCGGAGCGGAAGACCAACACCTTCGGAGACCTGAACTACGAGCACGACCCGGAAGACGACCCGATCCCGCTCGAGGAAAGCCTGTCGGCGCTGGGCGAATTGGTGAAGGCCGGCAAGGTCAGGCATGTCGGCGTTTCCAACGAAACGCCCTGGGGCGTGATGGAGATGCTGAAACTTCACGAGACCAAGGGCCTGCCGCGCATCCAGTCGGTGCAGAACGTCTACAATCTTCTGCTGCGCGGCTACGAGGTCGGCATGGCGGAAGTCTCCATCCGCGCCAAATGCGGCCTGCTGGCCTATTCACCGCTCGCCATGGGCGCGTTGAGCGGCAAGTATCTGAACGGCGCCCGGCCGGAAGGACGGCGCTTGACGCTCTTCCCGGATTACTTCCCGCGCTACCTGAAACCGCGCGCGCTGGAGGAGACCGCGAAATATGTCGCCGTCGCCGAGAAACATGGATTGGATCCGGCGGAAATGGCGCTGGCCTTCGTCAACGACCGGCCGTTCCTGACGTCCAACATCATCGGCGCCACATCGGTGGAGCAGTTGGCTTCCTGCATCCGTTCGGCGGAGCTGACGCTTTCCGAGGAGGTGCTGGCCGAGATCGAGGCGCTTCACCGCGCCACGCCGGTTCCGACATCGGAATAAGACACCGCACCGGCATCATCGGTTCCACGGGCATTTCGCCGGCAGGCAGAGGCACGCCTTTCCGTCGTCGTTTTTTTTGCTATGCGGGGAAATGAATCGGGGTAGGCTCATCAGCATGTTCCCATGACGCGGGAGGATGACATGATCCGCCTGTTCGTTGCGTTACCTTTGCCGCTGTCCGTTCGGGACACGCTGTCGCAACTTGGCAACGGCGTTCCAGGGGCCCGGTGGCTTCCACCCGAAAATTACCACATCACCCTGCGGTTCGTCGGCAATGTCGATGAGCATGTCGCCGACGATGTCCACGACGCCCTGCTGCGGATCCAAGCGGATGCGTTCGACGTTAAACTGAAGGGCGTCAGCTGGTTCGGCACCAAGAAGAAGGCGAGCGCCATCGTCGCCTGCGCGGAGAAATCCGACGGGCTGATCCATCTTCAGCGCAAGATCGAATCCGCCTGCGTCCGCGTCGGGCTGGAGCCGGAGGAACGCAAGTTCATGCCACATGTGACGCTGGCGCGGCTGAAAGGCGCCCATGTCGAATCGGTGGAACGCTACTGCGCCGAACGCGCCTGGCTGAACATACCGGCCTTCCCGGTCGAGGAGTTCGTGCTGTATTCCAGCTTTCTTTCCCAATCGGGAGCAATATACACGCCGGAGGCTGACTACCCTTTACGGGAACTGGTCTGGTAGGGAACGGTTCCTGATCTTTTCCGCTTATTGTGTATTTTTTTGGGCCTATCGCGTCATGGGTTCCAGCTTCGCGACCCAGGCATCGCAGGCCGGACCGATCAGGCCGAACGCGGCTTCGTAGTCGTCCAAATCCCCGTAATAGGGGTCCGGTACTTCCGCCGGGCCGCCCGGCTCGACGGGTTCCAGGAACATATGGATTTTTTCCGCCATCCCATCGGGCGCCATGGCCGCCAGCTGCGCGAAATGGCCCTGATCCATCGCCAGCAGCAAATCGAATTCCGCAAAATCCGACTCTTTCAGCGGACGCGACCGCAGCCCCGTGAAGTCGATTCCATGTTTCCGCAGGGTCTGTTGCGCGCGCGGATCGGGCGGTTCGCCTGTCCGCCGGTTCGCCGTTCCCGCGGAATCCGCCTGGAGGACGCCGCCCAGCCCCGCCTCGCGCAGCTTATGCCGAAAGACCGCTTCCGCCATCGGCGAGCGGCAGGTATTTCCGGTGCACACGAACAGGACCCGCATCACGTCTTCAATCCCCGTTTTCCGGTCAACAGGTACGGCGCGGCGCGCCCTTTGCCAAGCCGTCGCCAGTTGTTACCATGCGCCAAAGAGGCCCCCGACCCCTTGATCCGGATTTGAATTTGCGGGGCTGTTGGAGGAACCGCAATGTCACTTCCGGACCGTCCGGTCCCGATCGTCGTTCTGACCGGCGCGGGCATATCGAAGGAATCCGGGCTGGATACATTCCGGGACGCCGGCGGGATCTGGTCGAAGGTCCGGATCGAGGATGTCGCGACCCCCGAAGCCTTCCACCGCGATCCGGAAAAGGTTCTCGATTTCTACAATCAGCGCCGTGCGGCGCTGCTGGATCCGGCCATCACCCCCAACGAGGCGCACAAGGCGCTTGCCCGGCTGCAGCGGGACTGGCCGGAAGAGGTCATGCTGGTGACGCAGAATATCGACAATCTGCACGAACGCGGCGGGGCGAAGAAGGTCGTCCATATGCATGGCGAACTGCTCAAGGTCCGCTGCGAGGCCTGCGGCAATGTCAGCGAATGGCATGAGGATCTGACGGTCCACACCCCTTGTTTCGCCTGCGGGTCGATCGGCACCAAACGGCCCGACGTGGTCTGGTTCGGCGAGATGCCGTTGCATATGGACAAGATCGAATGGGCCTTGACCCATTGCGGCCTGTTCATCTCCATCGGCACCAGCGGCAATGTCTATCCCGCCGCGGGTTTCGTCAGCATGGCGCGCCTGCGCGGTCAGGCGCACACGGTTGAACTGAACCTCGAACCCTCGGAAGGATCGGCGCATTTCCACGAATGCCATCATGGTCCGGCGACGGAAGTGGTCCCCGCCTTCGTCGACGAACTGCTGATGCGCAGTCCCGCCTGAAGCGGGACGCCGACGGCACGTCGCCGGCAGGAATATGCCGTGTTGGGAAAATGCCGGAAACGTTACCATGTTTCATGTGCGTCGGCGGCGCCGATACCGCTAGAAATAGGGACGAACCGTCAGACGATGCTGGTTTGATATCTGGACTATCCATGCCGACACATGCATTCGAGGCCTGCCTAACCGAAGTCCGTCTTTGCCGGATATGCGACGCCCATTTGCCGCTGGGGCCGCGGCCCGTGGTGCGCATGGCGCCGGGCGCGCGGCTGCTGATCATCGGTCAGGCGCCCGGCACGAAGGTTCACGAAAGCGGCATTCCCTGGAACGACAAATCGGGCGACCGCCTGCGCGAATGGCTGGCCATCGACCGCGAGGTTTTCTATGACCCGGCAAAAGTCGCCATCATGCCGATGGGGTTCTGCTATCCCGGGCGCGACCCGAAGGGCGGCGATTTGCCGCCGCGGCCGGAATGCGCGCCGCAATGGCACGACCGCCTGTTGAGCTTTCTGCCGAATATTGAATTGACCCTTCTTGTGGGCAGTTATGCTCAATCGCGATACCTGGCCGACACGAAGTCGCCGACCATGACCGAAACCGTCCGCGACTTCCGCAACCATCTTGCCGCGGGCTATCTGCCGACACCGCATCCGAGTTGGCGGACAGCGGCTTGGCAAAGAAAGAACCCCTGGTTCGACGACGAGCTTCTGCCCGTCCTGCGCGACCGAACGGCGGCGCTCGTTGCATGATGGCAACATCCGGCAGGATAACCGGATTCCAATCGCGATTTCTGAATAAAAACTGATCTAGATCAATGTTCGCTGGGGTCGGCCGGGTGTTCCCTGCGCCTGCGGGCCGGACTCCGCCGTTGTATTCCGTTTGGAATGAGGGGCGGCAGCGCGTTCATGAAACGACCCGCGGGCGGCGGCGAATGCCGGTCCGCCGGGTCAAATATGTGGGAGAGGTTTAATGAACCCCTTGAAGATTGCAGTCGGATCCGCGCTTGTGGCGGCCACCCTGATGTCCAGCGCGGCCTTGGCCGAAGGTTTCAAGACCAAGGAAGCGGGGGATTTCCTGGTCCGAGTCCGTGGGATCGGCCTGATTCCGGACGAAAGCAGCTCGATCAGCGTGATCGGCGGTGAGGCGGACGCCAGCAACGAATACGTCCCGGAAGTCGATTTCAGCTACTTCATCACGGACAATATCGCGCTCGAACTGATCGCGGCGACGACGAAACACGATGTTGACGTGGAAGGTTCGACCCTCGGCGCCGATGTGAACTTGGCCGATGTCGCCATTCTTCCGCCGACCCTGACGGTCCAGTATCACTTCATGCCGTCCAACCGTTTCAGCCCCTATCTGGGCGCCGGCTTGAACTACACCTTCTTCTATGACGAAGAAGCGGCCGGCGGTGCGGTGACGTCCGTCGATTTCGAAAACGGCATCGGTTACGCCCTTCAGGCTGGTATGGACATCGCCATCGGCGGCAATTGGTCCGCCAACGTGGACGTGAAGAAAATCTTCCTGAACACCGATGTGAAAGTGAACGGCGGCGCGATCAACGCCGACGTCGATCTTGACCCCTGGGTCGTCGGCATCGGCATCGGGTACCGGTTCTAACGGCCACTCGATCGGATCTCTTGAGCGGTTCGCCATAGCCCGGATATGAAGGGGGATACCCTGGACAAGACGGCATATCTCAACGACACGCCTTTCCGGCGCGTGCCGTCCTGGCAGGGCCCCGAATTGGGCACTTTCCTGTCCGGGCTATGGAGAACCGCTCAAGAGCGCCGTGCGCGCAGAAAGGCCCGCATATGGAACGCGGCCTGGTCGGGATCGTAGATCATATCGCGCCCAATCGGGCAGGCGCGGCGGGCGCGGCAGCCCAAGGTCATGCAATCCGTCCCCTGACGTGACTTGAGATGGGCCGCACAGCCGGGAACGTCATAGCCGTCTTCCACCGAAAAAGCCGCAACGGGACAGGTCGATAAACACGGTTTGTCGGCGCATGCCTCGCACGGGTTCACAAAGGGCGCCCGCACCGGGACCGCCACTTCCTCAGCGAAACAGAGCGCGGCGCGATAGGCGTGCCATAATCCGTATTCCGGATGTATCAGCATGCCGAGCGGCGACGAATGAAGGCCCTCCGCCCGTTTCGCCCAGCGCTGGAAAGGATGGTAGGGCGGGCCGCCGAACGGGTACAGGACCTTTGCGCCGAAACGGCCGGCGATCGGCTCCATCACCCGTCGCGTCCAGGCATCCATCGCATCCGCCTCCTCGCCCAGGGCGTCGCCGCTTCGCCGCCAAAGAGCCGGACCGGCATTGCCGATCAGCAGAAGCGTCGCCGTCCCGTCCGGCGCGCCGTCCTCCTCCACGGGATGAAAGCCGCCGCGCAGGATCAAGCCCAGATCGGCCAGCCGAAGGGTCAGTTCCTCAATCAGCGATGTTTCCTCGGTGCCGGGCGTCATCGGTGCCGTCCGGCCTATCGCAGGGGCCGGCCCGGCTCCCAGCCGGGCGGGGCCATCTCGAATCCGGCGAAGTCGAAGGCGGGCGCGACGGCGCAGCCGACCAGGGACCATGCCCCCGTCGGCTCGGCGGCTTGCCACCACCCCGCCGGGACCGTCGCCTGGGGCTGTTCGCCCGCGGCAAGGTTGGCACCCAGGCGGTGGATTGCGACGGCGCCGCCGGGCGGCGCCACCCGCAGCAGCAAACTGTCGCCGGCATGGAAGTTCCAGATTTCTTCCGCGTCGGTGACGCGATGCCAATGCGACCGCTCGCCGGCCTTCAGAAGATAGTATATGGACGTGACCGCGCCGCGCCCGCCGGACGGATCGGCATGGCGGTAAACCTCCCGGAACCAGCCTCCCTCCGGATGCGGTTGAAGGCCCAGTTCCCGGATGATCTCGTCAGCGGTCATCAAGTCTCCGTCTTGCTTACGCCGTCGGCGTGGCCTTCATGGACGGGCGCTTGGCGAAAGCCTCATACCATTCAGTCAAACCGGGATGGCCTTCCCGCCAGCCAAGATCGGGGAATCGGAAATCGACATAGGCCAACCCGACCCCCAGGGCGATGGTGCCAAGGTTGATCTGGCCTTCGATTTCCGAAATCCGGCGTTCGGCTTCGTCGCAGGCGCTCTTGATCGTCGCCCGCATGCGCTTGGAATAGAAGTCCGGTTCCTTGTCGCGCCCGCGCATCACATCCGCGCGCAGGGTCAAGGCGGCGTCCGTCATGCCCTGCGCCAGGGAATGAAGGATTTCCACCGGCCAGCGGGCATCGCCTTCCGGGATCATCTTCGGGCCGTCATGCAACGTGTCCAGATAGGCGCAGATCACCGTCGAATCGTAGACGGCCTGCCCCTGATCGTTGATCAGTGTCGGAATCTTGCCGAGCGGATTGTCGGACCGGATACGCTCCGTCTCCTCCCATACCTTGATCGGCATGAGAGAAATCCGGTCGACGAGGCCCGTCTCGTGCGCCAGAACCATCACCTTGCGCGTATAGGGCGAGGCCGGATTGTGATACAGCTTCATGGTCGCTCCCTGGTCTGTCCGGCCGGCGAAGGACGCGGCCGCGTTATCCCCTCATACCGTGCGCCGTATTTTTCGGGAAACGAAAAACAGGTCCGTCAGAAACTATCCTTCCGGGCGCGCACTTCCGCGAAAACGGCGACAGGGTCCTGTCCCGCCATGCCCAGATTCGCGGCCAGAACCGGATTGTCCGCGCGCAGGAAGGGATTCGTCGTCTTTTCCTCGCCAAGCAGGGAAGGAACCGTCGGTTCGTTACGCGCCCGTGCCGCGTCGATCTGTTTCGACCGTTCGATCAGCGCCTGGTTCCGCCCGTCCACCGACAAGGCGAAACGCGCATTGGCCTGCGTGTATTCATGGGCGCAGAAGACCCGCGTCTCGTCCGGCAGGGCCCGCAGTTTCGACAGCGATGTCCAGAACTGATCGGGATTGCCTTCGAACATCCGGCCGCAGCCGAGCGCGAAGAGGGTATCGCCGCAGAACAGCGCGTCGGACGCCGCGAACCAGAACGCGATATGGCCGCGCGTATGTCCCGGAACGTCGAAGACCGTCGCCGTTTCGCCGCCGAACTGGAAACTGTCCCCGTCACCGACCTGGACATCGATTCCCGGGATGCGGTCGGCATCCGCGCGCGGTCCCACGATCGTGCATCCCGTCGCGTCCTTGATCCGTTTGTTCCCGCCGACATGATCGCCGTGATGATGCGTGTTCAGGATATGGGTGATCGACCAGCCCAGCCGGTCGGCCTCCTCCATCACCGGTTCCGGCACCGCGGGGTCGACCACGGCGACCGCGCCCGATCCGGGTTCCCGGATCAGGTAGACGTAGTTGTCGTTGAGGACGGGAATTTGGCGGATATCCAACATGGCTCGACCTCCAGACCGTCTTATTGCCCGACTGCGGATTTCACCGCGTCCTGCAATTGCGGGCTCATCATTTGCAGCCATTGCTGGGCCGCCCTGGCGGCTGCCTGGCTGAATTGCGGAAGTTTCTGGGCGAAACCCTGCCCGGCGGGGGAGGAGAAGAACGCGTTTGCCGCCCGGACTTCCTCTTCCGTCAAAAGCTGTTGGTATTCGGCGATCACCGCGGATTCATAGGATTCGATATTGGCGGCCACCACCCCGTGGATCGCCGATTGCACGTTCAGCAAGGTGCTGTCGGTTATCGCCGGATTCTGGGACCGCAACTGCCGGGCGGCCTGGTTGGTGATGTTGGCCGTGATCGGGTCCACGGCGCGGCGAAAATCCGTCAGCCGCAGATATTCGCGCAAGGATGCCTCACTGGCCGGTTCCGCCTGCGCGGCGGCGAACGGCACGGTCAGCAGCAAAAGGGCGATCAGAAAGAAACGTTTCATAACAGAATGACTCCAATTCTTGGTCGGCTGGATTGATGGTCGCGGCGCCGCGCGCTGGCACGGTAACACAGGCATACCGGCCGGAACCATGGTCGATTCGTGAATAATTCCGCGCGGATGACCCGTCCACGCAGTCGTGATGGCGTGCCACCGGGCCCTAGCGGCGGGCCAAAACCTGCAGACCGCCGCCGAAGGCGATCTTGTGTTTGACGGCTGTGAATCCGATTCCGCGCAGGAACGGACCGATATTCTTCTTGTCGAAATAGAGCTTATGGTCCGGCGCGCCCAGATTCCTGTTCACCGTGCCGCCGGCCATGTATTCCGCAATCGACGGCGTCGTCAGGTAGAGTACGCCGCCCGGGCGCAGCAGGTCGAACAATTGCCGGGTGAAATGGACGACATCCACCGTATGCTCGATGACTTCCGAGCAATAGACCCCGTCGAACACGCCCTGCTGCTCGAATTCCTCCAGCGAACAGGCATGGAAGGAGAGATGCGGGAATCGCCGGCGCGCGCTTTCGGCCAGCACGGGGTTGATCTCCAAACCCTCCGCATCCAGGCCCAGCGCCGCCGCGGCCTCCACGAAGAAACCCACATTGCTGCCCACATCCATCACCCGGTTGCCGGTCTTCATGTGACGGCGCAGATAGGCGGCGCGGCGCCGCGACCGGCGGCGCTTGCTGGCCTCCTTGCCGGTATAGCCTTCGATGTAACGGGCGCCGATTTCGGGCGACTGGATTTCCTTCGCCTCGTCCAATTCGGGCATGGTGCGCAGGCGGACATAGCCGCTGTCGCGGAACCGCACCCATTCATATCCATCCTGCTCGCACAACGGTTCCCAGTCGGACTTGCCGGTGATCGGGCAGATCGGATCCGTCATGCGAGGGCCTCTGGTTTGGACAAAAGGAATGCGGCGGCCGTGGCCGGGCGTCGACCGTGGGCGGTTCGATTACCGTCTTAGAAGGTCATCTGCAAGATAGACCAGGGCGATAACGAAGGCGCACAGGTTGGCGCCCACCAGGATAAGGCCGGAAACCTCACCGTTTCGGACCAACTGCCAGGAATAGAGCACCGTCAGGATAAGACAGACGCTCAAGATCAGCAGGATGAGGACGGGTTTCCGGCGCATCAGCATGCGCGCGAAGCGCATCAGCGAACTGGCGTCGCTGCCCGCCGACCCGGTTTCGCCGCCGTCCTGGGACGGTGGCGGGGCTTTTTCACCCCGGGTTTCGCCGTCCCGATGTACCGTCTGTGCCGCCATTGGGGCTCGTCTTGCTCCGGTTTCAGTGGCCTGACTGCCAATCCGGCCGCCTATCCGGCCGCCCATCCCGCCCAATCGACTTGCGAACGGCCGGGATCAGGAAAGTAAACGCCTTCGCGCCGGACAAGGATAACGCGGATCAATTCTCGAAAACAGCCGCCATTAGTTAGTATTTGCGATAATGTACTGCCGCGCCTATTTGAAGAACGATCGCGGCCGGCGGTTCAACGACGGCGGCGGCGCCAACGGAAAGACAGGCCATGTGGACGGATGTCATTGATCTAAATGCCTTTTACAGGTCGCGCATGGGCGGCCGGGCACGGCATTTGATCGAACGGCAGATCCGCGCCCTTTGGCCCAGTGTGCGGGGTGAGGTCGTCCTGGGACTAGGCTATGCGACGCCCTTCCTGGAAGCGTTCCGCAGCGAGGCGGACCGCACCTTGGCCGTCATGCCCGCCTATCAGGGGGTCACCCATTGGCCCCCGCGGGAACCCGGTCTCGTCACCCTTTCCGAAGAAACCCAATTGCCCTTTCCCGACCTGTCGGTGGACCGCCTGCTTCTGGTCCACACGTTGGAAAACACGGAGCGCATGCGCGATACCCTGCGGGAGTGCTGGCGGGTGCTGAATGGCATTGGGCGGATGATCATCGTCGTCCCGTCCCGGCGCGGGCTGTGGTCGCGAAACGAGCGGACGCCTTTCGGGCATGGCAAACCGTTTTCCAGTGCGCAATTGCAGCGCCTGCTGCGGGATACCCAGTTCGAACCGGGCGATATTCACCGCGCCCTTTATATGCCGCCGATCAGAAGCCGGGCCTGGATGCCGCTTTCCATGCCGGTGGAACGCATCGGCGCGCGCATACTGCCCCGGCTGGGCGGCGTCATCCTGATCGAAGCGACAAAACAGGTTTACGCCACATCCTCGGCGCGGCCCGTCACCCGCCGGCGCCTCGTCGTCCTGCCGGGCGCCGTCGGTGCCGCGAGAGTGAACAGAACGCGCTAGACAAGCGGCATCGGTGTTCTAACTATCCGCAAGGCCTGCGCAGGACCCGCCCGGAACCGGGCGGCAGCCTTGCACCGCGCGGGGGATTCAAAGGGAGAACAAGCAATGCTGACCGTTTGGGGGCGCCCCAACTCAATCAATGTGCAAATCGTCATGTGGACCGCGGCCGAACTGGGCCTGGATGTCGACCGTAAGGATGTCGGCGGCGCCTTCGGCGGGCTCGACACGCCCGAATATCTTGCGATGAACCCGAACGGGCGTATCCCGACGGTCCAGGATGGCGACCTGACGCTTTGGGAATCCAACGCCTGCGCCCGTTATCTCGCCGCCCGCTACGGCGCCGGGTCGCTTTGGCCGGAAGACCCCGTGGAACGGGCGCCCGCGGATATGTGGATGGATTGGAAGAAGACCAGCCTGATCGGTCCGATGACCACCGTCTTCTGGGGGTTGGTCCGCACGCCGGAGGCCGAGCGGGACGCGGCCGCCATAGAGGCTGCAAGCGCGGCCGCCAGAAACCTTTACGCCATGTTGGACAAATGGCTCGCGGGCAAGGATTTCGTGCTTGGCGACCGGTTGACGATCGGCGACATCCCCGCCGGGGCGATGGCCTACCGTTTCATGAACCTGGTCGGCAACCGGCCGAGCATGCCGAACCTGGAAGCCTGGTATGACCGGCTGACCAGCCGCCAGGCCTATCGCGATCATGTGATGCTGCCGATCACCTGACCGTAATTCTCCGATCAAGCATTGTGAACCGCGGCGCCGGGGCTCTACTCTGACGGGGTAGGCCCGGCGCCGCATTTGCGTGCGGTGGGCGCCCGTGAATGGAGGCTCTTGCGTGAAGGCTCGCCCGCTGCTTGACGGCGAAACCGTCCCGGTGGTGCCGGAAATCGACACGGCCGCCGGCAGGACCGCCGACGCCGCCCGCGCCTGGGCCCAGTCCCACGCGGCGGAGATCGACGCCTTGGCCGGCCGCGCCGGTGTGGTCCTGATCCGGGGATTCGGCATCGACAGCGCGCAGGCGTTCCGCGCGTTCTGCCATGCCATCCGGCCGGATCTCCGCAACTATACGGGCGGCGATTCCCCGCGCACGGGCGTCACCGACCAGGTCTATACGTCGACCGAATATCCCAGCCATCTGGAGGTCCTGCTCCACAACGAATTGTCCTATGCCGGGTGGTCGCCGGATCGCGTCTTCTTCGGATGCCTGCAGCCGTCGGAAACCGGCGGGGAAACGCAGGTCGCCGACGGACGCCGGATCTATCACGCCCTGCCGGCGGATGTCCGGGACCGTTTCGAGGGGCGGGGCATAACATACCTGCAGCATTTATGGGACGCGGAGGGCGAAGCCGGGATCGGCAAGAGCTGGCAGGAAACCTTCGAGATGCCGGACCGCCAGGCGGTGGAGCGGTATCTCGCCGCCTCGGGCATGGAATTCGAGTGGACGGAATTCGGGCTGCGGACGCGCGCCCATCACCCCGCCGTCCTCGAACATCCGGTGACCGGTGAGAAATGCTGGCACAATCAGGCCGATCAGTGGCATCGCGGATTCGACAGCGTGAAGCTCTCCTTCGGGGCCAAGGACGACCCGCGATTCCGGCCGGAAACATCGGGCGAGGAAAGTCTGGGCAATCACGTCACCTTCGGCGACGGCGGCGAAATCGACGTCGCGGACCTGCAATGCATCCGCGACGTCTCAAGACGATGCGAGGTTCTGTTCCCCTGGCGGGCCGGCGACGTCATGGTCATCGACAACATCCTGGCCATGCATGGGCGCAAGCCGTTCACGGGCAAGCGCCGCGTCCTCGTCGCGATGGCTTAGACCGTGATGACATTAAGTGCGTTCAACTGGGATCGTCCGGAAGACCCGCCCGTTAGGCGCTGTTGCGCGGGCGATGCGGCGCATCGGGTGTTCCGGACGACCGGCACGGCGGCGCCGTCCCAGCGGACGCACTTAATGTCATCACGGTCTAGGCCGGCAAGAAAAGTCCGGCGGAGGCATGCCCCCGCCGGATCATCATTGGAGTCAGCCTTGGACTCAGCAGCCTGCGACGCAGGTCCCGTTGCCGTCGAACTCCATGGTCCTGCCGCTGAGCGGCAGATGCGCCGGCACGGCGACGGCCTTCAGGAACTGGTCCGTCCTCGTTCCTGCGACGACGGCGCCGCCTTCGGTTGCCTGCTCGTTCGCGTGGCTGGGGATGACCGCGGCTGGTTTGATCAACTCGTTGATCACGAAGGCCGCCTCTTTCGGACCGGTGGTGAAGGTGTCGCCGATATTCATGACGACCAATTCGGCGCCGTATTGATCGGCCACCACGGTCTTCTGCTCGGCGGTCACGCCGGTATCGCCCGACAGATAGGCGACCAGTCCGTTGCTGAAGGTCAGCACATATCCCGTCGGCGGACCCGCATAGGCCGTAAGACCGGCCCCGCTCAACAGGTCGCCCAAGGCGCCGCCGACCATGCCGCCCGCGATCCCGTTCGAATGGACCGCCGGTACGGTCGTGACGGTCACGCCGCCGACCTTCCGGGACGCGCCGAACCGGACCAGTTGCGATTTCTGCGGGTCGCCGCCCAATCCTTTGAGTTTGCCGGCGAAGAAGCTCGGCATTTCGCTGCCGGTGACGATCGCCGCCTCTTTCGCCAGGGCGATATTGACCGTGTTGGTGTTTGGAAGCACCGCGGTGGACACATCCGGCTTGTTGCAGGCGCCCGTTCCGGTGCCCGGGATATGCCGGTCGCCGACATGGTCGCCATGCATGTGACTGACCAGCAGCGCGTCGATCTTGCCGAGCCTGGCATCGTCCGCCCCCGCGACCGTGCGGCCGGCATCGTAAAGAATGCGCGTCCCGTCGGGGTCTTCGAACACCATCGCCCGATCGAAAAGACAGAACTCGCCGTCATGACTGCCGAGCGGCGTGACCTTGACCGATTGCGCCTGGGCCGTGCCGGCCAGGAACAAGCCCAGCACGGCGGATGCCGTGACGGTCAGGACGCTCGATAAGCCGTTCTTCCGAACGGAAAATTTACGCATGGCTTTTCCTCCCAGTCCATGAACACAAGCGGCCCTGAACGAGATGACGGGCCCGTGATGTACATAGAGCCTTACCGCATCCGGGCAAGCCGGAGAGGTTCCGTTTCGCCTCCGCAAATCGTGTTTTCGTTTTCACTAATCATTAACCAATCGCTCCCTATCCTCTTTCCGTGCCCGTTTGCGCTATTGGCCACGGGCGGACGAAATCTGGAGGGAAACGTATTTTGCTCAGCTCTCGGGAGGCGGCAGCGGTGGCGATAGACCCAACCGGCGGCATGGACGTCTTGGATGACGACAGGCTTCTGTTGGCCGCCACCTATTGGAGTCTCATTCGCGGCGACCGGGCGTATCCCCTTCGCTCGGACTTGGACCCGGGCGCGATGCCGCCCGGCATACTTCCGTGGATTTGCCTTATCGAGATTTCCGAGAACCGCTACCGGTATCGGCTGGTGGGCACGGGTCTGCGCGAATATGTCGGCCGCGACGTGACCGGGGATTTCGTCGAAAACCTGTCCAGCAATCAGGAATACAACGATTATCTCCGGGGAATTCTGGAAGAAATCCGCGATACCGGTGATTGCGTCTATTCCCAGGTGGGTACGCAGGCCGGCAACGAGACTCGCAAGACCAATCGTCTGGTCGCGCCGATGTCGAAAAACGGCGATGCGATCGACATGTTCTTCTGCTGCCAGACCTTTGACAGCCAACACGATTTTACCTTGAGCAGCGCGCTTACCGCGATATCCGGCGACCAGCCGGTCATGCTGAAGAAGGCGCTGCCGAAGAAAGTCCTGTTCAAGGAACTGCACCGCATACGGCTGGACATCTGACCCGGCAGGCCGGCGCCCCGGCCAAACCGCGCCGAGCGGGCGGCGGTCAGTCCCCGGCCGCAGGCACGACCCGCACGACGGGCTTCTCATCGATCGGCAGATGAACGACCGCGGCCATCAGCCCCAGCGCCACGCCGGCCCACCAGACCGCGTCGTAGGACCCATATTTGTCGAACAGATATCCGCCCAGCCATATCCCCAGGAAGCTGCCGAGCTGGTGGCTGAGAAAGACGATCCCGAACAGGCTGGCCATGTAGCGCACGCCGAAGACCTGGGCGACCAGGCCCGATGTCAGCGGCACCGTCGACAGCCACAGCAGCCCCATGGCGCCGGCGAATACGAAGATCGTCACTTCCGTCTTGGGCGCCATCAGCAGCGCGAATATGGCGATGGCCCGCAGGAAATAGATGCCGCTCAGGCCGATCCGCTTGCTCCAGCGCTGCCCGAACATTCCGCTCATGAACGACCCGGCGATATTGAACAATCCGACGAGCGACAGCGCGAGCGCGCCGATGCTGGGGTCGAGTCCCAATTCCTTGACGTATTTCGGGAAGTGAACGGCGATGAAGGCGACGTGGAATCCGCAGACGAAGAACCCGATCGTCAGCAGCACGAATCCGCGGTGGTTCAAGGCCTCCTGCAGCGCCTGGCCCATGGTGAGGTTGTTCGACGTATCCCCGTGCGCGCCGGGATTGTTCGGCAGAACGAAGGCGAGCGGCAGGACCACCATTGCGCATCCCGCCAGCAGCAGCAGCGCATTGGACCACCCGAATAGTTCGATGAAGGCCTGGCCCATCGGCGTGAAGATGACCTGCCCGAACGACCCGGCCGCCGTCCCGAGCCCCAGGATCAGGGATCTTTTTTCGGGGCCGACGACCTTCGCCATGGCGGCCATGACAAGGGCGAAACCGGTGAACGCCACGCCGATGCCGGTCAGGATGCCGCCGGTCATGTGCAGCATCAGGCTGGTTTCCGCGACCGTCATGCCGTAGATGCCCGCAGCATAGCACAGCGACCCGAAGACGATGACCTTGACCGGGCCGAACCGGTCCGCCAAGGCGCCGGCGGCGAAGGCGCCCAGGCCCCAGAGCAGATTCTGGATCGCCATGGCCAGCGCGAAGGTTTCCGTATCCCATCCGCGGGCGATCGTTACCGGATCCAGGAACAGGCCGAAGGTCGACCGCACCCCGAAACCGAGAACGGCAATCGCGCATCCGGCGACGATCACCATGGCCGGCGTCCGCCAACCCATGCCGCCCATCGTGTTCACTGCCGTCATTTCCGCGCCCTCCCACTATCCGTCCCACCGGGAACGGCCCTCATCTTGATAAAACGTGTATATACACTATACAATGCCGGGGACAAGGCGGTTGAATCGCCCCACAGGGAAATTCACTCTTATCCGACCAGAAACCAATAACACGAAACGAGCGGTGAAATCCGGTCAGAGGCAGGTGTTTTTCATGCCAAGCACGGACAGTGACACAGTGCCCGGCCCCGATGCGCCCCGTTGCACCGGTGCGTTGCTGCGCAGGGCGATGCGCCGAATGACGCAGATCTATGATGACGCCTTGCGCCCTTTCGACCTGAAACTGACGCAATATTCCGTCCTGGCGAACCTGGTCGGAAGGCCCGGCATCAGCATCACGGAATTGGCGGAATTGCTGGAAACGGACCGCACGACGTTGAGCCGCAACCTCGGCCCGCTGCAGAAACGGGGCCTTGTCGCGGTCGAGGAAGTCGGTTCCGGCCGCCGCCGGCAGTTGAAGGTGACGGAAAAAGGCTTGGACCTGATCCGCAAGGTCTATCCGGCCTGGCACGCCGCCGAATTCAAGGTCCGCGGCATCCTCGGCGACGACCCCACACTGGAATTGCACGGATTGCTGCAGGACTTCCTCGTGGAGACGCGGGAACACGGCGCCGGCGATTGATCCGGGTTCGGCCTACCCGCGCGGCAACGAACTGATTATAGGGATCTGCGCGCCGCTTCGGCCGGCGTGAGCGCCGTCAGGGCGAGGGCGTGGATCGGTCCTTCCAACTCCTCCGCCAGCACCGCATAGATCTTGCGCTGCCGTTCGACCCGGTTGACCCCGTCGAACGCATCAGCGGCGAGCAGAACCCGGAAATGGGACTCGCCCGTCTGCGGCGATCCGTGATGGCCGTGATGGAGATGGGACTCGTTTTCGATTTCCAGCCGCTCGGGTTGAAACGCTTCGGTCAATTTCCGGCGGATGATGTCTTCAACACTCATGGCGGCCTCCTCAACTTCTTGTCGCTGTTATGTGAGCGTACCGGGCGGATGCGTCAATGAACTCATTCCGGCAATTCTCATATCTCTTGAAAACACACTTTTGGGCTGAACGCGCTTGCCCGGCTTGGGGTGCAATCCCATACTTAACCGATGAGCGAAACGGCGGACCATATGCGTGAGGAATCGACGGGGCCAGGCGCCGGCATGCGCGCCTGCGATCACCCGGATTGCGTCTTGGGCGGCGAACACAGGGCGCCGAAATCCCCTCAGTTGCTGCGGGACTATTACTGGTTCTGTCTGGCTCATGTCCGCGAATACAACGCCGCCTGGAACTTTTGCGCCGGAATGACCCAGGATGAGGTGGATTCCGCGATCCGCAACGATGTGGTCTGGGGCAGGCCCACTTGGCCCTTGGGCATGATGGGGGGGCGCGGGCTCAACGCGTCGCGCGGTTTCGACGACCCGATGGGTGTTTTCGAGGCCGGCGAGGAAGCCGGCGAGAGGCATCGCCGCGAACAGGCCCAGAGGCAGGCGATGCGCGGCCCGAATGGGCGTCACTACCGTGCCCTGAAACTGAAACCGCCGGTATCCTTGACCGCCCTTAAGGCGCGCTATAAGGAATTGGCGAAGCGCCTGCACCCGGATCTGAACGGGGGCGACAAGGACGCGGAAGAACGGCTGAAGGAAATCAACGCGGCTTATGCGGCCCTGAAGAAGGTCGCGATCCCAAACTCCTGACCGGAACTTCCCTAGAACTTGAGACTTGATGGAGACAGCTGTTCGGCAATCCGCGCCGACAGGTAAAAACAGAGCCGGGACACCCCTGATGACCGCGAAGACAATTGCAAGTGAACATGGCCACCCTCTGGACGCGCCGGATATCGAAGTTTCCGTCCGCGAGGTTTTCGGCCTGGATATCGATATGACCGTTCCGGCCTTCTCCGAAGGCTCAGAACATGTTCCCGACCTGGACGAGGATTACCTGTTCGACCACGACACGACGCTGGCCATCCTGGCCGGTTTCGCCTTCGACCGGCGCGTCATGGTCCAGGGCTATCACGGCACCGGCAAGTCGACCCATATCGAGCAGGTCGCCGCCCGCCTGAAATGGCCGTGCATCCGGGTCAACCTGGACAGCCATATCAGCCGTATCGATCTGGTCGGCAAGGACGCGATCGTGCTGCGCGACGGCGTTCAGGTCACCGAATTCCGCGAAGGGATCATCCCCTGGGCCCTGCAGAGCCCGGTCGCCCTGTGCTTCGACGAATACGACGCCGGGCGTCCGGACGTGATGTTCGTGATCCAGCGCATCCTGGAACGCGAAGGCAAGCTGACCCTGCTGGACCAGAGCAAGGTGATCCGGCCGCACAAGTATTTCCGCCTGTTCTCGACCGCCAATACGGTCGGCCTGGGCGATACGACGGGCCTGTATCACGGCACGCAGCAGATCAACCAGGGCCAGATGGACCGCTGGTCGCTGGTGACGACCCTGAACTACCTGCCGCATGACGAGGAAGTCGAAATCGTCGTGTCCAAGGTCAAGTCCTACAACACCAACGAAGGGCGCGAGAAGATGAACGCCATGGTGCAGCTGGCGGACATGACCCGCACCGGCTTCATCGGCGGCGACATCTCCACGGTGATGAGCCCGCGGACGGTGATCACCTGGGCGGAAAACGCCGAGATTTTCGGCGACCTTGGCTTCGCGTTCAGGCTAACCTTCCTGAACAAGTGCGACGAAACCGAACGCCCGATCGTTGCCGAATACTACCAGCGCTGCTTCGGCCAGGACCTGCCGGATTCGGCGTTGGCGGCACGGGTTGCCTAAGACCCGCCGGCCTTGCCGAGGCCGGCCGGTCGATTGAGGCGACGCGCCCCAGCAGAAACAGACGGACCCGATGGCGGACCAGAACGAAATCCTTGAAGAGTTCAAGCGCGCCAACGCGGCGGCCTTCCGGGCCATCGCGGACCAAGGCGAAATAGAAGTCGTCTACGGCAGCGATGCGGCGATGATGGCGGGCGACCGTGCCCGCCTGCCGGCGCCGTCGCGCGCGCTCAGCGACGAGGAAGTCGCCCGCTGCCGGGGCGAGGCGGATTCGCTTGCGATCCGGCAACGCCACCACGACGGCAAGATGCACGCCCGCAACATGCCGGGCGGCGATGTCGCCCCGATGCTGTTCAACGCCTTGGAAGACGCCCGCGTCGAAGCCGTCGGCGGCCGCCATATGGCGGGGGTCCGGCAGAATGTCGCCGCCGCGCTTGAGGAACACTATCACCGCCTGGGTTTCCATCGGGTCAACGACCGGACCGAGGCGGCGATGCCGGAAGTCGTCCGCCTGATGGCGCGCAAGCATCTGACCGGCGAAGAGCCGCCGCCCTCGGCGCAGCGGGTCTACGAATTGTGGGAACCGCATATCGAGCCGCAAATCGAAGGCGTGCTGGACGAGCTGAAGAACAAGATCGGCGACCAGCAGGCCTATGCGGATGTCGCCCGCCGCCTGATCCAGATGATGGATATCGACATCGACCTGGACGAGCAGGCGGATAGCGGCGAGGACACCGGCGAGGAATCGGACAGCCAGGACGAAAGCCAGGTCCGCGGCGAGGACGACGGCGAAGGCAACGGCGACCAGCAGAGCTCGACCCAGCAGAGTTCCGACGTCTCGGACATGGACGGTGAAGGCGACGACACCTCCGAGATGATGGACGAGGACATGGACGGCGAAATGATGCCGGCCAGCGGCAGCGAAGAGCCCGGAGACATGGGCAAGCGCTGGCGGCCGGAGCACGATCTGTCCAACGTCCCGAAGGAGGATTTCTACAGCGCCTTCACCACCGGCTTCGACGAAATCGTGTCGGCGGACGAATTGTGCGATCCGGAAGAACTGGCCCGGCTGCGCACCATGCTGGACCAGCAGTTGACCCACCTGCAGGGGATCATCGGCAAGCTGGCCAACCGGCTGCAGCGCCGGCTGATGGCGCGCCAGCAGCGGTCCTGGCATTTCGACCTCGAGGAAGGAATGCTGGATACCGGCCGCCTGTCGCGGGTGGTGACCAATCCGACGCATCCGTTGAGCTTCAAGCAGGAGAGCGAAACGGATTTCCGCGACACCGTCGTCACCCTGCTGATCGACAATTCTGGATCCATGCGCGGCCGTCCGATTTCCATCGCGGCGATGAGCGCGGATATCCTGGCCCGCACGCTGGAGCGCTGCGCGGTGAAGGTTGAGATCCTGGGCTTCACCACCCGCGCCTGGAAGGGCGGGCAGTCGCGTGAGGCTTGGATCGCCGACGGCAAACCCGCCAATCCGGGCCGCCTGAACGACCTGCGGCATATCGTCTACAAGGGCGCGGACCTGCCCTATCGCCGGGGCCGCAAGAATTTGGGCCTGATGCTGCGCGAAGGCCTGCTGAAGGAAAACATCGACGGCGAGGCGCTGCTCTGGGCGCATAACCGCCTGCTCGCCCGGACCGAGGAACGCCGTATCCTGATGGTGATCTCCGACGGCGCGCCGGTCGACGATTCCACCCTTTCCGTGAATCCGGGCAACTACCTGGAACGCCACTTGCGGGACGTCATCGAATATATCGAGACCCAGTCCCCGGTCGAATTGGTGGCGATCGGCATCGGCCACGACGTCACGCGCTATTATCGGCGCGCGGTCACGATCGTCGATGTGGAGCAGCTCGGCGGCACGATGATGGAACAGTTGGCCGACCTGTTCGACGACGAGTCGCAGATGCCGGCCGGCCGCAGGAAAGCGAAAGCGCAGCGCCGCGCAGGCTAGGGCCGGACCGGGCCCGCCTGCGGAAAACCGGACAAAACGCTTTTTTCGGCCCCAGGACCTGAACGCGGTCCCGTTTTCGGGTACACTCTGTCTTCCCGCCGGGCGAACCGGCGGAACCCGCCCGAACGGGAACACGGGGAATGGGGGTTGAACGGATGGCCCACGGCGACCGGTCATCGCCGCAGGCGGCCCGACACGTCGGAGCGTTTAGATGAAACCAACCCTTACGATACCGGCCGCCAGGCGCGCCCTGGCGCTTGCCGCCACCGTGCTGCTTGTTTCCTGCGCGAGCGGCGGGACGACCACGTCGGAAAGCGGATCGGGACCGGTGGCGATGTCGCCCGCGGCCTATTCCGCCTACCAGACCTATACATCGAAAGCCGATCCGCTGGTCTTCGCCTTGTCGCAGGATGGCAAGCACGCGTATTTTTACCATTGTCTGGCGATCAAGAAGGATTGCGACATCGAGCGATACGTGCAGCCGGCGATCGATCGTTGCACCGATCGCGGCGGCAGCCGCTGTTACGTCTTCGCCAGGCGGAAGGCGGTCGTCTGGCGCGATCCGGGCGACTGGAAACCGGCGACGTCCGGTTGATCGGAACGGATTTATTACCATTTGTTTGCATAATTCTGGACGGAGGCGGATTTGAGCGTGAACGACGAGGCGGGACAACCTGATCGGCATGAGCACGGTCACGGACATGGTCATGGGCATGGGCATGGGCATGGGCATGGGCATGGTCACGGACATGGGCATGAACACGGCCACCACCATCATCACGGCCAGAACTTCACGGACCCGCCCCCCGACCCCGCCTTGCGGATCAAGGCGCTGGAATCCCTGCTGATCGAAAAGGGGCTGATCGATCCGGCGGCCCTGGATGTCCTGATCGACACCTATGAAACCAAGATCGGCCCGCGCAACGGCGCCAAGGTCGTGGCGCGCGCCTGGACCGACCCGGACTTCAAGGATTGGCTGTTGCGCGACGCGACGGCGGCCATTCATTCCATGGGCTATATCGGGCGCCAGGGTGAGCATATGCGGGTGTTGGAGAACACCCCATCGGTGCACAACGTGGTCGTCTGCACGCTTTGCTCCTGCTATCCCTGGCCCGTTCTGGGTCTGCCGCCGGTTTGGTACAAATCGGCCCCATACCGGTCGCGCGTCGTTTCAGACCCGCGCGGCGTGTTGCGCGAGTTCGGGACGGAATTGCCGGGCGATGTCGAAATCCGGGTTTGGGATTCGACCTCAGAAATGCGTTTCCTGGTCCTGCCCATGCGTCCGGAGGGAACCGAGGGCATGACGGCCGAGGATCTGGAGGCGCTCATCACACGGAACAGCATGATCGGCGTCGAACCCGCCAAACGCCCGGATGCCCCCGACGGGGAGGCCGCGGAATGA
>Ga0209475_10001467_pt1 | contig 29772 bp, 32 predicted proteins | sample tdDd471_FD_187128 | JGI IMG/M metagenome (GOLD analysis project Ga0209475, IMG submission 187128) | Marine sediment microbial communities from the Atlantic coast under amendment with organic carbon and nitrate - tdDd47.1 (SPAdes)... | ecosystem: Environmental > Aquatic > Marine > Coastal >... | reverse complement strand
GGCTGTGCGGGTCTGGCACCCGGCACCTTCAGCCATGCAGGACTGACCATGACGGTCTGGACAATGGTGCAGCGCGTGGCACCGCGCCTCGTGGGCGGTTGTCGTCCGATACAACTGGAGCGGCGGCTGGACCCGCAGGTCTGGCAGTTCACGCACCGCAGCCGGGTCACTGCGGGGGGCATTCCATCAACTGCTCTCGTCGCGAGGCTGTCCGGCACGTGAATCTGGTGTCCTGATCCGGCTACAGATCTCGCGCCGCCTCCAGATAGCGGCGCAACGGCGGATAGAGGCGCAGTTCCAGGGCGGCCTCGGCGGTCAGCCAGCGTGCCTCCGCGATCTCGACCGCATCCAGATGAACGGTCGGTCGTGCCTCCAGGTCCGTCGCATGGATCTCGATGCGTTCCGTCCGCTGTTGCCAGCGATGGGTTTCGGCGTGCACGCAGGTAAAGGCCGACTCGGGAATGCTGATCCCGGTCTCCTCCCGCAGTTCCCGCGCCGCGCCGGTCCTGAACGTTTCACCCCGGTCAACGCGACCGCCGGGCAGGGTATGCCAGCGATTGTAGCTGTTGCGGACCAGCAGCAACTCCTCGCCGACCCTGACGAGCGCCAGCGCACCGCGCAGTTTCGGTCGAAACAGCACGCTGCCGATCCGGTATGTGGAATAGAGCCCGCGATACCCCAGTCGGGCGAGGCGGTGCCGGGCGTGGACGGTGGGACGGATGATGTCCGCGTCCGGTTTCAGGTCAGATCCTCCAGCGCCTGTTCCATCAGGTGCTGGCAGAGTTCCGGATCACCGGTCTCCCGTCCCAGCAGCAGGGCCAGCTTGGCCAGGAACATTGTTTCATGCTCGGGTCCCGCGCGGTCGACGGCATGCGCCAGCGCCTCCCACCAGACTTCCAGCGCTTCGGTGTCCATCGGTGTGCCGGTCATGCCGCTGCCTCCAGCCCCAGGGACCGGAGCAGCGCCATGCGGATGAAATCCGGGTCGGGCGCGTTCCAGCGAGCCGCGATGTGTCCGTCCGGTCTGACCAGAAAGCCGGCATCCGGGCTCTCCGCCCCCAGCACCGCGCGCGCCCGGCCCTGTGAGTCCACCAGACAGAAGCCGTCAAACGCGGGGTCGGCCCTGTCCAGCACCGTCACGATATCCACCCCGTGTCCGGCGGATGCCTCGGCCAGCAGGGGCCGGTGATCGCCGAACTGGATCAGGGTGGGGCGCAGCTTCACATGGTCCAGCAGGAAGCCCTTGCCGCTCCCGTTCCCGTCCCGCCATTCGACCGGGCAGGTGGGCAGGGTTGCCCCGGCGGGCGGTCCGGCCAGGTCCGGGGCGGTGGGTGTGTTGATGATGGAGGTGGGGAAGACGATCGCGGTGGTCTGGCGCGGATTGACCAGGGGCTTGGCGAATTCGTGGGTCACGGCAAGGCTCAGTGCCGCGTCGCGCAGCAGGGTGTGACCGCGGGATGGCGGCGTCATGAACAGGGTGCTCTTGCGGGCCTGGCTGATGTTCTCGTGCGCCGCGAAGACCCGTTCCTCGCTGTAGCTGTCCAGCAGCCGGTCCCCGCCGGTCCCCTGGATCACCGCCGCCAGCTTCCAGGCCAGGTTGCCCGCGTCGTCGATGCCGGAGTTCAGGCCGCGCACGCCGAATATCGGCACCAGGTGGGCGGCGTCACCGGCGAACAGCACCCGACCGTGGCGATAGCTGTCCAGGGTCAGGCAATGGGCCTTGTAGAGGCTCATCCAGACCAGTTCGTAGTCCGGATCCTCCCCGATCATCTCCAGATGGGCGGAGATGCGGGCGCGTACCCGTTCCTCTTTCAGTTCCTCCTCCGCGTCATCCTCGTCCCGCAACTGGTAGTCGACCCGCCAGATGTCCTTTGGCTGCCTGTGCATCAGCACCGTCGCGCGGGGGTTGGAGACCGGATCGAACCAGGCCCGCCGCTCCGTCGGATGCTTCGACGCATGACGGATGTCCGCGATCAGGTAGCGTCCCTCGTAGGACGTGCCCTTCATCTTCAGTCCCAGTGACTGGCGCACGAAGCTGTGGGCTCCGTCGCAGGCGACCAGCCAGTCCGACGAGAGATCGTACGTCCCGGACGCCGTCTCGACAGTCACTGTCGCCCCGTCCGCGTCATGTTTCAGACCGGTCACGGTGCTGGACCAGCGCAGGTCGATATCGGGATGTTCCAGCGCGGCATCGATCAGGAACTGTTCGGCGAAGCACTGCTGGATATTGATCATCGGCGGATGCTTCTGGTCAGCGTCGTGATGCATGGCCAGCGAGAAGACCGTGTGGTCGTGCCAGAAGCTGCTGCCGCCGGTCCAGGCGAGGCCCATGTCGAGCGAAGGCTGCGCCGCCCCGAAACGTTCCCAGATCTCCAGCGACCGGCGGGAGGTGCAGGTGGCGCGACTGCCGAAGCTGGCGCTGTCGCGCGGCTCGATCACCGTGCACGGCACGTCGTGACAGGCGAGGCCGAGCGCCAGGGTCAGGCCGATGGGACCGCCACCGACGATGATGACCGGCACACGTCTACCGCTGCCGTCCAGTTCGGGCGGTGGGGCAAATGGATAGCGCGGAAAGGCGTCATAGATGTCTCGCCCGATCACCATCCCGTTCTCTCCCCCCGTCCGGATCAGCCCTTGCGAAAGTGCTTCGACAGCTTCAGGCCCTGTCCCTGATAGTGGCTGCCGATATCGGCGCCGTACAGGGTTTCGGGTGTCTCGCTCAGTCGTTCGTAGACCAGACGGCAGACGCGCTGGCCATGTGCCAGTTCGAAGGGAACTTCGTGACTGCGGACCTCCAGCACGGCGGGCGTGCCGCCGCCGGACGCGGCCCCGTAGCCGAAGCCCGGATCGAAGAAGCCCGCATAGTGGATGCGGAACTCGCCGAACGACGTGTCATAGGCCACCATCTCCGCCGCAGAATCAGGCGGCACCGCGACCCGTTCGCGGCTGACCAGAATGTAGAACTGGTTCGGGTCCAGGATCAGTGTCCTGTCGGCATTGGCATGCACCGGCTCCCAGAACTCCTCCACCGGGTAATAGTCGATGCGGTTCAGGTCGATCAGTGGGGCATGATGCCGGGCGCGGTATCCGATCAGCCCGCCGTGACTCTCGCCGGAAAGGTCGACGGAGACCCAGAGCCCGTCGCGGATGGTTGGTTCGGCACCATCCAGGCTTTCCGGACTCACCAGCGCACTGCGCTGATGCAGTTCCCGGTGCAGGCTGTCGGAGGGACGCGACTTGCCGCGCCAGACGCGCAGCTGGTTCAGGCGCAGCCCGGCGCTGACCAGCACAGAGAAGGTGCGTGGCGCGATTTCCAGATACAGCGGCCCCTCGTAGCCCGCCGCGACGCTCTCGAAGCTCTCGCAGTAGTCGGTGACCAGGCGGGTGAACACGTCCAGCCGACCCGTGGAACTCTTCGGATTGGTCTTTGCCGAGAGGTCGCGGGGCAGGCGCACCCGTTCCTGCAGTTCGACGATATAGACGCAACCCCGCTCCAGCACCGTCGGTGTGCCGAGGTCGATCTCGTGCATCGTCAGGCGGTCGAGTTTCTGTTTCACGGTCGATGCCGCGCCGGGCAGGAAGCTTGTCCTGACGCGCCATGCAAGGCGACCGAGCCGCAGATCCAGGCTGGCGGGCTGGATCAGTTCCTCCGGCACCCCGCCGTCAGCGGAAATCCGACCCTCTTCCACCAGCCGCCGCAGGGCCTGTCCGGGCAGGATGCCGCTCCGTCGCGGACGTTCCTGAGTGCCGCTGGTGTCCGCCGCTGAATTCTGGCCTGAAGCCATTCCCGCCCCCGATAACCGCTATCCTGCACCGGCGTTGTTGATCGCCCGTGAACCTTCGGCTTTTATGGCCCCTGAATCAGGTCCGGAGTCAACCGTGAGCAGCGCCGTCAGTCCAGTCCTGACGCTGACACGACTGACCACAAACAGGGACCAGCACCAGGGAGAGACGTTCCATGAGCCGGGAAGCCTACGCCAACAATCTCGACATGAACCTTGCGAACAGCACGGTGCTGACGCCGCTCAGCCTGATCCGGCGCTCGGCGGTGGTCTATCCCGACAAGCCGGCACTGGTGCATGGCGACGTGACACAGAGCTGGTCCGAAACCTATGCGAACTGTGTCCGGCTGGCCTCGGCGCTGAAGGGCCGGGGCATCGGTGAATTGGATACCGTCGCCATCATGTGTCCGAACACGCCGCCGATGTACGAGGCGCATTTCGGTGTCCCCATGATCGGCGCGGTGCTCAATGCCCTGAACTATCGCCTGACCGCGCCGGAGATCGCCTTCATCCTGGACCACGGCGAGGCGAAGGCGCTGATCACGGACACGGAGTTCGCCCCGATCATCAAGGAGGCGCTGCAGATCATCGGTCGCGACATGCTGGTGATCGACATTGCCGATCCGCAGGGGCCGGGTGGCGAGCGTCTGGGCGAGATCGAGTACGAGGCCTTCCTCGCCGAGGGCGACGCTGACATGGAATGGTCGATGCCGGAGGACGAGTGGCACAAGATCGCCCTCAACTATACCTCCGGAACCACGGGCAACCCGAAGGGTGTCGTGTTCAGTCATCGCGGGGCCTATCTGAACTCCATCAACAATGCCTTGACCTGGGGGATGCCGACGCACACGCGCTACCTCTGGACCCTGCCGATGTTTCACTGCAACGGCTGGTGCTTCCCCTGGACGCTGGCCGCAGTGGCGGGGGTGAGCATCTGTCTGCGCCGGGTGGATTCAGGCACGATCTACGATGCCATCGCGACGCACGACGTCACGCATCTCTGCGGTGCACCGATCATCATGCAGTTCATCACCGGCGCCAGTGAGGAGCAGAAGAAGCCCTTCGATCAGAAGGTCAACATGATGGTCGCCGCTGCCCCGCCGCCTGCCGCCGTGCTGGCCGAGATGGCACGCCAGGGCTTCGAAGTCACACATGTCTATGGCCTGACGGAGAGCTACGGACCTTGTGTGGTCTGTGCCTGGAAGGACGAGTGGAACGACCTGAGCGCAGACGAGAAGGCCCGGATGAAGGCCCGTCAGGGCGTCACCTCCATCATGCAGGAAGGCCTGATGATCGCTGATCCCGACACCATGGAACCGGTGCCGATGGACGGCCAGGCCATGGGCGAGGTGATGATGCGCGGCAATGCCATCATGTGCGGCTATCTGAAGAACCCGAAGGCCACGGATGAGTCCTTCAAGGGTGGCTGGTTCCATACCGGCGACCTGGGAGTCTGGCACTCGGATGGCTATATCGAGCTGAAGGACCGGTCGAAGGACATCATCATCTCCGGCGGCGAGAACATCTCCTCCATCGAGGTGGAGGACACGCTGTACCGTCACGAGGCCGTCGCGGCCTGCGGTGTCGTGGCCAAGCCGAGCGAAAAATGGGGCGAGACGCCCGTCGCCTTCATCGAGCTGAAACCCGGCAAGTCAGCCACGGCGGAAGAGATGATCGCCTTCATCAGGGAGCATCTGGCAGGCTACAAGTGTCCCCGGGAGATTGTCTTCTGCGAAGTGCCGAAGACCTCCACCGGCAAGATCCAGAAGTTCAAGCTACGTGATCTTGCCCGCGCGGGGTGATGTGGTGGTGGCGATCAGGCTGCGTGCCACCTTCCGCTCCCGGTAGAAGGTGTATATGCCACTGGCGACGATGATGGCGGCACCCAGCAGGGTGAGCGGTCGGGGCACGTCGCCGAAGACGAACAGGCCGACCAGGATGGCCCAGACCAGCATGGTATAGCGGAAGGGGGAGATGAAACCGATCTCCCCCACCCGCATCGCCATGGTGATGAACATGTACCCGAAACTGACGAAGAACGCGGCACCGCAAAGCAGGACAAGATCGCCCTGGGCGACGCTGTTCCATCCCTGCACGACGGAGGCGACGCCCGACATGGTGGTGACGGCGAGCGATGTCACCAGGGTCACAAAGATGTTGGGCACGGCGCGGGCAAGCTGCCGGGTGCTCAGGTCGCGCAGGACCACGAAGATGACCGTGGTCAGGGCGACCAGGGAATAGACGTTGAAACCTTCCGATCCCGGCCGGACGATCAGCAGCACGCCGACAAAGCCGGCGAAAATGGCCGTGTACCGTCGCCAGCCCACGGGTTCCTTCAGGAACAGGGCGGCGGCAAGGGTCATGGCCAGCGGCAGGGACTGCAGGATTGCCGAGACATTGGCGATGGGCATGTGGAACAGGGCGGTCAGGAAGCAGATCATCTGCCCCATGTCACCCAGTGTGCGCCAGACCATGATCCGCTGATCGCGCCGCGCGGGCCGGAACCGCAGCACCCCCTGCCAGCGCGCGACCGCCAGGATCAGCAGGGTCGTGCCGATGCCGCGCAGGAAGACCGCCTGAAACAGGTTCAGGTTGGCAGAGACAAGCTTCATCAGCGTGTCGTTCAGCACGAAGGCGGCCATCGCGGCCATCATCAGGCCGGCGCCGCGCAGGTTCTCGGCAAGCGGTGTCATCGGTTTCGAGATCAGTTCCCGTCCATGGCGCCTTCGCGGCGGAACGCGGCCCGCACCTGTCTGGCGTGACGCCGTTCCGTGCGCAGCATGATCCAGCCCGAGAGCAGGACGCCTGATGCGACCACGGCGACGATCAAGGTCGCAAGTGCATTGATGTCGGGGCTGACCCCCAGCCGGACCTTGGAGAAGATCAGCATCGGCAGGGTGGTCGCTCCGGGGCCGGTGACGAAACTGGCGATCACCAGATCATCCAGCGACAGGGTGAAGGCCAGCAGCCAGCCCGACAGCAGGCCCGGCATCAGCATCGGCAGCGTGATGCGGCGCAGGACGGTGAGCGGGCGCGCACCCAGGTCCATCGCGGCTTCCTCCAGCGCCCGGTCCAGTCCGGCGACGCGCGACCGCACCACCACCGCGACATAGGCGGCGGCGAAGGTGATGTGGGCGATGATGACGGTGGTCATGCCGCGACCGGCCGGCCAGCCCACCAGCCCCTCCATGGCGATGAACAGCATCAGCAGCGACAGGCCGGTGATCACCTCCGGCATCACGAGCGGTGCGGTGAGCATGGTGGAGAAGCCGGTGCGCCCGCGAAACCGTCCGAAGCGGGAGAGCACGTAGCCTGCAAGACCTCCGATCACCACCGCCACCGTGGCGCTGATCGCCGCGATCTGCAGCGACATGGAGGCCGCGCCCAGGACCTGCGGATCCCGGAACAGCTCGCCGTACCATTTCACCGACCACCCGCCCCAGACGGCCACCAGTCGGGACGCGTTGAAGGAATAGACGATCAGCACGATGATCGGCAGGTAGAGGAACGCGAACCCGGCCCAGAGACAGAGCGTGAGAAAGCTGCCGCGCCTCATCCCTGTTCCGCCCGTGACTGGGTGCGGTCCAGCAGCAGGATCGGCACGATCAGCAGCAACAGCAGGATGGTCGCGAGCGCCGAGGCAACAGGCCAGTCGCGGTTGTTGAAGAATTCCTGCCACATGATCTTGCCGATCATCAGCGTGTCCGGTCCGCCCAGCAGTTCCGGAATGACGAACTCCCCCGCAGCCGGAATGAAGACCAGCAGGCAGCCCGCCGCCACACCTGGCAGGGACAGGGGCAGGGTGACTCGCCAGAAGGTCGTCACAGGGCGCGCGCCGAGGTCCGCCGCCGCCTCCAGCAGGCTGCCGTCCAGCCGCTCCAGCGTGGCGTAGAGTGGCAGGATCATGAACGGCAGGTAGGAATAGACGATGCCGAGCTGGACCGCGAACTCCGTGTTCAGCATCCGCATGGGATCATCGATCACACCAAGCCACATCAGCGCGCTGTTGATCATCCCCTGATCCTGCAACAGTGTGGACCAAGCGTAGACCCGGATCAGGAACGAGGTCCAGAACGGCAGGATCACCAGCAGCAGCAGCGGCGTTCGCATGCCCGGCTCCGCCCGCGCGATGGCATAGGCCATGGGATAGCCGATCAGCAGGGTCAGCACCGTGGAGATCGCCGCAATCCGGAGCGAGCCCAGCAGCGCCTGCAGATAGAGCGGGTCGTCCAGGATCAGGGCAAAGTTGGCCCAGGTCGCCTGCAGCACCGGCCAGCCGTCCTGCCAGATCAGGAAGTCACTGACCGGTGGAACGGAATAGGCGGCCTCCGACAGGGAAATCTTTATGACGAACAGGAACGGAATGGCGAAGAACAGCAGCAGCCAGGCCGTCGGGATCAGGATGCCGAACAGGCGTCCGCGGCTGGTGCTGAGCGCGGGACTGTCCCCCACCCGGTCTGCCGCCGCGTCGGTCATTGATGCAATACCACCGGTGCCTGCGGGTCCCACTCCACCTCCACGGCATCTTCCCAGGTCAGCGGCTCGTCGCGTCGGCGGGTGATGTTGGTGCGGGAGACCTGGATGATACGCCCGTCTGCCAGCCGCACGTGGAAGATCGAGAGGTCTCCGAGATAGGCAATGTCCTCCACCTTTCCGGTCAGGAAATTGCTGGCTGGAGCCGCTTCCGACGGCGCGGTGCCGGCCTTGCGGATGCGCATCTTCTCCGGGCGGATGCCGATGGCGACCTGGCTGCCGGAATCCGCCGCCACCCTTTCTTCCAGCACGATGGGGCAGGGCAGGGCAGGGCAATGGACGGATCCGGTTTCGGGATCTGCCTTGCCCTCGAAGACATTGATGGTGCCGATGAACTCACCCACCATCCGGTTGGCGGGGAATTCGTAGATGTCGCCCGGGGTTCCGACCTGGATGATCCTGCCCGCGTTCATCACGGCAAGCCGGTCGGAGAGCGTCATCGCCTCCTCCTGATCATGCGTGACCATGATGAAGGTGATGCCGACCTTGACCTGGATGTTTGCCAGTTCGAACTGCGTCTTCTCCCGCAGTTTCTTGTCCAGCGCTGCCAGGGGTTCATCCAGCAGCAGCAGCTTGGGGCGCTTCACCAGGGCGCGGGCCAGGGCGACGCGCTGGCGCTGGCCACCGGAGAGCTGATGCGGCTTGCGGCGGCCGTATGCGCCGAGCTGCACCATCTCCAGTGCCTCCGCGACCCGGTCGTCGCGTTCCGACTTCACGACCTTCTCCTGCTCCAGGCCGAAGGCCACGTTCTGGGCCACGCTCATGTGCGGAAACAGGGCGTAGGACTGGAACATCATGTTCACCGGGCGGCGATAGGCGGGAACGTCCGCCATGTCCTGCCCGTCGATCATGATGCGGCCGCTGGTCGGTGTCTCGAAACCGCCCAGCATGCGCAGCAGGGTTGTCTTGCCGCAGCCGGAACCGCCAAGCAGGGAGAAGTACTCGCCGCGCCGGATTTCCAGATCAATACCATCGACGGCCAGCGTCCCGCCGAAGTCCTTGGTGACACCCTGGATGCTGACCAGGGTGTCGGTGCTGTCGGCGGCGGCCAAGTGCGCCTACTCGCCCGTGCGGACCTTGGTCCACGACCGGTTGATGGCGCGGGTGAAGCGGGGTGACTTCAGTACCGCGGCGAACAGCTTCTCCTTCACCGCATCGGTGGGAAAGATCGACGGGTTGGTCCGCACTTCCTCATCCACTATCGGCAGTGATTCAGGTACCGCATTGGCATACCAGACATAATTGGTGACACCGGCGATGTTCTTCGGCTCCAGCGCGAAGTTGATGAACGCGTGCGCGGCATCAAGGTTTGGTGCCCCGACGGGAATGGCCATCATGTCGAACCAGATGAACGTGCCTTCACGCGGGATCTTGTATTCGATCTCCACCCCGTTGCCGGATTCCTCCGCGCGGGCTGCGGCGATGAAGATGTCACCGGAGAAACCCGCGGCGACGCAGATCTCGCCATTTGCCAGATCGTTGATGTAACGCGAGGAATGGAAGTAGCGGTAGTTGGGGCGCAGCTTCAGCAGATGCGCCTCCGCCTTCTTCAACCAGTCCATGTCCTCTGCCGCCTGATCACCACCCAGATAGTTGATCACCAGCGGAACGATCTCCTCCGCCGAGTCGACCAGCGTCACGCCGCAGTCGGCCAGCCTTGCCACCGTTTCCGGATCGAACAGCAGGTCGAAGGTGTCCAGCGGCACGTCGCCAAGCCGTTCCTTCACCTTCTTGACGTTGATGCCGATGCCATTGGTGCCCCACTGCCAGATCGCGCCATATTCCAGGTCGGGATCGACGGTGCGGACCCGGTCCATCAGCACCGGGTCCAGATTGGCGAGATTGGGAATCTTCGACTTGTCGAACTTCTGCACCGCGCCCGCCTTGATCAGGCGTCCGAGCGTCGGCATGGCTGTCGGAACCACCAGGTCATAGCCGGAACTGCCAGCCAGCAGCTTGGCCTCCAGCACGTCATTGGAATCATAGACGTCGTAATTGACCTTGGTGCCTGTCTCGGCAGTGAAATCGGCTAGGGTCGTCTCGCCGATGTAGTCGGACCAGTTGTAGAAGTTCAACTCGCCGTCAGCCATCGCGGCGGCGGGCAGAAGGGCGGCACCAGCCACCAGGGAGATCAGGGAATGTCGCACGGCAGGTGGCTCCTCGACAGGACATGAAACATGTCTGCGATTCGTACTCCGGCGCCGGGATGCTGGCAATGGCTGGCTGCAACCTGCCGCCGGAAAACAGGCAGTCCTTCAGGGGGCGCTAGACAGTCAGGGCTGACCAGATGGCTGCTGTCATCATACCGGCGGCCATGGCCGCGACGGCGCTGCGTGTGAACCACATCAGGGCCACCGCGGCGATCACCGCGCCACCCTCCCGCAGGCCGGAATGCAACAGGGTGGTGACGATCAGACCGGCAATGACGGAAGTGGACATGGCCTCCAGAAAGGCCTCGACGCGCGGTGTCTCGGGCACGTGCCGCATCAGCCAGGGTCCGGCCAGCCGGGTGAACAGCGTGACCAGGGCCATGGCCGCGATGGCTATGGCGGCTGAGAGGCTATCGACCATGCCGTATCGCGCCGACCATGCCGCCTGTCACTGCGGCGGCGATGATGTTCCAGCCTGTGGGCAGCAGATCCACCTTCAGCAGGGTGATGGCCACGGCGATAGTCACCGGCAGGATGCGCGCGCCTTGCCGAAGGTCGCCACAGACAACCGCCGCGAAGAAGGCGACCATGACGACATCGACCCCCCATTGATCCAGGTTTCCGGCCAGGCTGCCGATGGTTGCACCCAGGATCGTGCCCGTCGTCCAGGCCAGCCAGAGCATCAGCCCGCCACCCATCAGATACCCGATCTCCGGATCGCCGGACCTGAGTGAAGCCTGGGTATCGGCGAAGTTGGCATCGCTGAGGGTGACCAGGGCGAGCACCATTTGGCAAGGGGGCAGCTGGTTGATCCAGCCTGACAGGGCGGCACCCATGATGATGTGGCGCGCATTCACCGCCAGCGCGACGATGGCGAGACTGAACAGGGGCAATGGCGACTGCCAGAGGTCCAGCACCGCGAACTGGGAAGCACCGGCAACGACCAGCCCGCTCATGACCGACGCCTGTGTCGTGCTCACGCCTGTCTGCACTGCCGCCGCACCAAAGCCGATGCCGAAGGGAATGACAAAGATCGCGACCGGCATCAGCCGCAGCATGCCGCGGCTGACCCCAGTCGTCGTGAAGCGTACCTGTCGGGTGGACTTTCGGGCGGTGAAGTTGCTAACCATGGAACCGGTTATAATCAGGCGATCAATTGACTGTCAACCAGAACAATGGTTAGAATTCCGGTATGAGCTACTCCAGTGATGCACCCCTCCGATTGGCCGGTGGCCGGTTGGCGATCGACTTCGCGAATACGGCTGACTGGGCTTCCGACAACACTGTCATCGATGAGAACCTGGTGACGACCGAGGATGTTCGGATATGGGCAGATGCACTTGGCCTGCCACGGTCCCTGCAACCGGGCAGTGTCGAGCACCTGAAGGAGCTGAGGGCCGCGGTCCGCAGCCTGCTCGCCGGTCAGGGTGATACCGCGCATGCAGCAAACGTGGTTAGCCAGACCTTGCAGGGTGCAGACTGGCAAGGCGTGCTTGGCGACGTCGGCGGCAATCCCGGCCAGACCGACAAGGCAACGGTCGCCCAACTGGTGGCAGTATCGCTGGTCTCGATCCTGTCGGACGAACGGGAAATATCACGGGTGAAACTCTGCCCCGGGCATGACTGCGGCTGGCTGTTCCTCGACGAGACCCGAAACGGTCGCCGCCGCTGGTGCCTGATGGAGACCTGCGGCAACCGCGCCAAGGCGCGCAGGAACTATGCCCGGCGGCGAGAGGCCGGCAACTGATTGCAGCCACGCCAGGCCACACCATCCTCGCCGCCCTGAAGGACGACGCGCGGCGCGACCGATGAGCCAATCAGGATAGGTTCAATTGGTGTAAAGGCTCTTCAGTGAGCGATGACCCTTGTTCGTCAGCTTGTTTGTTATTTGAAAATATCTCCTGAAAACGGAAATTCCTTCAGGCGTCAGATAATTTGATGCAATCAGATCAAATTTCGCCATGTCGATAAACGTACCTTCCTTGTTTGTGTATCTCACCTCATCCATGATGTTCGAAGCATCACTTTTTCTATTTTTATACCAACTATCTTGATTTTTTCTGACGTAATCAGCGCATGAGCGAGTAATCAGATCCTTGCTGTCTTGATTGATCAGTGCAGCGGCTGCCGTCAGGGCATAGATGGTTGATCTTGGATCTGGTGATATGGTGTTGCCGCTATTTTCGGTTCTGTATTCGATTTTGCAGTAAATATTTTTCCGATCTTGTAATTTTAGTGCATCTCCTGCAAAAACAGTCGCTATATCTTTCACTTTTTCGAATTTTCTCTTGCAATATTTGACTATTTTTCCGGTTTCAATATTCGGTAAATGTTGGCAAATGTGACCGTCAGATACGGACCAGGTTCCTTTTTTGAGAGTGTCGCGGCTGCTCGACCATTCCCGGTACTCACCATCAGCTCCATAATACTCGAAGACCATCGCGAGTCTTCTTTGGTACAAGGTGGTTGTATCTGACAGTGCCGCCGTCATCTCGTAGTCGTTGAGCCCCTTGTAGGCCGTGGGGATTGGGTCTCTCGCACATTGCGCAGTCAGCAAGAGCAACAGGCCTAGCGTGACTGACCTGACGACATACATCATAGGCATTGCTCGTGACATTTTCGACTTCCCTTGGGCCCATTTGACGGTGATGTTGCCGCGACGCCCGCCGTCACTTCATCTCCGACAGCACCGCCGGATCGCGTACGGCGCCGTGGGCGGCGGAGCGGGTGAGGGCGGCGTAGGCCTGCAGGGCGCGGGAGACCTTGCGGTCGCGACCGACGGCCTGCCAGCCGCCGTCGCCCCGGTTGTTCATGGCATCACGGCGGGCGGCGAGGGTTTCTTCGTCCACCAGCAGTTCGATGCTGCGGCCCGGAATGTCGATACGGATGCGGTCACCGGTTTCCACCAGCCCGATGGTGCCCTTTTCCGCCGCCTCCGGCGAGGCATGGCCGATGGACAGGCCGGAGGTGGCGCCGGAGAAGCGTCCGTCGGTCAGCAGTGCGCAGGTGGTGGCCAGGCCCATTGCCTTCAGCATGGAGGTGGGCATCAGCATTTCCTGCATGCCGGGGCCGCCGCGCGGGCCTTCGTAGATGATGACGACGACATCGCCCTCGACCACTTCCCCGCCCATGATCCCGGCGGAGGCGGCGTTCTCCGAATGGAAGACCTTGGCGGGGCCTTCGAATGTCAGGATCGACGGATCGACCCCGGCGGTCTTCACGATGCAGCCGTCCACCGCCAGGTTGCCGCTCAGCACGGCCAGGCCGCCATCCTGCGAATAGGCATGCTCCACATCGCGGATGCAGCCCGCCGCCCGGTCGGTGTCGAGGGTTTCGTAATAGCTGTCCTGCCCGAAGGCTTCCAGCATGCGGCGGCGGCCGGGCGCGGCGCGGTAGAAGTGGCGGATCACCTCGTCCTTGGTGACGCGCACGTCATAGAGCGCCAGCTTCTCCGCCAGCGTCAGTCCCAGTACATCGTTGGTGGAGGTGTCGAGCAGCCCGCCGCGCGCCATCTCCCCCAGGATCGCCATGATGCCGCCCGCGCGGTGCACATCCTCCATGTGATACTCCGGGACGGAGGGGGAGACCTTGCACAGGTTCGGCACATTGCGCGACAGGCGGTCGATGTCCTCCATCGTGAAGTGGATTTCCCCCTCGAACGCTGCAGCCAGCAGATGCAGCACCGTGTTGGTCGAGCCCCCCATGGCGATATCCAGTGACATGGCGTTCTCGAATGAGGTCCGGTTGGCGATGGATCGCGGCAGCACATCCATGTCACCGAGCTCGTAGTGCCGACGGGTCAGTTCCACGATCTGCCGGCCTGCCTTCTCGAACAGACCGCGCCGCAGCGCGTGCGTGGCGAGAATGCTGCCGTTGCCGGGCAGGCCGAGGCCCAGGGCCTCCACCAGGCAGTTCATCGAATTGGCGGTGAACATGCCGGCACAGGAGCCGCAGGTCGGGCAGGCTATGTCCTCGATGGCCTGTACATGTTCGTCGGGCAGGTTCGGGTTGTTGCCCGCGACCAGCGCATCCACGGCATCGACGATCTGCTCCCGCCCCGCGATGACGGCCTTGCCTGCCTCCATCGGGCCGCCGGACACGAAGATCGTGGGGATGTTCAGCCGCATGGCGGCCATCAGCATGCCGGGGGTGATCTTGTCGCAATTGGAGATGCAGACCAGCGCGTCGGCGCAATGGGCGTTGACCATGTACTCGATGGAGTCCGCGATGATCTCCCGGCTGGGCAGACTGTAGAGCATGCCCTCATGTCCCATGGCGATGCCGTCATCAACAGCAATGGTGTTGAACTCCTTCGCCACCGCACCGGCCTTCTGGATCTCGCCTGCCACAAGCTGGCCCAGATCCTTCAGATGCACATGCCCGGGCACGAACTGGGTGAAGGAGTTGGCGATGGCCACGATGGGCTTGGCCATGTCCTGCTCTGCGGTGCCTGTGGCCCGCCAGAGGGCGCGGGCTGCGGCCTGGCCCTTGCCCTGCGTGGTGCGATGCGAACGATATTCAGGCATGTCTTCCTCCCGGACTGAACACGCCATTTCTAGCGAATCCCGGGGCAGGCCACCAGCCATGTTGGAACAGGTCGGATCAGCGGGCGAAGGCACGCATGTGAAATCCCGCGTGGGCCGGTGTATAGCGCCACGCCCTGCCAACCGGGCAGGCCCGGCGCGCGCCACAGCCCTGGGTCATGCAGTCATCTCCCGCTGCTGTCGCCAGATGGTCGCGGCACCCCTCCGCGTCGTACGCCGTGCCCGTGAAGGCACCGACCGGACAGGCCGACAGGCACGGGCGGTCGCGGCATGTCTCGCAGGGGGAGGCTGCATCAGGCGAGTCCAGCGGCAGCACCCGGTCGAACAGCAGGGCCGCCCGCAGGGCAAACCAGAGGCCGTAGCGCGGGTGGATTGCAAGGCCGAGTGGGGAGACGAAAGCCTGACCCGTCGCCAGCATCCAGGAAACGAACGGGTGCCAGGGCGGGCCATCGAAGGGATAGCTGACAGTTGCTCCGAAATCCTCCGCGACCGGTTCCATGACCTGCCGGGTCCATCGGTTGACAGGGTCGCCGCGGGGGTCGGCTTCGGGCAGGCCCGGGACGTGCGAAACCATCTGTGAACCGGCATTGCCGACCATGACACGGGTCTGCCCGCCCTCGACAAAACCGCCGAGCAGCACAAGGCCATGGGCGTTCAGACGCGTCTCCAGTCGGGTCAGCAGATCATTCTTGCCGGTCATGGCCCTTGTATCCACCGGGTTGCTTGTCTCATCTGCCACCTTCTGCTTCTATTGCGGAACACGAGAACATAAGAGGAACGAAATCATGGTTGCTTCAGGACCCGTTCGCGGCAGATGTCTGTGCGGTGCGGTGGCGTTCGAGATCAGTGGGCCCATGAAACAGATCATTGGTTGTCACTGCACCATGGGCCGGCGGCAGACCAGTCACTTTCTGGCCTTCACCGCGGCGTGGGACGATGATCTGAGCCTTGCGGGGGAGGAGTCGCTGTCCTGGTATCGCTCCAGTGCGGACAGCCAGCGGGGGTTCTGTCGCAAATGCGGATCCATGCTTTTCTTCGCGACCGATGGCGCGGGCCGGACCTCCATTTCGGCGGGGGCTCTGGATCCGGGGCACGGGCTGAGACTGGCAGCCCACACCTTCACTGACGACGCCGGTGAATATTACACCCCCGATGACGGTGTCCCCTGCTTCAGGGGTGGTGGTGACGATGTTCCCATGCCTCCGAGGCGGCAGAACGGCTGAGGAATTCTCGAGGACCCACCAGTTGCCCTGGCATTGATCCGTGCTTGGCACATGGCTTGCCTGTCATCTCCTTGGAAGCGGCCCACATGCATGCCGCTCACAAATGGAGGGGAATGATGAGGCTTTTTGCAAAGGGGGCACGGCGGACAATGGTCTGTGGTGCCATGATCGGCACGGTCATGCTTGGTGCGGCGCAGGTGCAGGCGCAGGAAGAAGAGGACGAGCGGAGCCAGGACGAGAAGCTGCTCTGGGAAGAGACGCTTGTGGCGGCGAAGGAGGGCAGTTCAACCGCAATGTGTGATCTGGGCGAGCTGATCGTCCGGGGCAAGGAGGCACAGCGTGGCCTGAAGGTTGCGGCCAAGTGGTTCGGCATGGCGGCGGAGCAGGACGCCCTCTGCGGCCTGCTGCGGATCGCCGAGTTCCATCGTCGGGGCAGGGGCGTCGAGGAGAGTGTGGCGCTCTCCGACAGTTTCTATGCCCGCGCGCTGCCACAGGTCTCGACCCTGGCGCGGAGTGGCGATGTGCAGATGCAGATCCAGCTGGCCCGGATGCACCACAAGGCGCTCGGCACGCCGGAAGACCTGGAGCTGGCAGCCCTCTGGTACGGCACTGCGGCCGCCCTGCTGGAGCCTCTGGTCAAGGCCGGGGATATCGATGCGCACAAGAAGCTCGCGAATATCCTGATCATCGGGGTTGGTGTCGATCGCGACGTAGTGCGGGCCGGCGAGCTCTATGAGGCTGCCGCGACCGCCGGTGACCGCGCCGGCCAGTTTCTCGCCGGCCGGATGTTCTTCACCGGCAAGGCAAACCATCCGGTCGATCACGAGCGCGGATTCTACTGGCTGTTCAGGGCGGCGGAGGCGGACCACCCGCGTTCCCAGGCCTATATCGGCGCTGCATTTGCACAGGGTCTGGGCGTCGAACCCGATCCGGTGGAGGCCGTGAAATGGCTGCAGCTTGCCATTGATCGTGGTGTCGGTGCGGCCAAGCCGGAACTGAAGGAACTGTCCCAGGACATTACCGAGAAGCAGCTGAAGCGGGGCAAGGAGATGGCTGCCGAATGGATCCCGATCTTTGATCGGGGACTCGAGAAGAGCAGCTGACGACACAGTCGCTCCAGGCACCAGGCCGAACAAACTCCGAGTGCCTGGAGTGGGTTGTTACTGTTTCTTCAATGAATTTATCCATTCCAGCAGCAAGTCCGTGACCTGTTCCGGGGCTTCCTGCTGGGTCCAGTGGCCGATTCCTTCCAGCAGCACCGCGTCGGACAGGTTCGGCATCAGGGGCTTCATGGATGCCACCATGTCCTTGCCGGGCAGCATCTTCAGGACGAGGTCGCGCGTGCCGCCGATATAGAGCGCGGGCTGGTGGATGCGCTTGTCGGGCAGAGCGTTCAGCAAGTCGAAATCGCGCTGGTGATTGCGGTACCGGTTCAGCGGCCCGCGAAAGCCTGAACGCTCGAACTCGGCCACGAAATAGTCGATGTCGGTCTCCGTCAGCCAGGCCGGAAACGGGTCGGGGTCGGGTAACCCTTCCAGCAGGGTCGCGCCATGCGGCTTGTCGGTCGGCCACGTGCCGTCCTGGGCATCGCCGGAGATGGCGTAATAGACTCGCCGCAGGCCACCGCGAATGTTTGCCTCCAGTTCGGCTTCGCCCACACCCTCATCCTGGAAATAGACCTGGTAGAAGAAGCGTCCGTTGGCCGTGAAGACCTGTTTCACGATATCGATGAAGGGCGCGGGGCCGGGACCGAGATAGGGAACCGAAAGCCCGGAAACGGCGCTGACCCGCGTCGGGTGCAGCAGGGCGGTGTTCCACACGATGGGCGCACCCCAGTCATGGCCGATCAGGATGGCGCTGTCGTGACCGAGCGCCGGGATCAGCCCGGCCACATCGCCGGTCAGGCTCTCCATGTCATAGGCCTCCACCGCATGCGGCTTGCTGCTGCCGCCATAGCCGCGCACGTCGATTGCCGCCACCTGATAGCCCGCGTCGGCGATGGGTCCCATCTGATGCCGCCAGGAATACCAGCTTTCCGGCCAGCCATGGACCATGACCACCAGCGGACCTTCGCCGGTGATCGCAACGCGCAGTTCGACGCCATCGGTGGCGACGGTCCGAAACTGGATACGGTCGAGAATGCTGCTCATGGTTCGTCTCCCCGGCGGCCATGCATGTCTGATACCCCATGGTGGCACAGGTTCAGGTCATGAGAAGGATTCAATCGCCCTGCAAAGTGCACTATAAGGCGCGGGCACTTCACTTGAGACTCAGTCTGGAATTGATCCCATGCACGATATTCGCTGGATCCGGGAGAACCGGGATGCCTTCGACCAAGCCATGACCGCGCGCGGTCACGCCGCCCGCGCCGCCGCACTCGTGGAAATGTACGAGGCACGGCTGTCCATCCAGAACGAGATGCAGCGCAAGCAGTCGGAGCGCAACGCGACCGCCAAGGCCATTGGCAAGGCCAAGGGCAGCGGTGACGAGGCGGAGGCACAGCGTCTGATGCAGGCGACTGCCGACCTGAAGGCGGACGTGCAGCGGCTGGAGGAAGAGGACCGGGAACGGGAGGCGGCACTGACGCTGGAGCTTGCCGGTATTCCCAATGTTCCCGCCGCCGACGTGCCGGTTGGTGCGGACGAGGACGCCAACGAACTGGTGCGCCAGGTGGGCGATGTGCCGTCGTTCGACTTCGCGCCGAAGGAACACTTCGAACTGGGGGAAGCGCTCGGCCTGATGGATTTCGACCGGGCGGCGGCCATGTCCGGCGCACGTTTCGTTGTCCTGCGTGGTGCGCTGGCCCGGCTGGAGCGTGCGCTGGCGAACTGGTTCCTGGATGTGCAGACAGGTGAGTTCGGGTTCGAGGAAGTCAATCCGCCCCTGCTGGTGCGGGACGAGGCCGTGTTCGGGACCGGTCAGTTGCCCAAATTCTCTGAGGATCTGTTCCACACCGACAATGGTTTCTGGCTGGTGCCGACGTCGGAGGTGCCGCTGACCAACATGGTGCGCGAACAGATCGTTGATGCGGCAGATCTGCCGATGCGCATGACGGCGCTGACGCCGTGCTTCCGGTCGGAAGCAGGATCGGCCGGGCGGGACACGCGGGGCATGATCCGCCAGCACCAGTTCATGAAGGTGGAAATGGTGGTGGTCACCGCCGATGACCGGTCGGAGGCAGAACTGGAACGCATGACCAATTGCGCGGAGACCCTGCTGCAGCGGCTCGGGCTGGCCTATCAGGTCATGAAGCTCAGCAGCGGCGACATGGGGTTCACCGCCACCAAGACCTATGATCTGGAGGTCTGGCTGCCGGGGCAGCAGCGCTACCGCGAGATATCCTCCTGTTCCAACACCCTGGACTTTCAGGCCCGTCGCATGAATGCCCGCTACCGGCCCGAAGGCGAGAAGAGGACCCGGTTCGTCCATACCCTGAACGGTTCGGGGCTGGCCGTGGGCCGTGCGATGATCGCGGTGATCGAGAACTATCAGCAGGCAGACGGCTCCATCATCGTGCCGGAGGTCCTGCGACCCTACATGGGCGGACTTGAGATCATTGAAGCCGCGAAGGGCTGAACGACATGCGTATCCTGCTGACGAACGACGATGGTGTTGACGCCCCCGGCCTGAAGGCAATGGAGCGGATTGCGCGCGAACTGAGTGACGACGTCTGGATCGTTGCGCCGCAGCAGGAACAGAGCGGGGCGGGGCGTTCGCTCAGCCTGACCAACCCGCTGCGCCTGCACAAGCTGGGGGAACGGCGTTTCGCCGTCGGCGGCACGCCCACCGACTGCGTGATGATGGCGGTGCGGCAAGTGCTGGACGGTCGGCCCGACCTGATCCTGTCAGGCGTCAATCGCGGCGCCAACATCGCCGAGGACATCACCTATTCCGGCACGGTGGCGGCGGCGATGGAGGGGACGCTGCTGGGCATCCCCTCGATCGCCATGAGCCAGATCGGTTTCGCCGATCAGGCCATTCGCTGGCAGACGGCAGAGCATCATGCGCCGGGCATCGTCCGGCGGCTGCTGGAGGCTGGCTGGCCGAAGGATGTGCTGATCAACATCAACTATCCAGATGTCGAACCGGATGAGGTGAACGGGGTGCACGTGGTGCCGCATGGCCGTCGCGATCAGACGGCCGTGACGGTGGACGAGCGCCAGGACGGGCGCAACATCCCCTATTACTGGATCGGCTTGCGGCGCCAGCAGGCGATGCCGCCGCCGGGCACCGACATCGGCACCATCTGGCGTGGCGGGATATCGGTGACGCCGATCAGCCTCAACCTGACCGACCGGGATACGCTTGATCCGCTCGGGCGTGTCTTTCAGGACTGAGGCGGCGCATGACGGATGATGTACGAAAGATCCGGCTGTTGATGCAGTTGCGTCGGGAAGGCATCACCGATTCCCAGGTGCTTGGCGCCATCGAGCGGGTGCCGCGCGAACAGTTCGTCGACGCCAACTTCCGCCATCAAGCCTATGAGAACATGCCACTGCCGATCAAGCAGGGGCAGACCATCAGCCAGCCCTATGTGGTGGCCTTCATGACGGAGGCGCTGCGCCTGTTTCCGCGCGCCAAGGTGCTGGAGATCGGCACCGGCTCCGGTTACCAGGCGGCGGTGCTGGCGATGCTGTGCCGCCGCATATACACGGTGGAACGGCACCGGACGCTTTATCGCGATGCAACGGCGCTGTTCAGCAGACTGGGCATCAACAACATCATCGCCCATCTGGGGGACGGCACCCGCGGCTGGCCGGCGCAGGCCCCCTTTGACCGGATCATCGTGACAGCCGCCGCCTTCGGGGAGGTGCCGACGGCCCTGGTCGAACAGCTCTCCACCGGCGGAATCCTGATCGTGCCCGTCGGGCGCAGCGGTGCCGACCAGATGCTGGTCCGGGTGACGCGGCAGGCGGACGGCAGCACGACGCGGGAGAACCTGCTGCCGGTGCGATTCGTGCCGCTGCTGGACGGTGTGCCGAACGAACAGCGCGGGGAGGGCTGACGGCTATCGCGGCTCAGCCGCATTCCCTTGCCGCCCGTCGCCCGGATTCATACTCTGGCCCCATGTTTCACCCGCGTGCGATCCTCCTTGCGCTGGCCTTGCTGCTCGCCGCCTGCGGGCCGCGCGGCACGCCCGCGCCGGTTGAGGATCGCAGCGCCTTCACCGGTGGCACGGTCATCGTCCGCCGCGGTGACACCGCCTATGCCATCGCCCGCCGCAGCGGCGTGCCGGTGCGCGACCTGATCCAGGCCAATCAGCTTCGGGCCCCCTACACCCTGGCCATCGGGCAACAGCTTCGGGTGCCGCAGTTGCGGCTGCATCGCGTACGCGCGGGGGAGAGCCTGACGACGGTTTCCGAACGCTATGGCGTGGGACGGCGGGAGATCGTGCAGTTGAACGGGCTGGTTTCGCCATTCCGTCTGCACCCCGGACAGATTCTCAAGATTCCCGGCGGCGGGTCACGGACGGCATCAGCCCGGATTACCCGTGTCGTCGCGGGCGCGGAGGTCGTGCCCCTGCCGCCACCGAGACCGCCGGGACGGGTTGCGCGTGCGGGCGGAACCACCAGACCCGCAGCGCCTGTCACGACGCAGAAAGCACCGGCAGCACCCGCGCCTGCGCCTGCGCCTGCCGCCGTCGCAACCACGGCGAGCGGTCTCGTGTGGCCCGTTGCCGGGCAGGTCGTCTCCCGCTTCGGCCCGAAGTCCGGGGGGCTGCACAATGACGGGATCAACATCCGCGCCCCGCGCGGCACACCCGTCCGTGCGATGACAGGCGGGGAGGTCGTCTACGCCGGCAACGAACTGCGCGGCTTCGGCAACCTGGTCCTGATCCGCCATTCGGGCGGCCTGACCACGGCCTACGCCCATCTCGACCGGATCGGGGTGCAGCGCGGGGACCGGATCAGACGTGGTCAGGCCATTGCCACCGTCGGCAGCACCGGCGGCGTTGACCCAGCACAGCTGCACTTCGAGATCAGAAAGGGCCGAAAGGCCATAGATCCTGTGAACAAGCTCGGCAGCAGCCCGCCGCAGAACCTTGGCTGAACCTGCCGTGTTTCAACTCCGCATGCTGCATGCTATGGTTGAGTAATGATCGACTGGGACTCAGGTCTCAAGCCCTGGCACCTCGTCGCCGACGCCGGTTTCGGCGCGGCGATGGAGGAATGCGGCTTTCGCAAGGTCGGCCGCAGCATGTGGCGCCGCGACGGCGACCGCATCGCCTGGTGCGTGGCGCTGACGAGGGGCTATGCGGGCACGCCGGGTTCATTTCGGGCTTCCTACGGCGGTTTCGTGAAGGAGGTCGATGAACTGGTGCGACTGTTCAATCCCAAACGAAGAATGGAATGCATGCCCGGTACTTCAACACCTTGGCATGTGGGCCGTTGTCTCGAAGATGATCTGTTCAATGAGTATGAAAATGAGGTGCTGGCGGCACGTGCTTCGGAACAGGCGAGACGAAAGGGACTTCGTGGCTGGTGGAAGGATCAGATTGATCCGGTATCAGATTCCAGGATCGAGATATGGAACGCCCAGATTCCGTTTTATGAGAATACGGGACCTGGTTCGCTTGATTGGGCCTTTGTCGTTGGTTCGGAACGTGATGTTGCCACGGCGTCTGGACTTGTTGCTGATGCCTGGGTGCGATTAGGGCTGCCATGGGTTCAGGCGCGGATCGATTTCGAACAGCCTATTCGTGGAGGTGGGGACGAAACGCATTCAACAAGCAGAGAAGCGATAACTGGGCGGTCGAGAATCATGCGGCAGCGAAGATCGCTGGAGATCAGGCGTGGATTTGCGATATGGCTGAATCCGTCTTTCGGGAGGCACGTGCTCCACTGGAAGCAGTATGGGAGCATTGTCGGGCAAACGGTGACTTTGAAGTGCGGTTGGTCAGAACGGGAGAGATGGCGCCGGAGAGGGTTGTGTCTGCCGAACATGTTAGTCGTCTCAGACGCGCCGCAACTGTAATCGCAATTGCGGAAGCCCTGTCCATGAATCTGCCGGAAAGTCACATCGACTTCAGTGCGAGTAAAGTACAGATCACCCCCTTACCATTTTGACCGAGCGCCACCGGGCGGCAGGTCCGCCGGGTTCAGGGCCGCATAGCGGGAGAGATAGTTGCCGATGGCGAGCGCCTGCATGACGCTCCGCCGGTCCTTGGGCCGGTTGCGTCCGCCGGTGCCAACCGAATCCCGCACCGGCGCACGGCCTCCGTGACGGCGGGGCGGGAGCGGTCGGCCACATCCTCACCCACGTCACTCAGGGCCTGGCCAAGCTTGCTGACTTCCTTCGGATCATTGGCGTCAGAGGGGACAATGCGGTCATTCAGCCAGAAGGGATCGACGTTCATCATGCGTGCTCCTGAAGGTTGTGGAACCTTCAGGATGGCAACGTGAATGAATTGAGTGCCCCATGCCGGGAGGTCTCAGACGCGCGACGTCAGATCATGGACCCGGCAGGTGCCGCCAACACGCAGTGAGCTTGCCTAACCCAGCGGCTTGCCGAGGCGGCCCGCCAGATCCTGGATGTACTGCCAGGCCACGCGGCCTGAGCGGGCGCCACGGGTGGTGGCCCATTCGACCGACTCCAGCCGCAGGGTTTCCGGGTCCATTTCCAGTCCGTAGGCGGCGCAATAGCCGTTCACCATGGCGAGATATTCCTGCTGGCTGCAGGTATGGAAGCCGAGCCAGAGACCGAAGCGGTCGGACAGCGAAATCTTCTCCTCCACCGCCTCGGCAGGATTGATCGCCGTGGAACGCTCGTTATCGATCATGTCGCGCGGCATCAGGTGGCGACGGTTGGAGGTGGCGTAGAAGATGACGTTGGTCGGGCGACCTTCCAGTCCCCCCTCCAGCACTGCCTTCAGCGACTTGTAGCTGGTGTCGTCGGTGTCGAAGGACAGGTCATCGCAGAACAGGATGAAGCGCTGGTCCTCGCGCGGGCGCAGCACATGCAGCAGCCGGGGCAGGGAGTCGATGTCCTCCCGATGGATCTCGATCAGGATCAGCTTGCCGCCGGTCTCGTGACTGACCTCTGCGTGGGCGGCCTTGACCAGCGAGCTCTTGCCCATGCCCCGCGCGCCCCAGAGCAGCGCATTGTTGGCGGGCAGGCCGGTGGCGAAGCGGCGGGTATTGTCGGTCAGGATGTCCCGGACCCGGTCAATGCCCTGTAGCAGAGCCATGCCCACGTGATTGACATCCGGCACCGGGTCCAGCCGATCGGGGTTTGCGTGCCAGACGAAGGCACTGGCCGCGTCGGTGTCCGGCTGGGCGGCGGCGGGCGGGGCCAGCCGTTCCAGTGCTTCCGCGATGCGGGTCAGGGTCGGCAGCAGGTCGGTGTCGGTCATGGTCACTCTCGATCAGTATCTCTTGCCCGGCGGAAGTACCGCAGTTCCGTCCCGCTTGCCAGTCCGGGAAGCTGCCTGAGGGCGATGCAGCCTGCGCAGACCGGTTGAGGCCGCGACAATCGGTCGGTTCACGGCAGGCGTGGCGGGGTCCACGCTGGCACCCCGTCGCGGCAAGATGCGTGTGCCATGCCCATGACCGTTCCAGTCCGTTCCTACAGCTATCTCGACGATCCGCAGGTGCCGGACTTCGACGATGCGAGACCTGTCGCGTTCATGGATGGGGAGTGCGTTCTCTGCACCCGCGGCGCACGCATGATCGCGCGGCTGGACCGCCGTCTCGGCATCCGGGTCTGCCCTGTGAACAGCCCTCTGGGCCAGGCCATGCTGCGCCACCTCGATCTTGATCCCGATGACACGGAAACCTGGGTCTATCTGCGGGATGGGGTGGCACATACGTCACTGACCGCGATCATCCTGCTTGGTCGTGACATTGGCGGGCCGGGCCATCTGCTGGCGCCCCTTGCCCTGCTGCCGCGCGGTGTTCAGGACTGGCTGTACCGGCGGATTGCCCGGAACCGCTATGCCATGTTCGGGCGCACCGACATGTGTGCGGTGCCGGACGAGAGGCTGCGCCGCAGATTGCTGACATGAAGGTGCTGATCATCGGGGGGACCGGCGTCTTCGGCAGCAGGCTGGCGGAGCTGCTGCAGTGCGATGGTCATGAGGTCACGCTGGCCGGGCGCTCGGTCGAAGGGGCGGCGATGCAGGCACCTCTGGACGCCATGGCGCGTCTGCGGCTGGACCGGGACGGCGATCTGAGCCCTGTCCTGGCCACTGGCGTGGAGGTTGTTGTCGACGCCTCCGGCCCGTTTCAGGCCATGCGGGTATCACTGGATGACCCATGGCGGGTGCCGCGGTTCTGCATTGCGAACGGGCTGCATTATCTCGACCTCTCCGACGATGCCGATTTCACGGCGGGGATTGGCGCGCTGGATGGTGCGGCACGGGCGGCGGGGTGTGTTGTCCTTTCCGGTGTCTCCAGCGTGCCCGCCCTGTCATCGGCTGCCGTGGTGGCCCTGCGGGAGGGCATGACGGACCTGGAACTGGTGGACATTGCCATTCTGCCCGGCAACCGGGCGCCACGCGGCCGGTCGGTGGTGGAGGCCATCATGCGTCAGGCCGGGACGCCGCTGAAGGTCTGGCGCGGCGGCGACTGGGTCGAGACACGCAACTGGTCGGAGAGCCGTTCCATTCGCCTGGCCGACGACATGACACGGCGCGGATGGATGCTCCGGGTGCCGGACACGGTCCTGTTGCCGGACTGGTCGGGCGCGAGATCGGTCGTGTTCCGGGCTGGGATGGAGCTTTCCCTGCTGAACCTGGGCCTGGTCGGACTCGGACTGCTGCGGCGGCTCCGCTTCATCCGCAGGATCAGGAGCTGGCAGGTCGGTGGCGCATTGCTGTTCGCGCGTCTGCTGGAACCGTTTGGTTCCGACCGGGGGGGCATGGCGGTCAATGTGGCCGGACACACGGATGGAACTGTGCTGAACCGCCGGTGGACACTGATCGCCGAGGCGGGTGAGGGCCCCTATGTCCCGACCATTCCGGCGCGGACCCTGTTGCGGCAGTTCGACAGATGTGAGCCCGGTGCGAGACCATGCCTGGCCGAATTCAGCCTCGCTGAGGCGGAGGCTGCAATGGCTGACCTGGTGATCGGATTTCATCGTGAGGCCCGGCCGGTCCCCTGTCTGTTCGAGGCTGCACTGGGGTCGGACTGGCCGCGTCTGGCACCGGAGATCAGGCGGCTGCATGCCTTCCGGGATGGCGAGGCATTCTCCGGCACGGCAGAGGTGACACGGGGGTCTGGAGGGCTGTCGCGCCTCGCTGCCGCCTTCTTCGGATTCCCGCCAGCGGGCAGGGACGTCCCGGTTCAGGTTACCATGCGGCGTCTGGACGGGATGGAATCATGGGTCCGGCAATTCGGTGACAGGCGTTTCCGGTCACGCCTGCGGCCCGGTGGCATGGGACGGGTCTGGGAGCGTTTTGGCCCCTTCAGCTTCCTGATCGCGCTTGGCGTATCAGATGGGGCATTGGACTTCCCCGTCGTCGCGGGCCGGTTTCTCGGGCTGCCGATGCCGGGGTTCCTGCTGCCGCACAGCGAGTCCCGTGAGTCAGTCCAAGATGGCCTGTTTCATTTCGATGTGGCGCTGCACTTGCCACTCACAGGGCAGCTGATGGTGCGATATCGCGGATGGCTGAGCCCGGCACCTGATGCCTGACGCAGTCGTCAGTGCATCGTCTCACCGAACTTCGCGCGGTCGATGATGACGGGCGTGACCGTATCGCGCGTGGAGATCCGCACCGAGTGAAGGTTCGCCCTGATCTCGTCCCGCCAGTTGGCGATGAACTTCATCACACGTGGAAAATCCGGTGCGAGATCAAGTGTCTGCCAGACAAATGTCTGAAGATACTGGGGCTGATCGGGCATGTGGTAGACGATTTCGGCGGTCGCCAGACGGTACGCGCCGGACTGCTCATCCTGGCTTGTCTGCACTTCAAGGCTGGACATGGTGAACTCCTTCACGCGTCACCAGTTACTGAACCCCCACCCAATCTGAATCCGATTCTCTGCTGTATCCAATAATTTTCGGTTAAGTCAGGGGTTTGCGTGTTCAATGGTGACCTTTGGGCCACAGACGCAGGCGATCCGTCGTCAGCCGATACCTCAGCGCAGTTTGGTGAAGTCCGGTTTGCGCTTTTCCTGGAATGCGGTGATGGCTTCGCGATTGGCGGGGCCGCCGACCAGGCCGCGGAAGGTCGGTACTTCACGTGCCCGCGCTTCGTTGATGCCTGACACGCGCGCGTCCAGCAGCAGTTTCTTTGTGGCGACGAGGGAACTGACAGGCATTTTCGCGATCATTCCGGCGAGCGCCATGGCCTCCGACATCAGTTCCGCGTTTGCCACCTTGCGCCAGGCCAGACCGGTTTCCACCGCCTTGTCCGCATCGATCCATCCGGCTGTATAGAGCAGGTGCGCGGTTTCGGCCCAGCCGATGGTGACTGGCAACAGGTAGGTGCTCCCTGCCTCCGCCGTGACGCCCAGCTCGACAAACGGTGCCCGCAGGCGCGCATCCTCGGCCATCAATACCAGGTCGCAATGGGGCAGCATCGTCAGGCCGATGCCGATTCCGATGCCGTTGACCGCGGCGATCAGCGGCTTGGGAAAAGTCTGCAGCGTATCCATGAAGGGCTCGAACCCATGGGGCTTGTTGTCGGCGGGCTTCGGCGGGTTTGCCAGTTCGCCGAGATCGGTGCCGGCGCAGAATGCCCGCCCTGCGCCCGTGATCACGGCCACGGCAATGTCATCGCGCACGGCTGCCTCGTTCAGGGCATCGCGGATCGCGTCGTAGAGGTTCATGTTCAGGGCATTCAGCGCATCCGGACGGTTGATCACCATCAGACGCACGCCATCGCTGTCCTCGATCCCGAGCATCTCACTCATCAGTTCGCCTCCTGCACCCATTCGGGGTGGCCGGACCAGCTCCAGGCCTGCGTTCGCCGTGAAATGCCCAGCATCATGCCGCCCAGGGCGCCGGGGTGCAGGAACATGCTGTCGATGGCATGGTCGCCCCGGTCTGCTGCGGGCGGTTTTGTGGTGTGCCCGTCGCCGCGCGCCAGGGCGCGCTGTTCGATCAGCGGCAGGCAGTCAGATTCAGCGAACGCCATGTAATAGCAGTCGCCGACCTTGGAATGAAACCGACCCATGGTCTTCGCCGGATCGGTGGGGGTGATGACTTCAAACCGGTCCAGGGTGTCGGGCCGGAACCGTGTCAGCACGCCGTCGTAGCCATAGGACGGGGAATTGATGTCGACGAAATTTGCCGGGTCCAGTCCGAACAGGTCCGCAATCCGTGACGTCGAGCCTGCCGCGTCCCCGGTCAGAAGCGTGACCTCGTAGAGGAAATCCACATCGCCAACGGCGGGCAGGTCCGCGTCGGGACTGAACACGACGCGCAGTCCCTTGCTGCCGGTCTGCCCCGGGGCGAGGAATGCCTGTCCATTCTCGGTCACTGTCGTCAGGCCCTGCACAGAGAGCCTAGCAACCAGTCCTTCCAGATCGCCGGTCGCCATTCCGGCGGAGAACAGATGCGCACCGCGCGCGGACAGGGCGTCGGCGGCAGTTCCCGCACCATCCGGCTGCAGCAATTCGACCCAGCCCTTGCCCAGGCGCAGCGATGTCCTGCGTGCGCCGAGATGTTCGATGACATCCTCGTGGGCCGGTTCTGCGCCCAGCAGCGCTGCCCAGCGATCCGCGACCGGCGCGCGATCCGGCACCAGCAACTGAATTCGATCAACCCGTGTCAGCATATCGGTTCCTTCGGGTGTTTGATTGGCAGGACAACGGTCCCGCTTGCGGGCGGCGCGGCATGGTCCTGTGTTTGGTCAGCCATAGAACGATCTGTCGTCGGCGATCGTCAGGCGATGCAGCAGGCGGTCATGGCCTTCGAAGCCGCCGGTGGCCTTGTGCAGGACAGAGCGATTGTCCCAGAGCACGAGCATGTTCGGTTGCCATTCATGGGTGTAGGTGAATTCGGGTCGGTTCTGCCAGCGATAGAGTTCCTTCACCAGTTCCTGCGACTCGGCTTCCTCCACCCCATCGAAGCCGATCACGTAAGCGCCGCCGAACAGACCCGCGCGCCCTGACTCCGGGTGCCTGCGGACCAGGGGGTGGCGGTGGATATCCCGTGCGGCTTTCGAAGTGGTGATGGCCATGCTGCCCTTGTTGCCTTCTTCCGAATAGAAGCCGTCGTCGCCATAGGCCGAACGGGCGGAATGCAGTGCTGTCCGCCCCTCGAAACGCTGGCGCATATCGGCAGGCATATCGTCCAGGGCCTTGTGCTGGTTGGAGAACAGCGTGTCACCGCCGACCGGTGGAACAACGACGCTCAGAAGGGATGTGCCGGCGGGCGGAGTTTCCATGAAGCTCCAGTCCGAATGCCAGACATCGGCAAAGATGCGGCCTGTCTCATCCGCCCGGCGCTGGATGGCGGCAATGCGCTTCTTGCCCTCCATGGCCTCGATGAACGGGTCGTCACCAATGGGGCCGATGCTTTCGGCAAAGCCTTCGAACTGTGCGTCATCAAGTTCCTGATCGGGAAAGACCAGGACGTGGTGCTCCAGCCACGCC
>Ga0209475_10001464_pt1 | contig 29845 bp, 24 predicted proteins | sample tdDd471_FD_187128 | JGI IMG/M metagenome (GOLD analysis project Ga0209475, IMG submission 187128) | Marine sediment microbial communities from the Atlantic coast under amendment with organic carbon and nitrate - tdDd47.1 (SPAdes)... | ecosystem: Environmental > Aquatic > Marine > Coastal >... | reverse complement strand
CCGCCGTCAGCGCCAGCAGCCCGAGGCTGTGCCACAGCAGGATGGTTCGCGAGCCGTCGACCGCCGTCAGACGCTTGAGGATCACCGTCACGCTGCCGGCGCAGATCGCCGACAGCAGGGCCAGCAGGACATAACCGTTCCAGGCGCCCTCGGCGTGCGCGACCAGGGCGACCCCGCCGAGGCCGGAGATGCCTGCGATCCAGCGCACCGGCCCGACCTTCTCGCCCAGCAGCAGCGCCGCCAGGCACATCGCGAACATGACGCGGGTGAAGCTGATGGTGGTGCTCTCCGCCAACGGCAGGTGCACGACCGCCACGAACCCGGCGAGCATCGCCACCGCCGACAGCACGACCCGCAGGATCTGCAGGCCCGGCGCCGCCGACCGGAACCCGGCGAGCGACGCCGGAAAGCCCCGGAACAGCCCCGGCAGCACCACGACCAGCACCATGAGCTGGCGCAGGAACAGGATCTCGACGACCGGGATGCTCGCCCCGAGCAGCTTGAACAGCGCGACCATGCTGCTGAACAGCAATGCGCTCACCAGCATCCAGGCCGGCGCCGGCAGGAGGCTGTCGATGCTCCGGCCGTTCGCCGTCGCTTCTGCTGTGGTCACTTGGATCTCACAAGCTGCAGACACACCCTCTCGTATACAATCTTTGCGATCCCCGTGAAGATAGAAATCGACAGGTGTGAAAAATCGTTTTAGTGGCGACCTCGCGACGAACTCCGGCTGCCTCGCAGTCGGCGGTTGAGCGGACGACGTTCGCCCTGTCTTATGCCCCGATGATCAGATCGCTATCCGACAATCCGACGCTGCTTGGGGCGCTGTCCGCGTCGGTGGCGGTGTTCTGTTTCTCGATCAACGACATGGCCATCAAGTTCATGTCCGGGGACTACGCGCTGCACCAGGTCGTGCTGCTGCGTGCCCTGGTTGGCATGGTCGTGCTGCTGACGGTCCTGCTGCCGATGTCCGGGGGCTTCGCCGCTCTGAAGACCCGCCGGCTCGGCCTGCACCTGGCGCGCGGCTGCTGCGTGGTGTTCGCCAATATGACGTTCTTCCTCGGCATCGCGACCCTGCCGCTGGCCGAGGGCGTGGCGATCTTCTTCGTGTCGCCGATGGTCATCGCGGTGTTCTCGGTGATCTTCCTCAAGGAGCATGTCGGCCCGCGCCGGTGGGCGGCGATCGGCTGCGGGCTGGTCGGCGTACTGATCGTGCTGCGGCCGGGGACCGAGGTCTTCCAGTTCGCCGCGCTGTGCCCGACCGCCGCCGCCTTCGGCTACGCGTCGCTGCACATGCTGACCCGCTACATCGGCCGGACCGAGAGCGCACTGGCGATGTCGTTCTACATCCAGGTCACCTTCATCATGGTCTCGGCCGGCGTCGGGCTGCTGGTCGGCGACGGCCGCTACGGGGGGACCGGCAATCCGTCGCTCGACTTCCTGCTGCGGGAATGGGTGATGCCGCGCGCCGAGGACTGGTTCGTGCTGCTGGCGATCGGCGTCGCCTCGGCGTTCGGCGGGTTCTTCATCAGCCAGGCATACCGGTCGAGCGAAGCCGCGGTGGTGGCGCCGTTCGAGTACCTGGCGATCCTGCTCGCGGTGTTCTGGGGCGTCGTGGTGTTCGACCAGTGGCCGGACGCCGTCGCCCTGCTCGGGATGGCGCTGATCACCGGATCGGGCCTGTTCATGATCTGGCGCGAGGCCCGGCTGCGGGCGGCGCGGGTGCCGGATACCCCGCGCTACCGCCGTTGAGACGGCGGGTGATCAGGCCGCCCGGCGCTTCACGTACAGCGCGAGTTCGCGGTCGGCGCCCTTCAGGTGGGTGGTCCACCAGTTGCCCAGCAGGCCCAGAAGCTCGGTTTCCGCCCCGCCGCCACCGGCCCTGTAGCTCGTGTAGATCGTCTCCAGACGTTCGATGAACTGATCGTGCTCGCCCTTGTGCCCGGTGTAGCCGGGATACGAGATCCGGGTCATGAACGCGTCCTCTTCGGCGAAGTGCTCGCGCGAGTACCGCTGCAGGTCGCGGAACGTCGCGTCGAGGACGCCGGCCGCGGTATCCCCCTTCACCTGGCGGTAGAACCGGTTCACCAGCTCGAGCAGTTCCCTGTGCTCGTCGTCGATCCGCGCGACGCCCAGCTCGAGGTCCTGCTCCCACTTGACGAAATCCCTCGTCTCGCCGCCCGTCTCGTCGACCCGGACCTGGGTCAGGAACCGAGCGACGTTGTCCCGGAGCGAAGCCGTCTGGATCGACAGGTTGGCCGACGCCTGCTCGATCTCGCCGGCCGCCCGCTCGTTGTCCTCGACCGCGCGCTCCACCCTCAGCACCGACGACGAGACGGTCGCCGTACCGGTCGCCGCCTCGCTCACGTTCCGGGCGATCTCGGCGGTCGCCGCCTGCTGCTGCTCGACCGCGGCCGAGATTCCCATGGAAATCTCGTTCACGCTCTCGATGGTGTGCGAGATCTCGCCGATGGCCGAAACGGCATCCTGCGTCGACCGCTGGACCTCCTCGATCTGCCGCGCGATGTCCTCGGTCGCCTTGGTCGTCTGACTGGCCAGGGTCTTCACCTCGGACGCCACCACCGCGAAGCCCTTGCCGGCGTCGCCGGCGCGAGCGGCCTCGATGGTCGCGTTCAGCGCCAGCAGGTTGGTCTGCTCGGCGATGTCGTTGATGAGCTTCACGACCTCGCCGATCCGGGACACGGCGTTCGCCAGAATGCCGACCTTCGTCGAAGTGGCGCCCGCCTGGGTGACGGCATCGGCCGCAACCCCGGAGGCGCGGGCGACCTGGCCGGCGATTTCCGAGATCGAGGCGGAGAGCTCGTCGGCCGATGCGGCGACCGTGCTGACGTTGGCCGAGGCCTGCTCCGCCGCCGCCGCGACCGTCGTGGCCTGCAGCTTGGTCTCGCCCGACCCTTCCAGGATCCGGCTCGAGGTCTTTCGCATGGTGTGATCGGCGGTGCCGAGGCTGTCCAACACGCTCACCATCGTCAGGTCGAACTCGCCGATCGCCTGTTCGAGCCGCCGCTGGCGCTCGGCCTTCGCCACCCGCTCTCTCTCCTCCGCCGCCGCAAGCCGGTCCGCCTCGATCTTGTTCCGACGGAACACCTGCACCGCGGTCGCCATCTCGCCGATCTCGTCGCGACGGTCGGTTCCGGGGATCTCGTGTTCGACGTCGCCCTCGGCCAGCCGGTTCATGGCGCGTGTCATCGCGCGCACCGGCATGGTCACGCTGCGGGTCATGACCACGACCACGGCCGCGGTGACCAACAGGAGTACCGCGACGACCGCCCCGGTCAGCAGCAGGGTCGAGGTCGCCGACTCTTCGATCGACCGGGCCGACAGCATCAGATCCTCGGCGAGACGGTCCTCCAACCGCTTCAGCAGGTCGATCCGGGCGGTAGCCGCGGCAAACCAGGTCGACGCCGGAATGCCGGATGCGGTCCCCGCGAGCGAGCTGTCGAGCGCCGCTTGCCGCAGACGCTCGACCTCACCGAACGCCGGCTCCTTCCACAGCGTTTCCATCAGGGCCAGTTCCGGCTGCGTCGCCGCCGCCCGGAACCGGTCGAAATACGCCTCCTGCATGGCGCCGAGCCGAACGAAATCCCGATATCCGCCGGGCGTGAACGCACCCGCGGCCAAGCCGGTCGCTCCGACCGCCCGCTCGATGCCGGCGCGCTCCTTGCCCTGCAGGACGGCGCTGTACGCGATGATCGCGTTGGTCACGCCGGCGCTGGTGCTCAGAACCGCCGTCCTGTCGACGAGCGCCAGCAGTTCGGCGATCGCGCCCGTGTAGTACCTGGCCATCGCCGGCACTGCGGTCGCCATCGACGAAACGCCCCTGCGCTCGACATCGAGCGACCCCAGGCGCCCCAACGCCGCCTGCATGCCGTCCGAGAACCCTGATCCATAGCCGGCCAGATCGGCGTCCGCCAACGCTCCGCGCAACCCGCCGAGAGCCGTGTCCGTGCGCTGCCGCTGCCCGGTCAGATCGTCGGCAAACGCCTTGCCCTGGCTGGAGATGAAGCCGGCAGACATGCCGCGCTCCTTCTGCAGCTCGTGAACCAGGCCGCTGACGACCGGCGCCAGCTCCGCCAGGGCGACGACCTTGGTCATGGTTGCCCGGGTCCGGTAGCTGTCGACGAGAGCATTGGTCGCGAGCCCGATCATGGCCAGGACAGGCAACGAGAGGGCGAGCAAGAAACGAGTGGTGATCTTGAGGTTCTTCATGACACGGCCCCGAGATTTGGTCGGCCGCAAACTTACCCGATTTTCGCCGCCCCCTCTTGCGCCAGATCAAGTGAAATACAGTAAGAAATCTGGGATTTTTGATGAATTGAGGCATTTTCGTATTTCTGCCACTACCGCCTATTCACTAAAGACTTAACAAACCAAGCCACGCGGCCGAATTGCCGCATTGAATGTTGCATTCGAATAGAATGCGGACGTCGCCTTGATATTTGACAAGCGACCGGACGGCCGCCGCGCCCGCGGCGGTTCCCTCGCGCGCCGGCTGGGTCTATCGTTCCTGTCCCGCCTCCTGCCCGACCGGGTTGTCCATGCCTTCCCTGAGCGAACAGACGACGATTCCGTCGCCCCCGGACGTGGTGTGGCCGCTGCTGAGCGACCCTGCCCTGATCGCGTCCTGCATCCCCGGCGCCGAGCTGGCCCCCGACCAGGGCGATGGCCAAGGGGGCGACGACCTCTGGCGCGGCTCGGTCCGGGTCAAGTTCGGCCCGACCGTCGCCACCTTCCGCGGCGAGGTCGAGCTGACCTACGACCACGGTGCCCGGACCTGCAGCATCGAGGGCCGCGGCATCGACCAGCGCGGCGCCTCGCACGCGCTCGCCTCCGGCACCGTCGCCGCCAGCGGCACCGACCAGACGGTGCTGGCGGTCGAGGGCAGCTTCACGGTCACCGGCCCGCTGGAAGGCTTCGCCAACGCCGGCGGCGTGCACGTGGCGCGCGCCCTGCTGGAAGAGTTCTCGACCAATCTCGCGAAGCTGGTCGCCGAGCGCGAGGGCGGCGCCCCCGGCGCCGCGGCAGAGCCGACCGAGGCAACGTCGGCCGCCGAGCCCGCCTCGCCCAGCGAACCGTCCGCTCCGGCCGGCGAACTCAGTGCCGGCCGCCTGTTGTGGCGCGCCCTGCTGTCCTGGCTACGCTCACTGTTCGGGGGGAAGCGATCATGAACGCGCGCAAGCTCAGCGCTACCGACATGCTGGTGAAGGCCTTCGTCGCCGAGGGCGTCGAGGTGCTGTTCACCCTGATGGGCGACGCCAACATGTACTGGTCGGCGGCGATGGCCGAGCAGCCCGGCATGAAGGTGGTCCACGCCCGCCACGAGCACGCCGCCGTCGCCATGGCCGACGGCTATGCGCGAGCCACCGGCCGGGTCGGCGTCGCCTCCACGACCTGCGGTCCGGGCTTCACCCAGATCATGACGGCGCTGACCATGGCGGCGCGCGCCAACACCCCGCTGGTGGTGTTCGCCGGCGACGCGCCGATCGGCGCCTCCTGGTACCTGCAGCAGATCGACATGGCGCCGCTGGCGCTCGCCACCGGGGCGCACTTCGTCGCCGTGAAGAGCATCGACCGGATGCTCGACAACGTGCGCGAGGCGTTCGTGATCGCCCAGGTCGAACGCCGGCCGGTGGTGCTGAGCATCCCGATGGACCTGCAGAAGAAGGACTACCCGTTCCTCGCCGAGTACCTGCCGTCGGCCGGCTACGTGCCGGCGCCGCAGCGCCCGATCCCGGACCCGGACATGGTCGCGCGCGTGGTCGACCTGATCGCCGAGGCCGAGCGGCCGATCGTCATCGCCGGCCGCGGCGCCTCGCGCACCGGCGCCCGCGAGGCGCTGGAGGCGCTCGGCGAGCGGGCCGGCGCGCTGATGGCCAACTCGCTGCTCGGCAAGGCGGTGTTCGAGGGCAACCCCTATGCCATCGGCATCGCCGGGGCGTTCGCCAGCGACTTCGCGCGCGAGCGCTTCGCCGAGGCCGACCTGGTGATCGGCGTCGGTGCCGGTCTCGGCCACTACACCACCGAGGGCGGCTACCTGTACCCGATGGCCCAGGTGGTGCAGATCGACGCCAACCCCCGCGGCCTGTGGCAGGGGCTGCGGACCGCCGACCTGCACGTCCGGGCCGACGCCCGCGCCGCCGCCGAGGCCATCGTCGAGGCGCTCGACCGCCGCGGCATCGCCAAGGCCGGCTTCCGCTCGCCCGAGATGCGGGCCGCGATCGCCGCCGACGTGCCGGACGCCAAGACGTTCACGCCGCAGCCGAACCTGCTGGACCCGCGACGGGCGATCGAGGAGCTCGACGCCGCGGTGCCGAAGGACTGGGACGTGGTGATCGGCGCCGGCCACTACTTCTCGATCGCGCTGACCCACATGCGCGGCCGGGCCAACGACCGCTACCACGTGGTCGCCGACTTCGGCGGCATCGGCTCCGGCCTGCCGGCCGCCATCGGCGTGGCCGCCGACCGCGGCGACGGCAAGGTGCTGCTGATCGAGGGCGACGGCAGCCTGTACCTGCACGTCCAGGAGCTCGAGACCATCCGCCGGCACGGCATCCAGATGCTGATCGCGATCATGAACGACGGCGGCTACGGCGCCGAGTTCCACAAGTTCCGGGCCAACGGCGTCGAGGCGCGCGAGGCGATCCACGGCCGCGGCGACCTGGCGAGCGTCGCCACCGGCTTCGGGCTGCGCGGGAACACGGTGGCCGAGACGGGCCGGTGCCGGGCGCTGTTCGACCAGCACCAGGCCGCCAACGCCGCCGGGCTCTGGGACTTCCAGATCGACGACCTGATCCCGTCGCGCGCCTATCGCCGGATCCACTACGGCGAGGCGTGAGCGTGCCCACTTCTCCGCACCTCGCGTCGGGTCTGGGTTCCAGGTCGCGCTGCGCTTGCCCGGAATGACGGTGGGGAGGGGCGGTTTACCCCGTTTCCGTCATTCCGGGCCAGACCGCCAAAGGCGGGTTGGATCCGGAACCCATGTAGCGACGGGCGCCCAACGTCACCCCTCGTCGCCGAGCTCGGCGAACACCTCGCCGGCGATGATCATGGCCTCGCGCACCGCCGGCAGCCCGACATAGCCGGCCATGTGCAGGAGCGCCTCGGCCAGCTCGTCCTCGGTCCAGCCCTGGCGGCGGGCCATCCGCAGGTGGATACGTAGCTCCGGCCAGCGCGCCTGGGCGGTGTCCGAGACCACGCAGATCAGCGTCCTGGTTTTCAGGTCGAGCCCGGGACGCGACCACAGCAGGCCGAACACCGCCTCGGTCGCATACTCGCCGAACTTCTGCATGATCGGGCTGTCGTAGACCGTCGACGCCATGCTCTCGACCAGCCGGTCGCCCATCAGCTCGCGGCGAAGCGCGCGGCCCTTCTGCAGGGTTTCGTTCTCGGCCATGCGACTTGCCCTCCCGGTTGCTCGTATCTGCCGGCGATCACGCCCCGACCCGGTACACCTCCCGCGCAGTCGCGGCGTCGATGACGCCCTCGGCGACGTCGCGCGCCACCGCGTCCGGCGCCCGGTTCTCCGGCGGGCCGTAGCCGCCGGCGCCCGGCGTGACGACCTCGAACCACTGGCCGGCCTTGAGGGTCGCCTGGTCGTGGTCGAACACCACGCCGGGGCCGCCGACGATGCCACCCATCGCGCCCGGCCCGCCGCCGAACAGTCCCCAGGACTGCGATCGGATGCGCGAGACGTCGACCCGCACCCGGCAGTCCTCGTCGGCCCGGTACGTCCGTCGCAGCCCCATGCCGCCGCGCCAGGTCCCGACGCCGCCGGAGCCGTCGATCAGCTCGTAGCGCACCAGGGTCAGCGGGTACTCCTGCTCGAGCGCCTCGAGCGGCAGGTTCGAGGTGTTGGTGACGTGCACGTGCACGCCGTCCAGCCCGTCCTTGGTCGGCCGCGCGCCGGCACCGCCGCCCATGGTCTCCAGATACACCCAGATCTGGCCGTCGCTCTTGCGCTGGCCGACGAAGGTGGCGACGCAGCAGGCGCTGTTCGAGCAGGCGGTGACCCGGTCCGGAGCGGCGGTGGCGAGCGCCCCGAGGATCAGGTCGGAGACCCGCTGGCAGGTCTGCACCCGGCCGTTGACCGCCGCCGGATGCATGCAGTTCAGTACCGTGCCCTCGGGAGCGGTGACGGTCAGCGGCCGGGCCAGCCCGGCGTTCGGCAGGATGCTCGGGTCGACCACCGACTTGACGATGTAGTAGGCGGTCGCCAGCAGCGCCGTGTAGGTCATGTTGATGCCGGCCCGTACCTGCGGCGGGCTCTCGAAGTGCAGCCGCATCTCGTCGCCGGCGACGGTGATCTCGACCGACAGCGGCAGCTCGCCGTCGATCTCCGGGTTCTCGAACAGGTCCTCGAACCGGTAGGTCCCGTCGGCCAGCCCGGCGATGCCGGCGCGCATCTTGCGCTCGGCATAGTCCAGCAGGGCGTCGCCGGCCGCCAGCACGGTGTCGGCGCCGTACTTGGCGCACAGCGTCTGGAAGCGCTGCACGCCGAGCCGGTTGGCTGCCATCTGGGCGCGCAGGTCGGACAGCCGCTCGCGCGGGACCTGACAGTTCAACAGGATCAGGTCGAGGATGTCCTTCTGCAGCTCGCCGGCGCGGTACAGCCGCACCGGCGGGATACGCAGGCCCTCCTGGTAGATGTGGGCGTGGCCGCGGTCGGCGAAGTCGGCGTGGTGGGCCAAGTTGACGGTCCACGCCGTGATCCGGCCGTCGACGAAGATCGGCTCGGCCAGCACGATGTCCGGCAGGTGGGTGCCGCCGCCGACATAGGCGTCGTTGCCGACGAAAACGTCGCCCGGCTGCATCTCCTCGACCCTGTGCATTTCCAGGATCTTCGGAACCACGCCGATGAAGCTGCCGAGATGGATCGGGATGTGCTCGGCCTGGCAGAGCGTGCGGCCCTGCACGTCGAACAGCGCGGTCGAGCAGTCGCGCCGCTCCTTGATGTTGGTCGAGTAGGACGCCCGGACCAGCGCCTCGCCGGTCTCCTCGACGATCGACTCCAGGGCGGCACCGATCACCTCGACGGTGATCGGGTCGAGCTCGCGCGCGGTCGCGGCTGACACGTCGATGCTCATGCCGCCTCCAGGATCAGGTTGAGGTAGGGATCGACCCGGGCGGTCGTGCCGGGCAGCACCACGGTGGTGGTGTCCATCTGCTCGACGATCGCCGGGCCTGCGATGTGGTTGCCGGGCTGCAGCAGGTCGCGGTCGTAGACCGGGCACGACACGAAGCCTCCGGCCTCGGCCATCCAGACGTCGCGCCGGCCCTGGATCGCGCCGGCGGCGTCGGGACCGGCGAAGTCGTGGGAGACCAGCCGGGCCTTGCGGACCACGCCGATCGCCTCGACCCGGTAGGTGACGAGCTGCACCGGCTCGCCCTCGGCGACGAAGCCGTACATGCGCTCGTGCGCCGCCGCGAAGCCCTCGGCCAGACGGTCGATGGAGCGGGCGGTGATCGGGCCGTCCGGCAGGGTCACCGGCAGCTCGTAGTTCTGGCCGGCGTAGCGCATGTCGACGGTGCGGACGATCCGGCGCTCGACCGGCGCGATGCCCTCCTCCGCGAACCAGGCCTCGGCCCGCCCGGCGAGGCCGGCGAACAGCGCCTCCAGCTCCGCCGTGGTCGCGGTCTCCAGCGACAGCAGCCGGGTCGCCGCGAAGTCGGCCCGCAGGTCGGTCAGCAGCAGGCCCATGGCGCACAGGATACCGGGGCTGCGCGGCACCAGGATGCGGCCGATGTCGAGCTCCTTGGCCAGCCGCGCGGCATGCAGCGGGCCGGCGCCGCCGAACGCCATCAGCGTATAGTCGCGCGGGTCATGGCCGCGCTGCACCGAGATCACCCGGATCGCCCGCGCCATGTTGGCGGTCACCACCGAGATGATGCCCTGGGCGGTCTCCATCAGGCCGAGGCCGAGCTGGTCGGCGAGCCGGCCGATCGCCTGTTTCGCCAGGTCCTGCCGCACCCTCATGCGGCCGCCCAGCAGGTGCACCGGGTTCAGGGTCTGCAGCACCACGTTGGCGTCGGTCACCGCCGGCTCGGCGTTGCCGCGGCCGTAGCACACCGGCCCCGGATCGGCGCCGGCGCTGCGCGGCCCGACCTTCAGCAGCCCGCCGGAGTCGACATAGGCGATCGACCCGCCACCGGCCCCGACCGTGTGGATGTCCAGCATCGGTGCCTTCAGCGGATAGCCGTGGACGATCGCCTCCGACGCCAGCCGGCACTGGCCGTCCTTCAGCAGCGCCACGTCGGTCGAGGTGCCGCCCATGTCGAAGGTGATGATGTCCCGGAAGCCGGCCGCCTCGCCGACCGCCTGGGCGCCGACCACCCCGGTCGACGGCCCCGACAGCACCGTGCGGACCGGCATCTGGGCCGCCGTCTCGAAGCCGATGACGCCGCCGTTCGACTGGGTGAGGTGCGGCGTCGCGGTCATGCCGAGATCGGTCAGCCGCGGGCTCAGCCGCTCGATGTAGCTGCGCATGACCGGACCGAGATAGGCGTTGACCACCGCCGTCGACAGCCGCTCGAACTCGCGGAACTCCGGAGCGATCTCGTGGCTGGCGCAGACGAAGGCGTCCGGATACTCCTCGAGCAGGATCGCCTTGGCGCGGGCCTCGTGCTCGGGCCGCACGAAGCTGTACAGGAAGCAGATCGCGACGGCGCCGACCCCGGCCTCCCTGAACCGGCGCGCCGCCGCCCGGACCGCGCCCTCGTCCAGCCCGGTCTCGACCGTGCCGTCGTGGCGGACCCGCTCGGCCGCCTCCAGCCGCAGGTCGCGCGACACCAGGGTCGGCGGCTTGTCGGCGAACACGTCGTACAGGTCCGGACGCTTCTGCCGGCCGATCTCCAGCAGGTCGCGGAAGCCCTCGGTGGTCAGCAGGCCGGTCGCGACGCCCTTGTGCTGGATCAGGGCGTTGGTCGCGACCGTGGTGCCGTGCCCGAAATACGAGACCGCCGCGGCCGGCGCCCCGTCGGCGTCAGGTAAGTCGGCGTCCGGGATCACCCGGCGCATGCCCTCCTCGACGCCCTGCGCGATGCCGCGCGACGGATCGTCGGGGGTCGAGGAGACCTTCCACACCTCGATCCGGCCCTCGCCCTCCTCGAACAGACAGATGTCGGTGAACGTGCCACCGGAGTCGACCCCGACGCGCCAGCGCTTCATGGCGATCGCTCCGTTACCGCGGCGGCTCCGGCCATTCACGCTGGGCCGGGCGGAGCTGCTCGATGAGGCGGGAAAGACGCATCACCCCGAGGTCGTCGAAGCGCTGGCCGATCAGTTGGATGCCGACCGGCAGGCCGTCGTCGGTGAAGCTCCAGTTCACCGAGGCCGCCGGCTGCTCCGAGAAGTTGTAGGCGACCGTGTAGGCGATGTGGGCGAGCGCGTTGTGCGGGTCCTCGTTCGGCGAATGCGCCTCGGCCGGGTACGAGACGATCGGCGCGGTCGGCGACAGCACGAAGTCGAACGCCGCGACCGCCTTGACCGCGGCCTCGCGCATGGCGACCACCTGCATGTAGGCGTCCATCACCTCGGCGCCCGAGAAGCTCCCGGCCCGCCAGGTGCACCACTCGACCACGAACGGCAGGATCTTCGCCCGCTGCTCCTCGCTGAGCGCCATGACGTCGTTGTACGACCGGGCCTCGAGGAACCGGCAGATGCCGTCCAGCATGGCCGGGGTCAGGAACGACGGAACCTCGACGATCTCGGCGCCGGCGTCGGCCAGGGCCTTGGCCGCCGCGTCAGCCGCCGCCAGCACCCCGGCCTCCGGCTCGATGCCGGTTCCCATCTTGCGCATCAGGCCGATCCGCAGCCCCTTGGCCGACAGGCCTTCCAGCCCGGCCGCATAGTCCACCGGGTCGTAGGGCAGGCTCATGTAGTCGCGCACGTCCGGCCTGGTGATCGCCGACATCAGCATGGCGCCGTCGCGCACGCTCCGGGTCATCGGCCCGGCGCAGCGTCCCATGAACGGCGGGTGGATCGGGATCCGGCCGAGCGACGGCTTCAGCCCGAACAGCCCGCAGTGGTGTGCCGGCAGCCGGACCGAGCCGCCGATGTCGGTACCGACGTGCAGCGGGCCGTAGCCGGCAACCGCCGCCGCCCCGGCTCCGGACGACGAGCCGGCGGTGTTGCGGTCGAGCCGCCACGGATTGCGGGTGGTGCCGTGGATCGACGAGCGGCCGGAGGACAGCATCCCGTAGTCCGGCATGGTGGTCTTGCCGAGCAGCACGCAGCCGGCCTCGCGCACCCGGGCGGCGATCGGCGAGTCCTCGGTCTTCGGGGTCAGGTCGCCGATCGCCACGCCGATCGGCGCCGGATCGCCCTTGCTGACGACGTTCTCCTTCAGGGTGATGGGCACGCCGTCCAGCGCCGACAGCGGCCTGCCCTCGCGCCAGCGGGCCTCGGCCGCCTTCGCCGCCGCCCGCGCCGCCTCGCCATGGACGCGGAACATCGCGTTGGCGTGCGGCTCCCACGCCTCGATCCGGGCCAGCGCCGCCTCGGTGACCTCGACCGGCGACAGGCGGCCGGCCGCATAGGCCTCGGAGAGATCGGCGGCGGAAGTCGCGTACAGCGGAGTCATGTCGGGTCCTTGTGACGGAGGCGGGCGGGAAGACCCCGTAACTCTCACCGCACAGGGAACCTCAGGCAAGCGCGCCGGGGATACGTGGTCGCCCGGACCTCGTGTCCCAGCCGATCAGCCGGGCAGCGAGCCGGTGACCCGCTCCACCGCGCCGCGCGACACCGGCTTGCGCAACAGAGCAGTCGGATGAATCGCGGCGATCTCGGCGTCGTCCTCGGCGCCGCCGGCGATCAGCACGATCGGGACCCCGCCGAGCTCGGGGTTCGAGCGAAGCCAGCCGACCGCCTCGGATCCGGGCACGTCGCGGAGCTGCATGTCGACGAAGATCACGCCTGGAATGGCGTTGCGCGCGGCGATCACGGCAGCCACCCCGCTGTCGACCACCGTCACGTTCCAGCGGGCCTCCAGGGCGGACCGGCACACATCCTGCGCCGCCGTGTCGTAGGCCACGACAAGTGCCTGCCGGCGGCCGCCGTCTCCCGACGTTCCGAACTCGTCGCCACTGGTCATCGGCTCCGCATCCTCGTCCGTCGGGTTGGCCTTGGGGCTCCTCGGCAAGCTCATGTCGTCCATTCGAGTTACCAACTCCCGCCGTTGCGGCTCCAGGCTTCGTCGTCGGCACAGCCGGCGGCGAGGGCCTCGAGCTGGTCGAGGTCGAGGATCTCCACGCTCGCCGGGTTCGGCAGAGCGATCAGACCGTCGTTCTTCAGCTTCGTGAACGTCCGCGACACGGTCTCCACCGTGAGACCGAGATAGTCGGCGATATCCCCACGCCCCATCGGCAGGTCGACGTGGTCCTCGTGGTCGCCGTTCTCGTCGGCCGCCAGGCTGATCAGGAAGCTCGCGACCTTCTCCGGCGCCGACTTCCGGCCGAGCAGGACCATCTGGTCCTGCGCCACACGCAACTCGTTCGACACCGCATCCAGCAGACGCCGTGCCAGCCCCGGCTCCTCGTCGATTCGCCGCTCGAATGCCGGCCGCAGGTAGCGCCGAACCGTCAGCGGCGTCACCGCTTCCGCGGTACAGACGTATTGCTGGCGCGGAGCCAGTCCGAGAAGCTGCCCGCCCGACAGGAACCCGATGATCTGACGGCGGCCGTCGATCAGGACCTTGTACAGGCGAAGGGTCCCGCTCACGATCTCGAACACGTCGTGCGCGTCGTCGCCCTCGGAAAACAGATGGCTTCCCGCTGCAATGCGTTGCACCGCCACGCCCGGTCGCGGGGTATCATGACGGGTGTCGACTCCGGCGTAGCCCTTGGCGGCGTGGGGATGTGACGCGATGATCGTGTTCATGGCTGGCCTGCCCCTCCTCGAACGGGTCTCGGTCGTACCGATCGAGCGAAGGTGTACCGTCGCCCGGTCACAGACTGATGTCGGACGGCGGGCCGTTGTGTAGCCGAAGCGAGACGAAGTGTGACGAACTGTAACAAAGCCCCGGAAACCGACGCATGAGCGAGGCTCTCCACGTCCTCGTCGTCGACGACGAGCCGAGGATCCGGACAATGGTCCGGCGCTACCTGACCGAGGAAGGCCTGAAGGTCTCGGAGGCCGGCGACGGCAAGACCATGCGCAAGGTCCTGGAGCAGGAGAAGGTCGACCTCGTGCTGCTCGACCTGGTCATGCCCGGCGAGGACGGCCTGTCGCTGGCCCGCGAGATCCGCCGCAACTCCGAGGTCCCGATCATCATGGTGACCGGCAAGGGCGATCTGATCGACCGGGTCGTCGGCCTGGAGGCCGGCGCCGACGACTACATCGCCAAGCCGTTCCACCTCCGCGAGATCCTGGCCCGGATCAGGACGGTGAGCCGGCGGGCCAACAGCCGTGCCGCGCCCCCGGCTCCGGCCGTCTCTGAGCCGGCTCCGGCGACCGAGGCGCCGACCGAGGCGCTCACGTTCGAGGGCTGGACCCTGGACACGCTGCGGCGCGACCTCCGATCGCCCGACGGCCAGCCGGTCCCCCTCACCGCCGCCGAGTTCGAGCTGCTTCGGGTGTTCCTGCACCACCCCAACCGGGTGCTGAGCCGCGATCAGCTGATGGACCTGGCGAAGGGCCGCGACTGGGCCGCCTACGACCGGACCATCGACACCCAGGTCATGCGGCTGCGCAAGAAGATCGAGACCGACCCGGCCAATCCCCGCCTGGTCAAGACCGTGCGCGGCGCCGGCTATCTGTTCGCGGCCGTCGTCCGGCCCGGCTGAGTCCCGTCGGTCAGCAGACCACCGGCCGCAACGCTTCCTCCAGGTCCTGCAGGGTATACGGCTTGGCGAGCCATCGGGCATCCGCCGGCATCTGCCCTTCCCGGATCATCGCCGGGTCGGTGTAGCCGGACGTCAGCACGACCTGCAGCCCCGGCCTCGCCTCGCGCGCGCGGGCCGCGAGCGCGACCCCGGACATGCCGCCGGCCATCACCACGTCGGAGAACAGCACATCCACCGGCTGGCCGGCGTCGAGGATGGCCAACGCGGCCGGCCCGCTGTCCGCCTCGAGCACCCGGTGGCCCAGCGTGTGGAGGCGCCGGACCGCGACCCGCCGGACGCGTGCGTCGTCCTCCACGACCAGAATCACCCGTCCTGCCCCGGACTCGGCGCTCTGCCCGGCCGTCGGTTCCTCGACCGCTACGAGATCCTCGTCTCGAACCGGCAGGTAGATACCGATACTGGTTCCCTTGCCCGGGCTGCTGTGCAGCTCGACATGCCCCCCGGACTGCTTGACGAAGCCATAGACCATGCTGAGGCCGAGCCCACTGCCGACGCCTGGCCCCTTGGTCGTGAAGAACGGCTCGAACGCCCGCCGCCGGACCTGCGGCGGCATGCCGACGCCGGTATCCGACACCGTCAGCCTGACATAGGTCCCCGGAGCGACCTCGCCGACCTCGCCGGACACCGTCACCAGGACGGTCTCGATCGTCAGGGTGCCGCCCTCGGGCATGGCGTCGCGCGCGTTGATCGAGAGATTCAGCAACGCGTTCTCGATCTGCCCGGGGTCGGCCATGATGACCGGCACCGCGTCGCCGAGCCTGGTCTCGATCCGCACCATCTCGCCAAGCGTGCGCCGCAGCAGGTCGACCATCCCCACGACCATCGTGTTCAGGTCGGTCGGCTTCGGGTTCAGCGGTTGCCGCCGGCCGAAGGCCAGCAGCCGGCTGGCCAGTTGCGCCCCCAGATCCGCCGCCTCCTGAGCCTCGCGGAGAATGTCGCGATCGTCGTCGTCCGACAGTCGCCGCTCCAGCAGTTCCAGATTGCCGGAGATCACCGTCAGCAGGTTGTTGAAGTCGTGCGCGACCCCGCCGGTGAGCTGTCCCACCGCCTCCATCTTGTGGGCCTGCCGCAACTCCTCCTCCATGCTCTGACGCGCGGAGATGTCCCGGATGAAGCCGGTGAATACCCGGCCTTCCGGCAGCACCACCTCGCCGACCGCCAGCTCGATCGGGAAGATCTCGCCGTCCCGCCGCCGGGCCTGCACGGTCCGTCCGATACCGATGATCCGCTTCTCTCCGGTCTGCAGATAGCGGTGCAGGTAGCCGTCGTGGGCCTCGGTATGCGGCGACGGCATCAGCAGGCTGACGTTCCGTCCGATGACCTCGCCGGCCGCATAGCCGAACAGCCGCTCCGCCGCGTGGCTGAACGACTGCACGATGCCCTGGGCGTCGATCGTGATGATCGCGTCGGGCGCGGTGTCGAGCACCGAGCGCAGGCGCGCCTCGCGCTCCTCGATCATCGCCTGAGCCCGCTTCGCCTCGGTGACGTCGCGCAGGAACTGCAGGATGGAGATGGGATTGCCCTGCGGGTCGCGATGCAACGCCCACTGGCTCTCCACCGTAATCCGGCGGCCGTCGCGGTGCCGGTGGATCATCTCGCCCTTCCACTCGCCGACCGCGAACAGCTCGGCTTCGATCGTTTCCAGCGGAGCCGGAAACACGGTCCTGAGCAGCTCGAAGAACTTCCGCCCGACCGCCTCCGCTTCCGACCAGCCGAACAGGGCGGCAACCGCGCTCGTCCAGATCAGGATCGTGCCGTCCGGGGCACGGGAGAATGCCGGGACGTAATCGAGTGCGTGCGCGTATTCCCGAATCTTCTCGGACGCGATCTCCAGCCGAGTCTCGATGTCTCTGTTCGTCGGCAAGGTATGACGGCCCGATCGGATGGGGATGGGGATGGGGAACGACCCGGATATTCAATCACACGCCGCCGGACAGACCAACCCGTCGCCACCACCCTGGCCCCATCCTGGCGCCCTGCCGATCGCCGAACGGTGTCGTGACGCATCGCCGCGGCAGCCGGCTTGCCCTCCCCGGTCGGCGGCGCCAGCATGGCGGTCCGTCCATCGGAGAGCGTCATGACATCAGCATCCAACATCACCGGCGGCGAGGCCGTCGTCCGATCCCTGATCGCGAACGGGATCGACACCGTCTTCGGCCTGCCCGGCATCCAGCTCGATCACTTCTTCAACGCCCTGCACGACCACGGCAACGAGGTCCGGGTCCTGAACGCCCGGCACGAGCAGGGCACCGCCTACATGGCGTTCGGCTGGGCCCTGTCGACCGGCCGCATCGGCGCCTATGCCGTGGTGCCGGGGCCGGGCATCCTGAACACCACGGCGGCGCTCTCGACCGCCTACGGCTGCAGCGCCCGCGTGCTGGCGCTGACCGGGCAGATCCCGTCCGACACCATCGGCCGCGGCCTCGGGATGCTGCACGAGATTCCCGACCAGCTCGGCATCCTGGAGCGCCTGACCAAGCACGCCGCCCGGATCAACCATCCGACCGAGGCGCCGCGCGCGGTCGCCGAGGCGTTCCGGCAGCTCCGGAGCGGCCGTCCCCGGCCGGTCGCTCTCGAGACGCCGATGGACATCCTCGCGATGAAGGCGCCGGTCGGCGAGCCGATCCTCGGCGAGCCGGACCCGTCGCCGGCGCTCGACCCGGACCAGATCGAGGAAGCGGCCCGCATCCTCGGCGGCGCCGAGCGACCGATGATCTTCGTCGGCGGCGGTGCCTACGACGCAGCGGAAGAGATCCGCGAGCTGTCGGCCATGCTGCAGGCCCCGGTGGTCTCGTACCAGAACGGCCGCGGCATCATCGACGAGCGCGAGCCCTATGCGCTGAACCACCCGGCCGGCAACGAATACTGGGGCGACTGCGACGCCGCCCTGGCGATCGGCTGCCGGATGCAGATCGAGCGCACGTTCTGGGGCCTCGACGACAGCGTGAAGGTGGTGCACGTCGACCTCGACCCGACCGAGATCAACCGAGTCGCCAAGCCGACGGTCGGCATCGTCGCCGACGCCGCCCAAGCCGCCCGCGCCCTGATCGACGCCGCGGCCAGGCACAACCGCAAGCGCACCTCGCGGGCCGACGAACTGGCCGATCTGCGGGCCCGGCACCAGGTCCGCGCCGAGAGCATCGTCGGGCCGCAGATGGCGTTCCTGGGCGCCCTGCGCCGGGCCCTGCCGGAAGACGGCTTCTTCGTCGACGAGTTCACCCAGGTCGCCTACGTCGCCCGCATCGGGTTCCCGGTCTACTCGCCGCGCACCATGGTGACCCCCGGCTACCAGGGCACGCTCGGCTACGGCTACGCGACGTCGCTGGGCGTGCAGGCCGCCAACCCGGACCGGCCGGTGCTGTCGGTCAACGGCGACGGCGGCTTCATGTTCACCGCCAACGAGATCGCCAGCGCGGTGCACCACAAGCTGCCGGTGGTGGCGGTGGTGTTCGCCGACGGCGCCTACGGCAACGTCCTGCGCATGCAGAAGGAACTGCACGACGGCCGGGTGATCGGCTCGCGGTTCACCAACCCGGACTTCGCCAAGCTCGCCGAGGCCTACGGGGCCGACGGCCGCCGGGCGACCACGCCGGACGAGCTCGAGGTCCAGGTCCGCGAGGCGTTCGCGGCCCGGCGGCCGACGGTCATCGAGGTACCGGTCGGCGAGATGCCGGAGCCGTGGCCGGTGATCCGTCCGGCCCCGAGCAAGCCCAAGCGAAAGGAGTAAGCCATGCCCGAGGGGAAGGAGACCGCCCTGATCGTCGGCGCCGGTTCCGGCCTGAGCGCCTCGGTCGCCCGACTGTTCGCGCGCGAGGGGATGACCGTGGCGCTGGCCAGCCGCTCGCCCGACAAGCTCGATGCCCTGGTCGCCGAGACCGGGGCCCGGGCCTATCCCTGCGACGTCGCGGATCCGGCCAGCGTCGAGGGCCTGTTCGCCGCCGTCGACGCCGACCTCGGCGAGCCCGGGGTGGTGGTCTTCAACCCCTCGGCGCGGGTCCGCGGCCCGGTTCAGGACCTCGACCCGGAAGCGGTCCGCGACGCCCTCATGGTCGCGCCGTATGGCGGCTTCCTGGTCGCCCAGCAGGCGGTCCGCCGGATGCTGCCCAAGGGCCGCGGCGCCATCCTGGTCACCGGCGCCTCGGCGTCGGTGAAGGGCTACGCCAACTCGTCGTGCTTCGCGATGGGCAAGTTCGGCCTGCGCGGGCTGTGCCAGTCGCTGGCGCGCGAGCTGCAGCCGCAGGGCATCCACGTCGCGCATTTCGTGATCGACGGCGGCATCGCCGGGCCGCGCTACGCCAGCGGGTCACGCGGGCCGGACGCGCTTCTGGAGCCGGACGCCATCGCCGAGACCTATCTGCACGTGCTGCGCCAGCATCGCAGCGCCTGGACCTGGGAGATCGAGCTCCGTCCCTGGGTCGAGACCTTCTAGGGTCCGATCCCCTCGGATCGTGCTCTGCTCTAGCTGCGGGGCTCGAACAGCACCGGGGCGTTGTGGAAGTGGGTGGCGATCGGGCCCGCCGGATCGAGGAATGCCTCGCGGGTCAGCGGCTCGCGACCGTCGGCGGTCAGGATCGCCATCGTCCAGCGGTCCGGGTCGAACGGCGCCACCAGGTCGGCCAAGGTATTGCCGAAGCCGGCGAGAAGATGGGCGTGGACCTCGACGACGAAGCGGGTCTCGCCCGTCCGGATCATTTCGCGGGCCCCGGCCAGCACACGGCCTTCGGCACCCTCGACGTCGACCTTGACGATCGCCGGCGGCCGCCGGCCGGTGAACAGGGCGTCGAGCGTCAGCCGGGGGATGCAGTCGTGGTTGGGGCTGTCGGTCGGGTACTCGCTTTCCGACACTTCCCCGACGGTCCCGCGCATGCCCGGCGACGGGTTGACCCTGAGCGTCGTGGCGATGCCCATGCGGTCGCCGATCTCGACGCACAGCGGGTGGATGGTCCACAGGTCGTTCAGCGCGGCGTTGAGCTGGATCATCGGGATCAGGGTCGGCTGGATCTCGGCCGCGAAGACGACCGCCCCCAGTGCCGCCGCCACGCACGAGACGTAGCCGACGTGGGCGCCGATATCGACCACTACGTCGCCGGCCTTCACCGTCTCCTTCAGATAGCGGACCAGCTCCGGCTCGTGCAGCCCGACCTTCGGCAGCACCCGGCTCATGAACATCTCCGCCGCCGGCTGGTCGGCCACGAAGCGCAAGCTGAGGCCGTCGCCGAAATCGATCACGCGGGCCCTGCTCGCCCTCGGCAGCACGCTCCGCCGGTACTCCCGACCGAACGCCAGGCGCTTGCCGCGCGCGACGAGTTGCTGAGCCTGCGGTGACGGCTCGACGCAGGCCTGCCATTGCAGCATCTTGAGCAGCGTGCCGGCCGGCAGACGGGCGATCGCCGCGCGCAGAACCTCGCCGCGCACAGACACGGCGGCCGGCTCGTCGAGCACCCGGCGCCGCATGGCCCGAAGTTCCGTTTCGGGACGAGGCGTCTCGACCATATCGAGCTCCCTGCAGTGTCAGCCGGTACGCGGCTCGAACAGCACCGGCGCGTTGTGCGCGTGGGTGGCGATCGGCCCCTCGGGATCCACGAAGGCCTCGCGCGAGAGCGGCCGCAAACCGTCGGCCGTCAGCATCGACAGCGTCCAGCCATCGGCGTCGAACGGCGCCAGCAGATCGGGCAGTCGGGTGGCGTACTTCGACAGCAGGTGAGCGTGCACCTCGACCATGAAGCGGGTACGCCGCTTGCGGATCAGTTCGCCGGCGCCCGCGAGAACACGGCCCTCGGCACCCTCGACGTCGACCTTGACCAGTGCCGGCAGCTCCGGGCCGGGAAACAGGCTGTCGAGCGTCAGGCAGGGAATGCAGTCGTGGTTGACGCTGCCGAACGGGAACTTCGAGGTCTCCCAGTGCCAGACCGCCGACTGCGTGCCCGGGCTGGGGTTGATCCTGTAGGCCGGAACCATGCCGTTGCGGTCGCCGAGCGCGGCGCACAGGGCATGCACGGTCCAGAGATCGTTCAGGGCGGCATTCACCTGGATGATCGGGATCAGCGTCGGCTGCATCTCGACCGCGATCACCGTCGCGCCCAGGGCGGCGGCAATGCACGACACGTACCCGACGTGTGCCCCGATATCGACGACGACGTCCCGTTGGCGCAGGGTCCGCTTCAGGTATTCGACGAGCTCCGGCTCGTGCACCCCGTCCGCCGGCAGGACACGCTGCATGAAGAAGTCCGAGGCCGGGTGCACCGCGAACCGCAGGGACAGCCCGTCGCCGAAGTCGATGGTACGGACCGACGGGAGCCGCGGGAGAACCCCGGTCCGGGCCCGACGGCCGTAGTCCAGGCGCGCCACGGACAACACATGCTGTTGATTCTCGCGGGTCGGCCGGAAGCAGGCCTGCATCTTCGCCATCCGAAGAAGCACGCCGGGGGCGACGGCCTCCATCCCGTAGTCGAAGTTCGCCTTGTTCAGATCGACCGCCGACGGATCGGCGAGCATACGCCGCCACATGGCCTTGAAGGCCCGCTCGGCATCCGGTTGGTCGGCCATTCGGCGCTCCGCCAAGTCGAGGAGATGGTCTCCTACCATCGTCGCGACGGCAGTGGTAGCCCGGCGCTCGTCAGTCGTCCGCGACCGGATAGACCTGCAGAACCGGCCCGAACTCCGGCGCCGAACGCAACCCGTCCCAGGCCTGCCTCAAAGCCGCGATCGTCGCCGGCGTCGGTGCGGACACCAGGACCTGGGCGGCGGCGATCCGGAGCAGCGCAGCCGAGTTGGCCTCGCGATTGGCGCCTTCGGCGAACGCCGCCGTTGCCCGACAGGCCGCCTCCAGGGTCGCGCGGTCCTCCGGGTCGAGCCGGTTCCAACGGTCACGGTTCACCACCACGTCGAGCAGCGTGGCCGGCTGCAGCGGGCTCGGATGCAGGTAGATCGGCGCAACCTCGTGCAGCCCGTAGGCGAAGTCCGCGGCCGGCACCCCGACCTCGGCGCCGTCGAAGGCGCCGGTCGCCAGCCCGATCGTCAGATCCGCCCCGAAGGCGTTGGCCGTGGTGGCGCCGAGCCCGTCCAGGATGCGCGCGGTCAACCCGAAGGCCCGCATCCGCAGGCCCCGGAACGGCGCCGCGTCGTCGAGCGGCCGCCGGAGCCAGGCGAGACCGTCAGGACCGATGGCGGCGCACGGCACGCCGACCACCCCGAAGCGCGCGTACAGCGCGTCGTAGAGCGGGCGGCCCGCCCCGTCCCGGACCCAGGCGAGGTGCTCGGCCGGCCCCAGTCCGAACGGCACGCCGGTGAACAGCACCGCCTCGGGAGCGCGGCCGGCCAGCACGGCAGGGGTGCCCCACGCCGCGTCGAGCGCCCCCTGCGCGACGGCGTCGAGATACGCAAATCGCGGCACGATGGCCCCCGGTTCGTGGGGGCGCAGCCGCAGTCGGCCGGCCGAGCGCTCGCCGACCTCCACCACGAAACGGTCAGCAAGACTGCCGTAAAGCGGCGTCCGGTGCCCGAATGCGAGATGCAGGTTCAATCGTTCCCGAGCGAAAGCCCCGTCAGAACACAGCAGCCCAACCACCAGAGCGAAAACAACAATCCGCATATCTCGACTGTGCCGCGCAGGCGCGTCCCCTGTGTTCGTCTGCAATCGTTAACATGAACCCCGTCGACACAGAACCCGAGTCGGCGTATGGGTTACGGTGCGGTTCCGACGTTCGGAACCGGCATCGTCTGAGGAGCCGGGCGAGACGTCGCCCTGCGCCGGAGCGGCCGAGTGTGCGAGCAGCAGCGGCATCCGTGCGTCCTGAGGAGGTGATATCTGCAATGTCCGGCGGACGCGTCGCGTTTGGAGTGCGTATCGAATGCCGACTGGTACGGTGAAGTGGTTCAACACCACGAAGGGTTACGGGTTCATCAAGCCGGATGACGGCGGTGCCGACGTGTTTGTTCACATCACTGCGGTGCAGCGCTCCGGACTGCAGGGCCTCAACGAGGGCCAGGCGATCATGTACGAGATGAAGCCGCAGCGGAACGGCAAGATGGCGGCCGAGGACCTGAAGCCGGTCTGACGCTTTCCTCGACCCCGGCGAAAGAACATACGAGCGGCGGCGCAGCACGGAAGCGCCGCCGCTTTTCTTTTTGGCGTCCCTTGAAGCCCTATATCGAGTAGATATATATCGCTCCGATATCATCCCGGTTCGACCGGAGGCTCCGCGATGGACGTGAAGACGCTCTGCCTGGCCGTGCTGTTCCAGGGCGAGGCGACCGGCTACGAAATCAAGAAGGCGTTCGAGGAAGGGGCGTTCGCCCACTTCCAACGCGCCAGTTTCGGGTCGATCTACCCTGCCCTGTCGAAGCTGCTGGCCGAGGGGCTGGCGGAGGCCGAGGCGCACGAGCAGGACGGCCGCCCCGACAAGAAGGTCTACCGGCTGACGCGCGACGGCCGGGCGGCTTTCCTTCGGGCCCTCAGCCAGCCGCCTGAGCCCGACCACCTGCGGTCCGACGCGCTGTTTCTCCTGTACTTCGCGCGGGAGTTGCCGAAGCAGCGGGTCGAAGCGCTGGTCGACGGGTATATTGCGTCCTATCGGGCGCAGGCCGACCGCATCGAGGGATGCCGGGCCGAGCGTGCGGCGTCGGGTGCCGCGATCGACCCCGGCAGATGGCTGGTCTCGGGATTCGGGGTCGCGGTCTACCGGGCGGCGGCCGACTACCTGTCGAGCAACCGCGACGAACTGCTCCGCCGGCTCGAGCGCCCGCTGGAAGCCGCCGAATAACCGCCGTTCGAGGAACGAGCCGATGCGCGTGAATCTGTCCGTCATTCTGGCCACGGTCATTGCGATCGGCGCGACCGGCTGGATCCTTTCCGGCCAGTTCGCCGACCAGCCGGCGACCGCCGCCGTCGACGACACGCCAGCCCCGCCGGCCTCGAACGCGCCGAAGCCGCCGCGGGTCCGCGTGCTGACGTCTCAGGCCAGCGACTATGTCGCCGTCGTCCGGGCGTCCGGGCAGACCCTGGCGAAGCGGTCGGTCGAGATCCGGGCCGAGACCGCCGGCCGGGTCGCGTCGGTGGGGGTTCCGAAAGGCTCCGTGGTCCAGGCCGGCGAACTGATCGTGCAGCTCGACGAGGCCGACCGCCGCGCCCAGCTCGAGCGCGCGAAGGCCCGGGTCGAGCACCGCCGGATCGAGTACGATGCCGCCCGTCAGCTCGCCGCCAAGGGCTACCAGGCAGAAACCAAGCGTGCCCAGGCGCTGGCCGATCTGGAGGAGGCTCGCGCCGACCGGGCGCACATTCAGGTCGACCTGGAGCGCACCCGCATCGTCGCGCCGTTCCGCGCCGTGCTCGACCGTCGCCCCATGGAAGTCGGCGACTATCTGCAGGTCGGCGATCCGGTCGCCACCCTGGTCGAGCTCGACCCGATGCGGGCGGTCGCCAACGTCCCCGAACAGGAAGCCCCGGCCCTGGTCGAGGGCATGCCGGCGACCGTGCGCCTGTCGTCCGGCGTCGAGTTCCCGGCGGTCGTCACCTACACCGCCGCCGCCGCCGACAGCGCGACCCGGACCTTCCGGATCGAGGCCGAGTTCGCGAACCCGGAAGGCCGGATCGGCGACGGCATGACGGCCGAGCTGCAGATCCCGCTGCCGCCGACGCGCGCCCATCACGTGTCGCCGGCAGTGTTCCTGCTCGACGACCAGGGCAAGATCGGCGTGGTCACGGTCGACCCGGACGACGTCGCCCGGTTCCGGCGGATCGCGGTGCTCGGCTCCGACGACCGCGGGGCCTGGGTCACCGGGCTTCCGGAAACCACCCGGATCGTCACCGTGGGCCAGCAGCTGGTGTCCGACGGCCAGGCCGTCACCCCGGTCGAGATCGGGGCCGGAGCGCCGCAGTCATGAGGGCCGTGATCGATGCTGCGCTCGAACGCAGCCGCACCACCCTGTCGGCGCTGCTGCTGATCCTGATCGCCGGCACCGTCGCCTACGTCGAGATCCCGAAGGAAGCCGATCCCGATATCGCGATCCCGCTGGTCTATTCGGTGATCAAGTACGAGGGGATCTCGCCCGAGGATGCCGAGCGCCTGCTGCTGCGGCCGATCGAGCAGGAGGTTCGCTCGATCGAGGGCGTCAAGGAGATGCGGTCGCGCGCCTATGAGGGCGGCGCCTCGATCGTGCTGGAGTTCGACGCCGGCTTCGATGCCGACACCGCGCTCACCGACGTGCGCGAGAAGATCGACATCGCCAAGGCGGACCTGCCCGACGGCACCGAGGAGCCGGAGGTCCACGAGGTCAACTTCTCGCTGTTCCCGGTCCTGATCGTCACGCTGTCCGGCGAGATCCCCGAGCGCGAGCTGCTGCATATGGCGCGCGGCGTGCGGGATGCCGTCAAGGGCCTGCCCGACGTGCTCGACGCCAAGCTGACCGGCGAGCGCGCGGAGCTGGTCGAGGTCGTGGTCGACCCGCTCAAGCTCGAGAGCTACGGCCTGCAGGCGAGCCATGTGCTGGAGGCGGTCAGCCGGTCGAACCAGCTGATCGCGGCCGGCACTCTCGACAACGGTAACGGTCGGTTCCCGATCAAGGTCCCGGGCCTGTACGAAGGCGTGCAGGACATCCTGGAGCAGCCGATCAAGACGAACGGCGACGCGGTGGTGCGGATCCGCGACATCGCCAACGTCCAGCGCACCTTCAAGGACCGCGCCGGCTACGCCCGGCTCGACGGCCAGCCGGCGATCGGCATCGAGGTCACCAAGCGCACCGGCGCCAACATCATCGACACCATCGCCGACGTCCGCAGCACCGTCGCCCAGGCCACCCGCGGGTTCCCGGACAACGTCCAGGTCACCTTCAGCCAGGACAAGTCCGACCAGATCGCCTCGATGCTGCGCGACCTCCAGAACAACGTCACCAGCGCCATCCTGCTGGTGATGATCGTGGTCGTCGGCGCCATGGGCGTCCGCTCGGCCGGCCTGGTCGGCCTGGCGATCCCGGGCTCGTTCATGCTGGGCATGCTCACGCTGTCGTCGCTCGGGCTGACCATCAACATCGTGGTGCTGTTCAGCCTGATCCTGGCGGTCGGCATGATGGTCGACGGTGCGATCGTGGTCACCGAGTTCGCCGACCGCAAGATGGCCGAGGGCCAGTCCAGGAAGCAGGCCTACGCCGAGGCCGGCAAGCGCATGGCCTGGCCGATCATCGCCTCGACCGCGACCACGCTGGCGGCGTTCTTCCCGCTGCTGTTCTGGCCCGGCGTGGTCGGCGAGTTCATGAAGTTCCTGCCGATCACCCTGCTGATCACCCTGACGGCGTCGCTGCTGATGGCGCTGATCTTCATTCCGGCGCTCGGCGCCCTGATCGGCAAGGCGAGCGCGCCGGACGAGCACAGCCGCAAGCAGCTGGCCGCCGCCGAGACCGGCGACATCGACGAGGTGACCGGCTTCACCGGCGCCTACCTGCGCGTGCTCAAGGGCGCTCTGCGCCATCCGGGGCTGGTGCTGGTCACCGCCTTCGGGACCCTGATCGGCGTGCAGTACTACTATGCGAACCACGGCAATGGGGTGGAGTTCTTCCCGGACATCGAGCCCGACGTCGCGTTGATCTACGTCCACGCCCGTGGCGACCTGTCGGTCGAGGAGAAGCGGGCCCTGGTGCTCCCGGTCGAGCGCGAGGTTCTCGCGGTCGGCGGCTTCGCCTCGGTCTACACCTTCATCGGCCAGCGTTCCGACGGCTCGTCGTCCGGCGGCGGCGAGGACGTCGCCGAGGACGTGATCGGCACCATCCAGGTCGAGTTCAAGGACTGGAGCGAACGGCGGCCGGCCCGCGAGATCCTGGCCGACATCGTCCGGCGGACCCGCGACTTCCCCGGCATCTACGTGGAGCCGCGGAAGGAGGAGGCAGGCCCGCCGACCGGCAAGGCGGTGCAGATCCAGCTGCGTGGCCGCGACCGCGAGGAACTCGACGCGGCGGCCGACGTGGTCATGGAGAAGTTCCGCTCCACACCCGGCCTGAAGGACGTCGACGACACCCGCGACGTACCCGGCATCGAGTGGCGGCTGAAGGTCGATCGCGCCCAGGCGGCGAAGTTCGGCGCCGACGTCAGCCTGATCGGCCGTTACGTCCAGCTCGTCACCAAGGGCATGAAGATCACCGACTACCGGCCGGACGACAGCGACGAGGAAGTCGACGTCGTGGTCCGCTACCCGGCGGCGATGCGCACCCTGGCCCAGCTCGACCGGATCCGCATGGAGACGACCCAGGGCCTGGTGTCGATCGGCAACTTCGTGCAAATGACGCCGGAGCCGAAGACCGGCATCATCCGGCGGGTCGACGGCCTGCCGGCGATCACGGTGCGCGCCGACGTCGAGGAAGGCGTGCTGCCGGACACCAAGGTCCGCGAGCTGCGGGCCTGGCTGCAGGACGCCGGCCTGCCGAAGGACATCGAGGTCACCTTCAAGGGCGAGGACAAGGAGCAGCGTCAGGCCCAGGCGTTCCTGGTCAAGGCGTTCGGCGTCGCCCTGTTCATCATGGCGATCATCCTGGTGACCCAGTTCAACAGCTTCTACTCGGCCCTGCTGATCCTGTCGGCGGTCATCATGTCGACCATCGGCGTGATGATCGGCCTGATCGTCACCGGCAGCCCGTTCGGCATCGTGATGACCGGCATCGGCGTGATCGCGCTCGCCGGCATCGTGGTGAACAACAACATCGTCCTGATCGACACCTTCGACACCCTGAAGAAGGACATCCCGGACGCCCGCGAGGCGATCCTGCGGACCGGTGCCCAGCGCCTGCGGCCGGTGATGCTGACGACGGTCACCACGATCCTCGGCCTGATGCCGATGGTGATGCAGACCAACATCGACTTCGTCACCCGCGAGGTGACGGTCGGGGCACCGTCGACCCAGTGGTGGGTGTCGCTGTCGACCGCCATCGTGTTCGGCCTGGCGTTCGCGACGGTGCTCACCCTGGTGGTCACGCCGGCGGCGCTGATGCTGAAGTACAACGTCGGGGCGGCGCTGCAGCGGCGCCGCGAGCGGCGGGCCGAGCGGCGCGCCGGCGAGGCCGGCCCGGCCCCCGCCCCCGAGCTGCCGCACGCCGCCGAGTGACGGCTCGCTGCCCGCTATGACACTGGCCGGCGGGCCGGACGGTCAGCCGGACAGCGCCTCGATGACCCGGCACTCGGCGATCCGGCCGCCGCGGCACTGCTCGAGAACGTGCGCCAGCTCGGCCTCGAGACGCTGCAACGCACGGATCCGGTCCCGGACCTCCTCCAGCTGCGCCGTGCACAGGCGATCGGCCGCCGCGCAGTCCTGGGCCGGCCGATCGGCGAGCGCCAGAAGCTCGCGGATCGCATCGAGCGGGAACCCGAGGCCCCGGCCCTGCCGCACGAACCGCAGACGACGCACGTCGGCATCGTCGTAGCGCCGGTAGCCCGAGGCACGGCGCGCGGCCGGCGGCAGCAACCCGATCCGCTCGTAATACCGGATCGTCTCGGCCTTGCAACCGCTGGCCCGTGCCAGCTCGCCGATCGAATAGTCGTCGCTCATGGCCTTGACCTTGTAGTCGCTACAAGCCCCACCTTAGGAGCCGGCGAGAACGGAGGAAACAGCGATGAGTGCCGCCTGTTGCGCGACGAAACCGGTCGAGGCTGCGCCCGACCCGCGGCTTCGCCGCATCCTGTGGACCGTGCTGGCGATCAACGCCGGCGGTTTCGCGATCGAGATCGCCGCCGGTCTCGCCGCCGGTTCCGCTGCCTTGCAGGCCGACGCGCTGGATTTCCTGGCCGACGCCGGCAACTACGCGATCAGCCTGCTGGTGTTCGGGCTGGCCCTGCGCTGGCGGTCGCTGGCGGCGCTCGCCAAGGGGGCCTCGATGGGCCTGTTCGGCCTGTGGGTCGCCGGCAGCACCATCCGGTACGCCTGGCTCGGCGAGGTGCCGACGGCGGAGGTGATGGGCGGCGTCGGGGTCGTGGCGCTGCTGCTGAACCTCGGCTGCCTGCTGCTGCTGACCGGCTTCCGGCGCGGCGATGCGAACATGCGCTCGGTCTGGATCTGCAGCCGGAACGACGTGATCGGCAACCTGGCGGTGATGGCGGCGGCGCTCGGCGTGTTCGGCACCGGCACCGGGTGGCCGGACATCGCGGTGGCGGCGATCATGGCGAGCCTGGCGATCTGGGGCGCCGCGCAGGTGGTCGGGCAGGCGCTGGCCGAGCTTCGGCCGGGCCTGGCGCCGGCTGTGCCGACGGGCACCCCATCGGCCTGAGGCCGGGTTCCGGGCCCACCTAGTCGCGGAATGCCCGGACCGCCTGCCCGATCCGGCTGGCGGTGGTGATCCAGCACATCGCGCCGAACACCCCGGCGATCCAGGGGAACGCGTCCGGCAGCAGGCAGATCAGCACGAAGGCGACGATGGTCTCGCTGCCCTCCGCCAGGCCGCCCAGATAGTAGATGCTCTTGCGGCCGCGGGTGACGGTCGTCGCCCGGCGCTTGGCGGCGACGATGGCGTAGGCGAGGAACGACGAGCCGGTGCCGACGAAGCTGAAGATCAGGAACGCCGCCCACACCGCGTGGTCCGGCCGGCCCAGCGCCACGCCGAACACGACGGCGCTGTAGAACAGGAAGTCGAGCACGATGTCGAGATAGCCGCCGAGGTCGCTCGGCCCGGCGGCGCGAGCGATCGCCCCGTCGAGCCCGTCGGCCAGCCGGTTCGCCAGGATCGCCGCCAGCGCCAGCTCGTGACGGCCGGTCGCCAGCGCCGGGATCGCCAGCATTCCGACCGCGAACCCGCCGACCGTCATGGCGTTGGCCGCCACCCCGCGTCGAGCCAGCCACCGGCCGGCGGTATCGAGCGGCGGATCGATCACCCGGCGCAGCGTCGCGTCGAGCATCGCCTTGCGCTGTCTAGTGGAGCTTGGCGGGCCGGTCGTCCGCTGCGGCGCCGGTCGCCGAGCCGCCGGCGAGCTCCTGCTCCTGCGGCTTGCCGCGCGCCGGCTCGGCCGCCGCCATCT